>Ga0194133_10005399_pt1 | contig 16289 bp, 15 predicted proteins | sample TA2KigOf40mmetaG_FD_155448 | JGI IMG/M metagenome (GOLD analysis project Ga0194133, IMG submission 155448) | Freshwater microbial communities from Lake Tanganyika, Tanzania - TA2015055 Kigoma Offshore 40m | ecosystem: Environmental > Aquatic > Freshwater > Lake | place: Tanzania: Lake...
TGGTTTAAATTTATATTATGCATCAAAGGAGATAAGTAGTAATTATAATATTGTATTAGAAGCTGTTAAAAATAATGGAGACTGTTTAAATCATGCATCTGATGAATTAAAAAATAATTATAATATTGTATTAAAAGCTGTTAAAAATAATGGAAATAGTTTAAAATATGCATCTAATAAATTAAAAAATAATTATAATATTGTATTAGAAGCTGTTAAAAATAACAGTAAAAGTTTAGAATATGCATCTGACGAATTAAAAAATGATTATGATATTGTATTAGAAGCTGTTACACAAGATGGGAAAGATTTAAAATATGCATCTGATGAATTAAAAAATAATCATAATATTGTATTAGAAGCTGTAAAAAATAATGGTAAAAGTTTACAATTTGCATCAAATGAATTACTAAATAATAAATTATTTTTAATAGATTATTATAAAATAGATAATAATATAATAAACATTAATAGTTTTATTAAAAAATTTGATAATATAGAAAAAAATATATTTGATAATAAATTTATACAAGAAAATATAAATATTTTACATTTAATAGAAAATAAAGAAAATTTATGTAATTATTTAATTGAAAACAAAATGTATAATATAATTTATCAAAATGAAGAATTACATGAAAATATTAAAATATTATCTTTAAATGATATTAATATTGATAATTTATATTGATAATTTATATTATAATAAAGAAATTAAATTAGAATATATTAATAACGTAATATTTATTTTTAATAAGTATTTATAATATATTTCTTCCGATACATTGCCAAATATTTATTCATATTTTTATAATCTCTTATAGTTTTATAAAAATTACTTAATTCATACATAGCTAAACTATTACCATATTGAATAGCCATTAGTAAATATTTTTTCATATTTTTATAGTCTTTAATATTTTTATAATATTTACCTAAATTACACATAGCATTGTTATTCATATTTTCGATACTAATTATAAAGTATTTTTTCATATTTTCAAAATCTTTAATTTTTTGATAATATAAACCTAAATCATTCATAGCTGCACTGCTATTATAATTGTCAATAGCTAATAAATAATATTTAATCATACTTTTATAATTTTTAATACTTTTATAATAAGTTGCTAAATCATATGATACAGACATTTCACCATATTCAATAGCCATTAAATAATATTTTTCCATAAATTTATAATTTTTAAAATCTTTATAATAAAAACCTAAAAACAACATTGCTAAAGTATTTTTAAAGTTAATAGCCATTAAATAATATTTTTTCATATTTTTATAATCTTGAATTTGTTGATAATATTTTCCCAAATTAAACATTGCATTATGATTATTTTGTTCAATAGCCATTAAATAATATTTTTTCATATTATCATAATCTTGAACATATTCAAAATAGCAACCTATATCAGTTAATGCATAACTATTACCATATTTAACTGCCATTAAATAATATTTCATCATATTGTCATAGTCTTTAATTTCATCATAATAATTACATAAACTTAACATTGCATTAGTATTATTATGATATTGAATAGCCATTAAATAATATTTAATCATATTATCATAATCTTGAATATTTTGATAATATAAACCCAAATTATACATTGCATTATTGTTATGTATAAAATAAGAATTCATAATTAAAATAAATTACTGATATATATATACTATAAATAAAATTTTCAATTTTTAATAAAATACATTATATGTTTTTTTAATCCATACTTGATAAAAGTTATGATTAATAGAGCCATTAAAAGTCCATGATTTTTTATAAACATTGGTAAATAAAAATTTTTTAAATTGTTCATCAACATATTTTTTGTGTAATAAATCACTAAAATCATTTTCTATAATTATAATTTTAAAGTCAGCAAGAAAATTTGGTTCGTTTTTTAATATATAATATAAACATCCTTCACAATCTACAACTAAAACATCAAATATTATATTATATTTATTTTTAATAAAATTCCATGAAAGTGTTTTTATTTGTTTCCAATTATTCATATTATTAATTTTATTCTTTGGAAGTGTAATTGAACCTAAATCGTCATCTTTTTGAAATAACTTAATATTAGAAATAGCACAATCTTCAATATTAAAATTTAAATTATTTAATTTTTTATTTTCAATAAGTTTAATAACATTATTTGGTTCAGATTCAAAAACTAATAATTGATTACTATTTTTTAATAAAGAAGAAATCAAACATGAATTTCTACCAACATTGCCACCTAATTCTAACACAAAATGATGTGGTTTAATAAATGTTAAAGCCATAATTTGTTCATTATATTCTTCATTAAAATTGCCATATTTTAGTTTTAAATTAGAATGTTTTTTATTTAATATTTTTATAATATTTTTTTTAATAATGCTATCAAAAACATTTAAAATATAAAAAATAATAATAATAATAATAATAAATTTCATATTATTAATAAATATAAAAAATTGATAAAATAATATATTAAATAATATTAATATGTTATATTACAAAAAATGAAACAATTAACTATAGTACAATTAAATAATAAAATAAAAGAATTAAAATTATGTATAAAAAAAAAGAACAGTTTAATAAAAACCATGAAATTATTTTTTGAAACCTAATTTGTATATTTTATTACAAGATAAAATACTATTAGATCTTTGACTACAAGGTGCATATGGATCTGGATCCATAGAATAAAGTGTATCAAAATTAAAAGGTAAAGTATCATTCCATATTATTTTATTATTAATATCAAAACTATATAAATCATATAGTTTTGAATAAAATGATTGTCTTGTTAATCGTTTGTTATTAAAGTCTGCTAAATTAAATATTCCATGAATAAAATTTTTTTTATTTAAACACCATACAATAGCTTTAGAAATACATACTGTAGTAGTAAAAGATATAAAAGAGTTTTTAATATATGAAGGAAATTCTTTATTTTTAGTATATAAAACTGCATTAGTAAAACGTTCAGTATCCCATATTCCTGCTGTTCTAAATATTATTGTTTTTTGTGGTCCATTAGATATAATTTGTTCTGCGCTTCTAATAATAGATGCTAATCCATATGGATTAACATGCCATAAAGTACTATTATTATTATTATTAATATTATTAATATTAGGATAAATTATTGAAGTTTCTTGAAGAGTATCACCATTAAGAACAGAACCATATGCATTTTCAGAACTAATCATAATAATATTACCATTCCATGTTTTTTTTAGAGAATCAATATTATGTCTAATTCTAATAGCTGTTCTTAAAAAACTATGAGGACTAAAAATAGAAATAATATCAGAAACAATAATGGTATTAGAAAAATGTATAGCATTAATTAGTTCTTGATCATTATTATGTGTAGCTAATTGAGGTATTAAAATAACATTATCAGCAATAGTTTTTAAAAATGTGAGTCTTTTAGGTTTAGTAGTAGTAACAGTAATATAAATATTGGGATAAAAAAGTTTTAAATGTTTAATAATTTCAATTCCTGCATGCCCGCAACCGATAATTAATATATTTTTTCGTGTATTTTTGTTAACATTATTAATAAAACTAAAAGGTTTATTATTTTTTAAATCATAAAAAGAAAAAGCACTTAAAAGGGCAACATTTGAAATAAACTTTTCACGTGAAATAAAGTTAAAAGAACGATTATTATGTTTTAAAAGAATAGAATTATGTGTAATAATATTATTGTTTAAAAATTTAGGATAAACATTTAAAGTAAAAGAATAATTAATAAAAAATATAAAAAAAACAAATATATTAAAAATTGAATACATAATATTAATAATAAAAATGAAACCTTTAAATTAATTAAAATAAAATAAAATTGAAAATATATATATTTAAAAAAATATAATATAGAATTATAATATAATATGAAACTTGTGAGTCCATATCATAATATAAAACAATATACAAATATATTAATTGAGCCTTATCACATGAATAGTGATATTAAGAATCATATGAAAAATGTATTGCAAAAAAAAATAGAAAAAAAGTGTAATAAAAATGGATATGTAGAAGAAGTATATAGAATAATAGAATATTCAGATGGTAAAATGCCACGTGAAAATTTATCAGGAAGTGCAATATTTAATATAACATATCATTGTAAAATATGTATACCAGTTGAAAATACAATAATAATAGGATTAGTAAGAGTAATAAATCAAGATTTAATAATTGCAATGAATGGACCAATAATGATGTTTATACCAAAAGAAAACGTAGATATAAATACTTGGAATATTCAAGATAATTATTTAAATAAAAATAATTTAAAAAAATTAAAACCAAATGATTATGTAAAAATACAAATATTAGATAAAAGAATAAATTTATATGATATACAAATAAAAGCAATGGGAAAATTATTAGATAATGCTACAGAAGAAGAAGTAAATACATATTATGGTACAAAAGTGGAAAAAAAGAAAATATTAGAGAGTATAGAAAGTAATGAAAGTGGAGATAATGATTCAAATTTTATAAATTAAATTTTATTGGTAAAAGTTAAAATATCTTTTTCAATATTTTTTAAAATATCAGGAGAATAATTTTGAACAATCCAATCATTAATATCAATTTTATATTTAAATAAAAAAGAGTCTCGTAAATTTGTTATTTTTTTACTAAAATTTCTAATAAGATGTTTAAAACTTTTGTTATATAATTTAATAAAACTTATTAATTCGTTAGCAATATTAATATTTTTATATTTATCATTATTAATATTTAACATTCTTTGATATATCCACCAAATACACCAAACACCGCAAAAACCATTAGGATCACCAAGTTTTTTACATTTTTCAGTTTCATTATTTTCTAAATATTGAAATCCAATATTAGGTAAAAAATCTTTAGGTTTAAGATAAATAATATTATTATCAAATTCTTTAAATTTATTAAATAATATATCATCCAAGAGATTAGGATTATAATTAAGTCCAATAGGATAATTACTGCCATTTGGTTCAAATCTTTCAATAGTTTTATTATTAATATCCCAAAAAAGTATATTAGCATGAGAACCATTAGAAAGTTCAATACCAACAGGAATAACTAAAAATTTGCTATTTTTTAATAAATTATTAATATCATTATCAAAATAAGTAGGATAAAAAATTTTTTGGTAAGACCAAATTATTTCAATATTAATAAAATCTAGTTTATAAAGTTCATTAATACCAATTTTTTTATAATAATTAGCTAGATTATCATTAATTGTTAATGGATAATTAATAATTAAATTTAAATTAAAAGATTTAAATTCTTTATATAAAAATAATAAACCAAATAATATATCAATAGGTATACCTGAATAAGAACAAAAATTTGTAAAAATACCTTCATCTAATATTAATTCGGTATTAGATATTTTAGGTAAAGATCTTTTTTCAGTTTCAATAGTTTTTTTAATAAGTTCTTTACATTTAATTATATTATTTTTGTTAGTACATTTTTTTTCCCAATTTAAAACAAGTTCATTTTTATTATTAAATATTTGATTATAAAAAGATTCTATTAATATATCTAAAATAGTATCATTTAAATTTAAATTATTAATAAAAAAATTTAATGGTTTAGTTATTAATATATTTTTAAATTTTAATGTTAAATTACTGGTAATAATTTTATATAAACAAGTTATACCTTGATTATTTTGTATATTTAAATCAGTTTCTAAAATTATTTTATTAATAATATTAATATTAATATTATTAATGTCATCATTATTTAACAGTAAATGTAAAGCTAAATCACCATTAATATTAGATAAATTAAAATTTAAATTTTTAATAAAAATAAAGTTTTCTAAAAAATTATAATGCTTTTCGATAATTATATAATGTAAAACAGAATTACCAAAAAAATCAGTAATATTAATATCAACTTTTTTATTTATTAAATATGTAAATAAATTAATATTATTATATAAAATTGATTGATGAATTAAAGAAATACCATAGTCAAAAGTTTGATTATTTAAATTAAAATTTAATTTAAGTAATTTATTAATAATTACATTATTATTATATAATACTGCTGTTTGTAATAATGTTTCATTATTATCAGAATATGAATAAATATTATAATTATTATCAATTAAATAATTTAAAAATATTATTCTATCATAAATAATACAATAACTAAATATATTATGTCCTTCATTAGATTTAATATTCGGGTTACTATTATTACTTAATAAAATTTTAAACATAATAAAATTATTAAAAATTATTGAATAATGAAGATTAGTTAAACCTAATTTATCTTTAATATCTATAATTGAAATACCAATATTATTTTTATTATATTTTAATATTAAACTTAGTATATCTACATTGTTATATTTAATAGGATTATATAAAATACTTCTTCCATCTAAATCTAAAAAATCTATGCGTACATTTATATTTTTAATATTAAAAATATAATTTAAAATTTCATATTGATTATACAAAATTATATAATGAATAAAATAATTGTAATTTTCATCTTTAATATCATAATTTAATATTTTATTATTTTTTATTAAATTAAATATTTCAATAAAGTTATTATTTTTTATTAACTTAAAAATTTCATTATTTGATATTTCCATATTATATTATAATATAAAAAATTATGTTGTAAATAATATATCAATAGAAGCATTTACAACTTTTCTATAATATATATTATTACCACTTATTATACTTGGTCTAATAATTTTAAACACATTTCCTATTTGTGCATTATAATATCGTGCCATTATATCAGTTACAAATATTTTCCCAAAATCATTATCATTAAATTTTGTTGTTATTTCATTTAATTCATTACCATCTAATAAAATATGTTCTGGAATAAATACTTTACTTGGTATATCTTCTAACATTTCATGACTAAAAAAGAACTCTGCATTTTTAAAGTCAAAAATAATTTGTTTTGTTACTTTTTTTGATACATCAAAACCTATTACAATTTTATGAACATTAATATTATTAGATAAATATTCATCTAATGGTGAATTTTGAATTATAGATGTTGTTTTTGGAATTAATAAATATATACTATATTTATTATTATTAGCACTAAAATTAAATGTTGTTACACTTGAAATATCATTAAATTTTTTATATTGTTCTTCCCATGAAGTTATTATTTTTCTTCTTTCAAACATTTTCATTATATTTTGTAAAATAATTTCATTTATTTCCTTATTATTATATTCAATATTAATTAGTGACATTATATTATAATTTAGATAATCTTTTATATAATATATATTATTTTCAATATTTTTTAATTATAAAAACATTTAAAAAAAATATTGAAAATAATATATATAGATATAATATATATATATATATAATTATTATGTATCAGCCATATATTTTTAAATTAAATTCTGGAAATTCAAATATATTAGATAAGAAAATTAAAAATAATTTAATATTATCTTCATATATTAATTTACCATTAACTAGTTTAGTATTTAATACATATATACATAGAACTAGGAATGCAATGACAATTACTAAAAACATGGAAACAAATAATAAAATTTATTATGTTTTAAATCCATTTGAATATAACATATTAAATTATGATGAATCAATTTTAAATTTAACTAAAAAATATTTAAATATGGAAAATACAAATGATATTTCACGTAATTTTTATAAAATATGGGAAATATTATTTATGTTTAATATTATTAATTCTAAAATGACATTAATTTCATTAGATTATAATGAAACTTTTATTAATTCTATTATTAAATTTAAAGAAAAATTAAGTAATGGTATTAAAGAAGATAATATATATTATTGTACATCTAATAAAGATATTAAAATTAAATCTAATGTAATTAATCTTGTTAAAATTCAAGATAATGATTTTAGTTTTATTGATAATTTTAAAACTAAAAAAATTTATGCTAATTTAATTACTGCTAATATTAAAATTAAATGGAATGATAATAATATTCAAGAACAAGAAGCATATAAAATATTATTATATAAAATTATATCTGCATTACAATTACAAGCTGAAAATGGACATTTTGTTATTAAAATATATGATATTTATACTATGGTTACAATTAAAATATTATATTTATTATCTAGTTTTTATGAAGAAACATATATATTTAAACCATTCTTATCACGCATATCTAATACAGAAAAATATGTTATTTGTAAAAAATTTAAATATAAACAAAATAGTGAAGAACTTAATACTAAAATTAAATCATTTTTTGAATTATTTAAAAATATTATTAATAATTCAGATAAATATATTTATGATATTTATCCTGATTTAATTATTGAACCTGAATATATTAATAAAATTAAATTTATTAATATTAAATTAACTAATCCACAATTAATTATGATTAATCAAATTGTTAAATATATTACTGAAAATAATTATTTCGGTGAAAAATATCATATTTATAAAAATAATCAAATTGATGCTTCTAAATGGTGGTTGCAATTTTTTTTCCCTGTTTCTAATAATATATTTATTAAAAATAAAGAAGAAACCGTTAAAATAATAAGCATAAGTTTAGAAAAAAATAATATTGAAGAACAAAACTTTATAAAAAAAATAGTTTAATTTTATTTTTTAATATTTGGATACAAATATTGATTTGCTAAATCAATACTTAATTTTTGTTCTACATCTTTAAAACTTTCATTACCATTTTCTACATTTTCTAATTTATTTAATATATTAAAAATTAAATCATAATTATCTTTTTTACATATTTTTTTTACTAAAAATGGATAAGAACTATAAAATTCTGCATATTTTTCTAATATATGTAATTCTATATCAAAACTTGATGTTATTCCTTTTAATTCTAAATCTTTTATTTCATTCTCTATTAACTTTATATTTTCTCTTATATTTTTTACATTATAATTTGACATTATAATATTATATATAATTATTTTTTATATATTATTATTAACATTAATATTACACATAATACTATTAAACAACATATTATACAATTATTATTATTATTTATTTTTTCTTCTTTTTTCTCTGATATACATTCATTATTAAAATTTTCTATTTTAAAATCATTATTAAATAATTTATATGCATCTGAATAAGATATACTTGGTTTATTATGCAAATTATTAATATAATTATGTAAATCAATCCCCCATTTTACTAAATTTTCATTATTACTTAATACTAAATCATTTAATGGAAATTGTTCTAAATTTTCTTTATAATGTTTTCTACATTTATGACATGGCAAAACATGTTGTAATGCAATAAAAAATTTTTTATAATTATCTTTATTTTCTTGATTTGGAAATACTGGATATGATAATGTTACATAATGAATAAATTTCCATCCATGTGGACCCCAAATATTCGGCGTTACCATTATATATAATATATAATATATTTTATTTTTCTTCTGATATATTACTTGTAATACATAATATTTTATTTATTAAATCTTTTTTTGTATCTTTTTTTATAAATGGTATATTTAATTTTTCACACATTTCTTGTAATTCTATATTTTTTTTTTTCATTAATTCTTCTTTATTATTTATTAGTTCTTCACTATTTTCACTTTCATCATTTATTTCTAATATTTTATTTATTAAATCTTTTTTTGTATCTTTTTTTGTAAATAATATATTCATTTTATTACAAATATTTTGTAATTCTATGTTTTTTTTCTTTGCAAGTTCTTCTTTACTATATTTTATATTATTATTTTCATTATTATTTTCATTATTATTTTCATTTATTAAATTACTTTCATTAAATATAATATTATTTATATTTGTATTTAGTTGATATTCTTTAATATTATCTGTAAAGTTATAATATTTAATTGAATTATTAATTAAAATATTTTTAATTATATTATCATTATAATTAAATACTTTTTTTATATTACTATTATTTTCAAATAACATTATAGGTTCCCAAAAACTGTCATATTTTGATAATATAAATATAGGTTTTAATGGATTTAAAATTTTATTATGATATAAAATATTAATTTCATCATTTTTAAAATCAAATATCAATATTGTAATATCTAAAATATCTACTATATATTGTAAACATATATTATCCGGTTCACTTTCAAACCGTTCTTTAATATTTATTTTATCTATTTTTTTAATTAATGAATCTAATATTGGTTTTTTATATTTTTCTAGTAAATATTCTTTGAAAATATTTATTATATCATTTTCATTATTATTAACTTGATTTGTATAATTAATTTCATCTAATAAATATAATAATGACGTCCAGAAACTGATATTTGTATTATTATTATTATATATTGTTATTCCAAATCTAAAAAATTTATCATTTAATAATAATTTAAATTTATCATTAAATGTATAATTATATATATTTTTTTGTGTTATAAAAGTGTTTTGAATATCTTGTTTGTTTACTAAATATTTTATTATCAAATCATATGTGATTTCCATTTTATAATTATTAATAATCTTTATTTTTTAAATGATTATTCAATTTTTTTCAATTTATCATCATATAATATTTCCTCATTATTATCTATATCATCTTCATCTTCATTATTATTTATATCATTTTCTATTTCATTATTATCTGTTTCTGTATCGTTTTCTGATGTATGTATTATTATAGTATTATCATCACATTCATCTTCTGTTTCTTTATCTGATTCTTCATCTGTTTCTTTATCTGTTTCATCATCTGTTTCTTTATCATCTGTTTCTTTATCATCTGTTTCATCATCTGTTTCAATATCAGATTCATTATTATGATTATTATAAAAAGTTTTGAGTGACAAGTTAATTAAAGAGAATTGATATAATTTATTAATAAAATAGTTATTAACAATGGAACATAAAATATAAATATTAAAAATAATATAAATATTAAAAATCAATGTAAAATAATAAAATATGAACATTAAATAAATAAAATAATAATTTTTTAAATATTAATTATATAATTAATAATAATAATGAATAAAAATATAAATGAATTGGTATTAAATGCCAAAAATTTTTATTATAATACAATTTTAAAAAAATATTTAAAATATTTAGTACAAAAAAATGAAGATATAATGATTAATAATAATAATATATATTTTAATAATTTTGATAAAAATTTAGAATATCAAATTTTAAGTGTATATAATCCAGATAAAAAAATATGGACATGGAGTTGGGCATTATATAATATAGATTCAAAATTAATATCAACAAGTAAAGAATTATTAAATTATGGTTTAAAATTAGATATAATTAATAATGATTCAATAGATGAACATTTATATTTAAAATCATTACTTGTAAATTCACGATTTTCTATTAATACTTTTATTGAATTACAAAATATTATAAATATAATAAGTTATATTTTAAAAAAAGATAACCAATTTATATTTAAATATAATGTAAAAATAAATGAAAAAGAAAAATTAGAATTATTTTTAATTATATATAATATCTAAATATAATTAATGTTAAATATATATATTGTAGTAATATTTATAATTGTAATTATTTACAATTATATATTTTTAATAAATTATAATAAAATTTTAGTAGAAAAACAAAAAATTAAAAAAATAATTAATAATAAAAAAAATATTCAAATTACTCAAAATCAACAACCTGATAAAATAATTCCAAAAAAAGAAAATATTAATATTAATAGTTATGAATATATATATACAATACGTGATACACCACCTGAAAGAATTATTAATTATCCTACACGTGGATATCCCACTAATTATCAATTATATGGTATTGTTGTAAGAAATACAACAGAAACAGTATTTAATTTATATGGTCGTCAAAAATATCCTGGATCAAGTCAATATGAGTATTATATAGAAGGAAAAGGAAATAATAATACACTTTTTAAAATACCATTAAAAATAAATGGAGACAAAGAAATTGAAGATAATAATTATATAGAAATACCTGAAATGGACAATAAACATGGATTATTTCAAGTTAAACTATATAAATTAATGGAACCTAGATATATACCATATGTATAAAAAAAAATTGAATATTTAATAATAAATAATTAAATTTATTAAATTAATACAAAATGAATGAATCTACACACGTTAAAATATTAAATTATTTTGAAAACTTGATAAATAATAATAAATATATATATATAACAGAATATATTGATAATTTGGTTAATGGTTTACATTATTCAATGATATTAGATTTACTATTAGAAATTAATAGTATATATAATATTTATATTACAAAAATTAGGAACAAACATCGTGAAAGATTAAATACATTGATTTTTAATGATTACATAAATTTGATAAATAAAATTTTACATAAAATAAATTATTATAAATATTTGTTCAATAATCACAGTAAAAGGTTTAATGATATATTATTAGAAAGTTATACAGTATTATTTAATAATATAATAATTGATCCTATTATATTTACATATATATATAATAAATTATTAATATCATTAGATCAAAATGGAATTCAACAAATATATGATATTGTAATAAATATACAAAATGTAAATAATATATCAGATAATTTATGTTTGCATTTAATGAATGCAACTAAGAAATTGAACATGACTAATATATATACAATATTAAATGATCTAACAGTACCATTACCAGTAGAATTAAATAGTTTAAATAAATTAAATATAATATTAAAAGATATTAATACAATATTTAAATTATTTAATTTTTTAAGTAGAATAAATAAAAATTACATTGATATTAAAAATATAATTAATAATAATATTGAATTATTATTAATAAATATTTATGATTTAATATGTATTGAAGATATTGATATTAATAATTATATAATAATCAACTTAAATGAAGAACTAAAAAAATTAAATATATATTATAATGAAAATGATAAAAATATTAACTTAATACAAAATAAAATTATAATTTTTACTAATACATTTACAGATGAAGAATATAATAAAAAATTATTAATATTATATAAAAGTAATATATTATTTCATTCTTATTTACAATTTGAATCAAAAATTTTATATAATTTCAGTTTATATGCTAAACAACAAGATAATTTAATAAATTATTTAGATAAATTAATTAATAATAATAACATTACAGATATTATATTAATAATAAAATTATTAAATAAAATAAAAAAATATGATTATGATACATTTATATTTAAATACGCTGACAAATTAACTAATAGATTAATTAGTTATTTAACTTTATCACTACATAATTTTAATGATAAAATTAAAAATGAAACAAAAATATATTATGTATTAAATGACCAAATTAAAGATAAAATATGTTTAAAAATTAAAAAATTAATTAATGATATTATATTTTCATATCATTTAAATGACAAAATAAATAATAAAACGAAAGCATTGATTACATCTTATAATACATGGGATATTAATCTTTCAGAAGGTATGATAAATACTGAAATATTATATAATAGTACAATACTTGATACTTTAATTAAATATGATAGTGAATATAAAAGTAAAAATAATAATAAACAAATTTTATGGTTTCCTATTTATGGTAAAGTTAAATGTGAATATTTAAAACAAACATTTATTATGTTACCAATACAATATATGATATTAGAAACATTTGAAATAGAAACAATACATGATATAAGTAAAATATATAATTTGAATATATTAAAAAATTATTCTTTAAAAGTAAAAGAAAATTTAATTAATACTTTAATATTATCAAAAATATTATTTCAAGAAAATAATAAACTAATATTATCAACAGATACAACAATAAAATATAATAATAATTTAATTTTATTATATTTAAATAATAATAATAATAAAACATTATCAACACAAATAGAAACAACATTAACATTATCCAGAATGGAAGTAATAAATACAAATATTAATAGTTTATTAAAAATAAAACCTTTATCAAAGGAAGAATTATTTAAATGTTTAGAAAATAAAATAAAGTTATTTATAATGACTCCAGAATTATATGATAAATCATTAGAATTTATGATAAAAAATGATTATATCAATATAATAGATAATAATTATTTTAAAATAATATATTAAAAAAAAATTGATAAATGAAAATTATAAATTATATTTTTTTAGTATATATATAAATGTTAACAAATATAACTAATCCTTTATTAGGTAATAAATTTTCATATAATTTAGAGTCAAAAATTAAACATATATATTTTTTGTTAAAAAAAAGTGATGAACCAATTGATGAAAGTATTTTTTATTACAAAATAGAAAAAGAATTATATGATAAAATAAGTGTTAAATTGTTAATATATAAAATAGAATATGTTGATTTTTTTAAGGATCAATTATTTAATGCATTAATAATACCAAAAAATCATTTACAAGTTTTTAATATATTTAATTATAATTTAGAAGAAGAAAGTATAATAATTCCATGCATAAATATTAATTATGAAAAGTTTACAAGTTTTATAATACAATTTAAAATAAATAATTTATCAAATATTTTAGATATAATTAAAATAAATAATTATTTAAAATTATCAAGTATATATATTGAAAATATAATTAAAAATTTAAATAATGATAATATAAATTATTGGAATAACAAGTTAGAATTAAATTTAACAGAAAACTTTAAAAACAGAAGATTTCAATATTATAAAAAAACTAATTATAGTCAAAATAATAAAAATTATGATTTAGATAATATTGATACAAATAAATTTGTAAATTTATCAATGGTTTTAACACCTTCAAATTATGAAGTTCCATGTAATAATATAAATATTATTGAAATATTTAAAGTTCTTGATATTAAATCACAATTAATATTATTTGCTAATTTATTAATTACAAAAAAATATTGTAATTTAGTAATAAATAATCATGTTATATTAAAATTAATGTTACCATATATTAATTCACATTATAATATATTTAAATATTTTTTAGGATATACATGGATTTCATTATATTGCGATGAATGTGTAAATAAAGAAATAAAAATAACAGATAGTTTTATATTTGATATAAATACTGCATCATTATTACCTGTATATCCTATTTTAGATAATCCAAAGTTAAATCCATATTCAACATTATTAATAAATAATCATGAATTATCATTTGAAAATAATTTTACAAGTATAGTAGATTATGTAAATTATACAAATAAAGGAATATCAAATTTAGAAGAATTTAAATACAGATTAAATTTATTTTGTGTTGAGGAAAATTATGATATATTTGAAAATATAAATTTTCAAGAATTAAAGTTTTGTATTTGTGGTAGTGTAATGGCTGCATGTTTACAAAGAAAACATCCATTATTAGATATATTTAATTTTCAAAGTTTTCAAGATAAATTTATTCATTATATAAAAGAGTATTATTTAACATCTGATATTGATATAATGTTTAATAGTAATGATTTTGATGAATATAATAAAAATGTAAATAAATTTTTTATTAAAATTTATTCAAATATAAATAAAAAATTTAATAATAATAGTACTGAAAATAGTACACATACTGAATTAAAAACAAATTTTATTGCACATATATATATATCAAAATATACATTACAAAATATGGATATTACAATTCAAAATTTTAATATTTTAAAACATGATATTAATTTTATTGAATTATTTAAACCAATTTATACTGAATTAATAATAAATGAAATAAGTAATTTAAGTTTACCATATGACATTAGTAATTTTGAAATAAAACTATTCACAAGTAATTATGATACAAATAATATTAAACTAAATTTAAAATTTAAAGTTATATCAAAATATATAAAACATGAACTTGAAATATTTAATGTATATAATAATAGTTTTATTTCAAAAGTTTCTACCTTTCATCTTCCTTGTGTACGAGCTTATTATGATTTAAATAATGTATATTTAACACCATCATGCATAACTGCACATTTAACATATATGAATGTTGATTATAAATATATATATTCTTCACAATCACCAATGGAAATTATTTATAAATATAGGTTACGTGGATTTGGTACATGGCTATCTAAAAATGAACAAAAAATATTTAAACAATTTATTTTTGATACAAATAAAAATAAAGATAATATTTTTGGTTTAAAAACAATATTTAATGACATATATAAATTAAATAAATCTAATAATAATTTATATGTAAATAATCCATCAACAATGACAGTAAGTGAATCATTAATAAATACAAAGAAAGG
>Ga0194133_10005402_pt1 | contig 16287 bp, 7 predicted proteins | sample TA2KigOf40mmetaG_FD_155448 | JGI IMG/M metagenome (GOLD analysis project Ga0194133, IMG submission 155448) | Freshwater microbial communities from Lake Tanganyika, Tanzania - TA2015055 Kigoma Offshore 40m | ecosystem: Environmental > Aquatic > Freshwater > Lake | place: Tanzania: Lake Tanganyika...
CGGCAACCGGCTCGAGGAGGAGTACTTCGCGCTGCACCAGGAACTGGGCTTCTCGAAGGAGGAGTTGGCGCGCATCGCCCTCAACGGGATCGAGATCGCCCTGCTGGACCCGGCCCGGAAGCAGGCCCTGGTGGCCGAATGGCGCGACGTCGTGACGGCCGAGGGCCTCGACCTTGCGGTGGCCTTGGGCTCAAACCGCCTCGTGGTCTGATTTCTCCATGACCAGCGGCACGAGCAGCATCACCGCCGCCATCGCGAGGTAGCCCACCACCCATTTCCAGCCCGGCTTGAGCACGCCCACGACGTCGGCCGTGATGAAGCCGAAGCTATGGATGAACCCGATGGCGGCCAGGGCGGCACCGGCCGTGAACCACAACGCCGCCTGCCGGAACCGTTGGTCGATGATGCACACCGTCGCCGCCGCGAGGATGAGGCAGCTCAGGAAATAGCCCTGCTCAAGGGCGAACATGCCCTCGGCGTGGAAGTTCCTGGCCTTGAGGATGCGGTCGAGCAGGTCCTGGCGGAACGGGTTGGCCGCGGTGCCTACGCCGGCGCCGGCCAAGACGTTCTTGGCCACCAGCGCACAGTAGCCGGCGATGGCCGGGAAGAGGCCGACGATGACCGCCGGGATGTGGCGCCGGGGGATGGCCTCCATCGCTTGGCTTCCCATGGAGATGCCGATCCAGATCAGGATGGCCATGCCCGCCTCGACCGGGATGGACCAGGCCAGGAGGCTCAGCGACCCGGTCAGGCAGACGATCGTCACGAAGACCGCGTTGAGGGTCGAATAGCCCGCCCGTGACCCGATGGCCTTCCAGCCGGGGTGGCCGATGTACAGCGTGGTCGGGTAGGGCGAACCGAACAGGGCCGAGAGCAGGGTCCCGATGCCGTTGACCACGAGCGACGGTTTCGTCTCGTAGCAGTCGCCCGCCGCCTCGGCCGAGCCGAGCACCTGCATCGAGCCCACGACGTTCACCACGCCCATCGGCAGGATGATGCTGAAGAAGGGCAGCAGGTACGGGAGGCTGTCCCGCAGGGCCTGGAAGGCGGGTACCGGCAGATGGAGGCCCAGGTGCCCCAGATCGAGCGGGTAGGCCGGGGCGGGCGAGGGCAGTCCCGCCCAATGGAGCGCCCAGGCCCCAAGCGTGCCCAGCGAGACGATCACCAGGCCGCCGGGGATGCCCCCCTTGAAGCGGTGCCCGCCGTAGTAGACCACCAGCGCGATGGCCAGCGTGCCCATGCCGATGAGCGGATAGACCCACGCCCGGAAGAGGAAATCCATGGCGATGAAGAAGACGCCGATGCCCGCCAGCGCGGCCAGGAGCGCGGCCAGCGGGGTGACCCGCCGGAGATGGTGCAGGAAGAACGACCCGGCGAACTCGATCAGGCCCGAGCCCACGCAGGCGGCGATGCCGGCCAGCCAGGCGATCTCGTCGGCCCGAGGCTTGGGCAGTCCCTGCGCCAGGGCCATCTGCTGCGCCGGGTACATCACCAACAGCGAATAGACGATCACCGTCACGAGGTTGAACCCGTAGGGCAGCGCGCAGACGTCGTCGCGTCGCTCCCGCTCGGCCAGGCGCAGCGCCTGCCGCGCGTACATGAGGTTGCCGAACACCAGGCCGACGGCCGAGGCGGGCAGGATGCGCCCGAAATAGAGGTCCGGTGAGAATCCCAGCAGCCCGAGGCAGAAGCCGGTCATCAGGAGGAGGTTCACCAGGCTGTCGAGGCCCAGGGCGAAGAATCCGTCGAGGTCGCCTCGGACGAAGGGTTTCATGGGTGGGGTCGGGTCGTTCGGCTCACGGCAGGACGCCCGGGGCCACGGGCCCCACGTCCCGGGCCGGAGTCGGCGGCCCGGAGAATCCTGAAGCATTTGACATGCCGCCACGGGGGCGACGCCCCGACGCCCACCAGCCGTCCAGGCCCGACTTGCACCCGACGCCCCCTCCATGCCGTCCCGATCCTCCCCCCGGGCCCGCTTGTGGAGGCCAACCGGGGCGGCTAGCTTCGCCTTCATGCACCTTCGCGGATGGCTCTCGGGCCTCGTCGTCGCCTTGGGTTGCCTCCTCTCCGCCACGGCCCAGGACGCCCGGTTCATCCGCCTCCGCAACGCCACCGTCACCACCCCGCCCGCTCCGGACGCCAAGGCCCGAGCGGCCGGCCTCGCCAAGTCGCGGCATCCGGTCTCCGGCCTGTACCTGCTGCAACTCGAGGGCGATCTCTCGGCCGACCAGCGCGAGGCCCTCGAGGCGCGGGGCATCGACCTGCTCCATCCGGTCCCGGACCACGCCTTCGTCTGCCACCTCGAGGCCTCCCCGGCGGCCGAGGTTCGCGCCCTCCCCTACGTGCGCTGGCTCGGGGAGTACCAGCCCGAGTGGCGCGTGGACCGTCGCCTGGCCGCCGCGATGGGTTCACGATCCGGCGATCCGCTCGAGGTGAGGCTGCTGTTGCGGCCCCACACGCCGCCGGCCGTGCTGGTCGCGACCCTGCGGCAGTTCTCCGGGCGCATCCACCGGACCGAGACCCGTTTTGGCGTGTTCCTGGGCGGACGGACCACCCCGCGCCGCGTGCTGGAGCTGGCGCGCTCGCCCTCGGTGCTGTGGATCGAGCCCGCCGGACGGATGAAGCTCGTGGACGAGATCGCCACCGAGATCGTGCTCGGCGACGACGGGAGCCCGGGCAAGCCGGCGGAGGTGCAGCGCCTGGGCTTCGACGGGCGGGGCGTGACGGTGGCCGTGGCCGACTCCGGCCTCGACACCGGGGAGGCAGACACCATGCACCGGGACCTGCTCGGGCGGGTGGATGCGTTCTTCGCCTACGGGGGCCTCGAGGATGCGGCCGACGAGCACAGCCACGGCACGCACTGCGCCGGGATCGTGGCCGGCAACGGGGCCATCGGCACCAAGGACGAGGAGGGCTATCTCTGGGGCCTGGGTGTCGCCCCCGGGGCCCACCTGGTGGCCCAACGCCTCTTCGACGGGGCCGGCGACTATTACGCGCCCCCGAGCTACGAGGCACTCACGCGCGATGCCGTGCGCAGCGGGGCTTATGTCGGCTCCAACTCCTGGGGCGACGACACCCAGGGACGCTACGACCTCAGCGCCGCCGAGTTCGACGCGCTGGTCCGGGATGCCGATGCGCGGACCCCAGGCGAGCAGCCCTACGTGCTCGAGTTCAGCGCCGGCAACTCCGGGCCCGGCCAGCAGACCATCGGCTCGCCGGCCGTCGCCAAGAACGTAATCGCCACCGGGGCCTGCCAGAACGACCGCTTCGACCTCGCGATCTACGCCGAGGGGGCCGAGACGATGGCCGACTTCTCCAGCCGCGGGCCGGCCGAGGACGGACGCATCAAGCCCGACATCACGGCACCGGGCACCTGGATCGCCTCGCTCAAGAGCCAGTTGGCCAGCGATGCCAACGCATGGCTGGGCATCGACGAGAACTACCTCTTCCAGGGCGGCACCTCGCAGGCGGGTCCCCATGTCAGCGGCGCCTGCGCGGTCTTCGTGCAGTGGTACCGCGAGACCCAGGGCGGCCTGACGCCGTCGCCGGCCCTGGTGAAGGCCGCGCTGATCAACTCGGCCGTGGACATGACCTCGGCCGAGGTGCCGGTGGATGCCGACGACGACGACGCGGGCACGATGCTCGTCGTCGGCGGCACCCCGCCGGTGCCCAACAACGACGAGGGCTGGGGCCGTTGCGACGTGGCCGCCCTCGTCGCCGGCGAACGCCGCTTCGCCTTCACCGACCAGGGCGCGGGCCTGAGGACCGGGGCCGTCGTGGAGAAGAGGATCATCGTCGGCGCGGACGACGCGCTGAAGGTGACGCTGGCCTACACCGACGTGCCCGGCCTGCCGGCGGCGATCCCGGCGCTCGTCAACGACCTCGACCTCGAGGTGGTCTCGCCCGACGGCCAGGTCTTCCGGGGCAACGCCTTCCTCGACGGCGAGTCGGCCGCCGGGACGGCGGAGGGCGACCGCATCAACAACGTCGAGGGGGTGCTCGTGAGCAACCCCGCCGCCGGCGAGTGGATCCTGCGGGTCCGGGCCCACCGGGTGGTGCAGGACGTACACGGCCGGACCAACGCCGCCCCCGAGCAGGACTTCGCGCTCGTGACCTCCGGCCAGATCCCCTTCCCCGGCGAGGGCGTGGTGTCCTGGGACCGGGCGACCTACCCGGCCCCGGCGACGGCCCGGCTGCGCCTGGTGGACACCGACCTGCGCGACGCGACGAGCGCGACGGTGAGCGTCACCTCGGGTTCCCAGCCCACCCCGCTGACCCTGAACCTGCTGCGCAGCGGCACCGGCGGCACCTTCACCGGCTCGGTCGCGCTGGCCATCTCGCCCCGGGCCGGCAGCCTGACCGTGGCCAATGGCGACACGATGACCGTGTCCTATGCCGACGCCTCGCCCGCCGGAGTCCGCACGCGGACCGCCTCGATCGACCTCGATCCGCCGGTCATCGACGCGGTGCGGGCGGTGCAGCGCTTCGGCCGCACCAGCCTGCGCTTCGAGGCCAGCGAGCCGGTCCGGTCGGTGGCGGTGGTGAACCCGGTCGGCGGCCCGGCCTTCACGGTGACCAACCTCTTCCTGCGCACCTCGCCCGAACTGGCGCTGCCGGACCTCGTGCCCGACCAGGTGTACCGGTGGTACGTGGTTGCCACGGACGAGGCCGGCAACTCGCGCACCAACGACAACGGAGGTCGCTTCCATTTCTTCACTGCAACGCGGCCGGCCAAGGCGCTGCTGCTGTACTCGCCGGAGACCACCTTCGAGCAGTTGAACCTGCCCTTCCCGGGCATCGAGCACTGGACGCAGCCGCTGGAGGCATTGGGCATCGACTACGAGGTCTGGAACTTCGCCGAGACCAACACGGTGCCCTCGGCCGCGCTGCTGTCGGGCTACCGCGTGGTGATCTGGCGGCCCGAGGACCTGGCCACGCTGCCGGCCGGCCTCGCCTCGGGGCTGTCATCGTACGTCTCCGGAGGTGGGGCGCTCTTCGCCGCCTCCTCCGAGATGCTCAGCCGCCTTTCCCCGGCCGAGCAGGCCTTCCGCACCAATGTGCTGCATGTCGCCGAGTTCGCCGAGGATGTCGGTGCCACCGTGGCCAGGGGCATCGCCGGCGACCCGATCGGCTCCGGCCTCGCGATCGACCTCGACTACCAGGAGTTCCCGGACTTCCTGTCGCTGCTCGACTACTCGACCTTCCCCGATGCGCTGCGGCCCCTGCCCGACGCGGCGGCCTTCCTGAACCAGGACGAGGGCCGGGTCATCGGGGTGCGGTATCCCCGCACGGGCGACGACAGCAAGGGCCGGGTGGTCTTCCTGTCGATCCCGTGGGAGGCGATCCCGACCGGGGCCGAGGCGCCGGACAACAAGGCCACCGTGCTCGGCCGGGCCCTGGACTTCCTGGTGCCGGGCCTGCGCGGCGGCTCGAGCGTGAGCTTCCACCAGGGGGCCTACACCCTGCCCTCGGCCGCGGTGGTCGAGGTCAACGACTCGGCCCGCTCCGGGCAGAGCCGCATCACCCTCAAGATCACCAGCACCTCCGATCCGAAGGGCTTCGACCTGCCGTTGGTGGAGACGCCGCTCAAGGGCCTGTTCCGGGGACGGGTGACCCTGGGCGCCACCGCCTCCGACGCCGCCGGCGCCCGCCTGAAGTGCGCCCAGGGCGACACCCTCTCGGCCGCCTACGTCAACGCCGCCGGGGTCGCCCTCGGGGCCGAGGCGGCGATCGACACCGTGCCGCCCGTGATCCGCGACGTGGCGACCGATCCGGCCTACAACGAGGCCGTCATCAAGTGGACGACCGACAAGCCCACCGACACGCTGGTGCGCTTCGGCGAGAGCGGTGGTGACGACGCGCTGCTCACGCGCACCGCCTACTCGGCCGACCTCACCACCGAACACGAGATCCAGATCCCGGGCCTGCAGCCCGACCGCGACTACTACTTCTTGCCGGTGAGCCGGGACGAGGCGGGCAACACCACGACGGCCCGGCAGACGGGCCGGTCGTTCCGCCTGCGCACGCTGCGGCCGCTCGATGCGCCCTGGAGCGACTCCCTCGAGAAGGGCCGCACCGGATGGGCCACCTTCGACGACGACGCCTTCGACGACGAGACAGGCCAGAACCTGCTCAACACCACTTGGCGGTTCGGGAAGCCGTCCAACCGGCATGGCATCGCGGCCCACAGCGGCACGAACTGCTGGGCGACGAACCTCGACGGCGAGGCCGTCGACACGGCCATCGCCGACCTCTTGAGCCCGGCCGTCGACCTCCGCGGCGGCAACACCGCCCGGCTGCGATTCCGCACCTGGTACGACACCACCGAGCGCAGCGACCTGCTCGACTTCGAGCTGTGCCAGGTGGCCATCAGCACCAACAACGGCGCCCAGTGGAGCGACCTGGTGGGCTTCGGGTTCGGCGACGTCTCGGCCGACTGGGAGGAGGTGGACGTGGACATCAGCCGGTTCACCGGCCACGTGGTGCGGCTCCGGTTCAACTACCAGCTGCTGAGCTTCGAGACCACCGACCGGCCCGGCTGGTTCGTGGACGACCTCGAGATCTCCCTCAGCCGGAACGCTGCCTCGTCCTTCGTCATCACCAACAACCTCGCGCAGGCCACCTTCAGCGTCCGGGGACCAACCAACTTCACGCCGGTCGTGGGCACCGGCCGGTGGTTCAACGTCTCCAACGCGGTGCCCGGCGACTACGTGGTGCGCTGGTCCCCGGTGGACCACCACCTCACCCCGCCGGCGGTCACCAACCGGCTGGGCACGAACGCGCTGGTCATCGGCGGCGCCTACACCTTCCCGGATGCCAACGCCAACGGCATCTCCGACCTGTGGGAGGGCTCCTTCTTCGGCCGGGTGCTCTCCGGGGCGGAGGCGTCGATGGACGCCGATCCGGATGGCGACGGCTTCAGCAACGCCCGGGAGTTCTTGGCCGGCACCGACCCGAGGGACCCGGAGTCCGTCCTGCGCCTGGATCTTCCCGCAGGCGGGGTCAACGCGCCGATCCGCGTCTCCTGGCCCAGCCGGGCCCGACTCGAGTACCTGCTGGAGATCAGCGACGACCTCCGCCGGTGGAGCGCCGCAGGCGATCCCCGGATCGGCACCGGCGGCATGCTGACCAACACCCTGCCGGCCCTGTTGGGCCAGGGGGGGTATTATTTCCGCGTCCGGGTGCAGCCCTGACCCCGGTCCCCGGGCACGTCACCGGGAGAGGCCGAAGCTGCGCGTGCAGGGTCTCCTCCCGGGCGACCGGATTCCATCGCCGCAGGACCCCTCTGAGTTGTGAGACAGGCTCTCAGGATCGGGCCTTGCTGGGTCTGCCGGAAACGACCCCGGATCGCCGGCGGAGGCCGGCCTCCGGTTCAGCGCTTCTTGGGCTGGGCGGCCTCCCAGGTGGCCGGGTCGACCTTCCGGGCCGAGTGGGTGAACACGAACACCCCCTTCTTGTTGCCCACCAGGATGTCAGGCAAACCGTCGCGGTTGTGGTCCACCGCCTTGACCTCGGTGCCAACGCCCGACGCGTCGTCGATGAGGTGCGGCACGAAGTCCACCGAGCGGTCGGCGCCGCGTTTGAGCTGGAACCAATAGAGCACCGGCGCCGCACCGGCCTCGGCGTCGCCGGTGGGACCATGCGCCCAGAAGCGCTTGCCGGTGACGATGTCCTTGAGCCCGTCGCCGTCGATGTCCACGAGGTCGATGCCGTGGAGCTGGCTGAACTTCACGCCATAGGGATTCTCGGAGACCTCCTTGTTCATGACGATGTGCTCCTTGAAGCCGATGTCCGACCCGGTGCGCATCTGCTCATACCACGCCAGGCCGTAGCCGTGGGCCGCGAGGCTCGTGATGACGTCGTTGAGCCCGTCGCCATTGACGTCGTAGGCGTACATCTGCGCGCCGCCGAGGCCGAAGGCCACCGGGTGATGCCGCCACACCGCATCGCCGGCCAGCGAGGCGGGCTGTTCCCACCAGCCGTCCTTCTCGAGCAGGTCCATCCGGCCGTCGCCGTTGACGTCGCCCACCCCGAGGCCGTGGGTGAAGCGGTGGTACTTCTTGTCGGGCGAGAGCGGATGCCAGGTGAAGGGGGCCGTGGGATTCTTCGGGTCGGGCGAGGCGTAGCCGTAGCGCCCCTTGCTGGAACAGACGATCTCCGGCCGGCCGTCGCCCGTGAGGTCGATCCAACGGGGCGACTCGTTGTCGGTCACGTCGAGGGCGACATGGCGCTTCCAGTGGCCGGTGGCCCCCTTGCCGGGATTCTCGAACCACCATGAGTTCTCGCCCGGGAAGCCCAGGATGAGGATGTCGGCCCAGCCGTCGCCGTTGAAGTCGTGGGAGTGGGCGAAGAAGTTGGCGCTGTACTCGTTCTCGTTGCCCAGTCCGCCCTTGTAGCCGCGGAAGGTCACCTCGACCCCGTTGCGCTTGCTCTTGGAGACTCGGTCGGCCGGCGCGTACTCGTGTCGCACCTTGAAGGTCGGCCCCTCGTACCAGAACGGACCGGAGACCACGTCGTTGACGCCGTCGCGGTTGATGTCGGCGAAGCACGCCCCCTCGGCCCAGAACTCGTCGCTCAGCACCTGCTTGGAGAAGGTGTGCAACCGGGGCGTCGAGCCTCCGGAGACGAGGCCGGAACAGCCGCCCGCGAGCAGGCCGGCGGTGACGGCGGCGGCGCAGGCGACACGGAGGGGATCAAGGGGGGAGCGGAGGTGCATGGAACCCTTGTCGCGGTCGCCCGTCCGGAGGTCAAGGCGTGATTGCCGGGGAAGGTCCCCGGCGGCGTCCGGCGCGGCCCGATCTGGCGAAAAGTCCCGCCGGGGCCGACAAAATGGTTCACGCACCCGCCTCCGGGCCGATAGGCTGTCCCGCATGGCCGAGCCGTCCGCCCGACCCGGAGCCCGCACCCACCACGGCATCGCCGTGTCGGATGGCGTGGCGCATGCCCGCATCCTGCGGATCGGCCAGGCGCGTCGACAGATCTCGCGGGAACCGCTGGCCGCCGACGCGGTCGAGGCGGAGGTCGCACGGCTGAACGAGGCCCTCCTGGGCACCCGGCAGGACATCCAGAGGGTGCGCGACCAGGTGTCGGCGGCGATGGGGGCGGCCGAGGCCGGGCTTTTCGAGGCCCACCTGCTGGTGCTCGAGGACTCGACCCTGCTCAACGAGGTGTTGCGCAAGATCCGCACCGGACGGCTCGGCGCGGAGGCCGCCTTCCACGACGTGTTCGAGAAGTACGTCTCGGTGCTGGAAGCCGTGGACGACGCCTACCTGCGCGAGCGGGCGGCCGACCTGCGCGACCTCTCCGGGCGGGTGCTGGACCACCTGTCGGGGGCGGTGCAGGAACGGGATCTCCAGCACCTGCCGGAGCCCTGCATCGTCGTGGCACACGACCTGGCCCCGAGCATCACGGCCCTCCTGGACCGCCGGAACGTCTTGGGCTTCGCCACCGAGGCCGGCGGCAAGACCAGCCACACGGCGATCATGGCCCGCAAGATGGGCATCCCGGCCGTGGTGGGCCTGGGACCGCTGCTGGAGTCGATCCAGGACAACGAGTACGCCCTGCTCGACGGGCATGGCGGCCTGCTGACCATCAACCCGACGGACCAGACCCTCTTCGAGTACGGCCAGCTCAAGCAGCGCCGGGCGCTGTTCGAGGAGAAGCTGGCCCTGCTGCGGGAGCAGCCGGCGGTCACCCTCGACGGCTACCACGTCACGCTGGCGGCCAACATCGAGGGGCCGGAGGACATGGCCGCCGTGCAGGCCAGCGGCGCGCATGGCATCGGGCTCTTCCGCACCGAGTTCCTCTTCCTGAACCGCGCCACGCCTCCGGGCGAGGAGGAGCAGTTCAAGGCGTACCGCACGGTCGCCTCGCAGACGCGGCCCGGGCAGGAGGCCATCCTCCGCACGCTGGACCTCGGCGGCGACAAGATGCCCGGCGACCTGAACCGCCCGGGCGAGCCCAACCCGTTCCTGGGGTGGCGGGCCATCCGCATCAGCCTTGACTGCCCCGACCTGCTGCGCCGCCAGTTCCGGGCCATGCTGCGGGCCGGATGCCACGGCCAGGTGCGGATCCTCCTGCCGATGGTATCGGGACTGGAGGAACTGCGGGCGGCCCGCGCGATCCTCGAGTCCTGCCGGAAGGAACTGGAGGCCGAGGGGGTGCCCTTCGGGGCATCGGTGCCCGTGGGAGTGATGATCGAGATCCCCTCGGCGGCATTGATCGCCGAGGACCTCGCCCGGGAATCGGACTTCTTCAGCATCGGCACCAACGACCTCACCGGGTACACGCTGGCCGTGGACCGCCTGAACGAACGGGTCGCCCGCCTCTACCAGCCGACCCACCCGGCCGTGGTTCGCCTCATCCATGCCACGGTGCAGGCCGGCCGCCGGCATGGCCGGCCCGTGGGGGTGTGCGGCGAGATGGCCGGGGAGCCGGCGCTGGTGCCGCTGCTGTTGGGCCTGGGCGTGGACGAGCTGAGCGTCACGCCGGCGAGGATCCCCGCCGTGAAGTTCCTGCTCCGGCGATTGAGGATTTCCGAGGCGCGCGAACTGGCCGACTGGGCGCTGGGCTGCAGCCTGGGCGCAGAGATCCACCGCCGGAGCCGCGAGGTGGCGGTGGCGGCCGCGCCCAACCTCTTCGCCGAGCGCTGAGCGCTCCCGAGGTTCCAGGCAGGCTCAGAGCCAGCTGACTCTCAGGGCGTCGGCACCGGTGGAAATGCGCACCGGAGCGCGGGACGCGCGATGAGTCCCCACTGCCACAACGGCACGAAGAGGAACCACTTCCGGGCGTCATGGAACCCGGGCAGGAAGAGGAAGGCGTATCCATGGGCCAGCAGCCCCAGGAGCGCCGCCGCCGAGGTGAACCAGGCCAGGCGGCGTACACCCGCGGCGTGGCGTCCCCGCCAACCGGCCACCAGCACCAGGAAAAACGGCAGGATGCCCCACGGCAGCAGCAGCCCATAGATGGGAGAGCCCGAGCGCCCCGGCTCGGAGATGAGCGTGGTGAAGATCCCCGCCGGCAATCCACCGGCCAGCGCAGCGCAGATCAGGAAGACGAAATCCGGGGGCAACTGGTGCTCGGGCGGGCGGGCCGGGTCGAGGGACTCCGCCTCGGCCGCGTCGGACCGGGCAGACGTCGACCTCCCGGGGTCGGGGACGGAAGCGGGCTCGGCACTCATGTTCCGGAGGCTCGCCTCCAATCCGCCAACCGCAACCGGGCGGGGATGCCCGGGGCCGAGGGGGCATCGGGCAGGGGTCGTGGGGGGATCCGGACCATGCCTCAGCCCGTGGGGCCCAGCGCCCGGACGGTCTCCTCCAGGCTGGCCACGTCGCAGACGTTGAGGGCCTGGGCGGACTTGTCGATGCGCCGCAGGAACCCCGTCAGCGCCGTTCCCGGCCCCAGCTCGATGAACCGGGTGAAGCCCTGGGCCAGCAGGTGGCGCATGCCGGCCTCCCATCGCACCGACGAGGTCACCTGGTCGACCAGCACCTGCGGGATCGACGCGGCCGCGCCGTGCGGCAGGGCCGTGACATTGGAGATCACCGGAACCTTGGCATCCTGGAAGCGGATCCCGGCCAGGGCCCCGGCCAGACGGGGCTGGGCCGAGGCCATCAGCGGCGAGTGGTAGGCGCCGGCCACGGCCAGGGGGATCGCCTTCTTGGCTCCGCGCGCCTTGGCCGCCTCGACCGCGGCCGGGATGCGCGCGGAGGCCCCCGAGATCACGATCTGGCCCGGGCAGTTGAGGTTGGCCAGCGTCACCCCGGTGGCCTCGCAGACCTCCCTGCACGGTCCCTCGTCGAGGCCGATCACCGCCGCCATGCCGCCCTGGGTCGCCTCGCAGGCTTCCTGCATGAAGCGCCCGCGAAGCCGGGTGACCGTCAACCCCTCCTCGAACGACATGGCCCCGGCGGCGGCCAGCGCGGTGAATTCGCCCAGCGACAGTCCGGCCGTCGCGTCGGCCTGCAGGGATGGCACCCGTTCCTGCAGCAGGCGCATGGCCACCCAGCTGACCAGGAAGATCCCCGGCTGGGCATTCTCGGTCTGGGTGAGCGCGGCCTCGGGCCCCTCGAAGCAGATCGCCGCAAGATCGTAGCCCAACACCGCCCTCGCCTGATCGAACAGCGCCCGGGCCGTCGGGAACGCCTCCGCCAGATCCTTGCCCATGCCCACCGACTGCGCCCCCTGCCCCGCGAACAAAAGCGCCGTTTTCGACATCCCCGCCATCCAACCAGTCCCGCCCCCCTCCGGAAAGCCCCAAAATCTCGACCGTGCGCCAACCTGACACACTTCGAACCAGGGGGACTGGCCTGGTTGAAGAGACAGGCTTCCCATGGGGGCGGAAAGGGCCTACACCGGAGGTTTCCGATGACATCCGTGCAGCGCATCATTTCCCCCGGGGCCACGCTCGGGGTCCTTGGGGGCGGCCAGTTGGGGCGGATGTTCGCCATGGCCGCCCGCCGGTTGGGCTACCGTATCCACGTCTACTGCCCGGAGGGCGACACGCCCGCGGCCCCGGTGGCCGACCGGATCTTCCACGCCCCCTACGAGGACCTCGATGCGGTCCGCGGGTTTGCCAGGACCGTCGACGTGGTGACCTTCGAGTTCGAGAACGTCCCCAGCGCGACCAGCGAGGCCTGCGCCGAATCGGTGCCGGTGCGGCCGGAGGGCCGGGTGCTCCACCTCACCCAGCACCGGCTCCGCGAGAAGGGTTTCCTGCGGGACCACGGGTTCCCGGTGACCCCGTTCCGGGCCATCGGCTCCCTGGCCGACCTGCAGACGGCCACCCGGGAACTCGGACTGCCCGGAGTGCTCAAGACGGCCAGCTTCGGCTACGATGGCAAGGGGCAGCGGACGCTCCGGGACGCCGCCGAGGTGCCGGCAGCCTTCGACGGCCTCGAGGGTGAGGAGGGCATCTACGAGGCCTTGGTCGACTTCGCGCTGGAGGTCAGCGTGGTCGGGGCCCGCACCCTCGACGGAGCCTTCGCCGCCTTCCCGGTCTTCGAGAACGCCCACGCCCATCACATCCTGGACGTGACCGTGTGCCCGGCCCGGATCCCGCCCGACCTCGAGGCGGGCGCCCGTGCCTTGAGCCGCGGAATCCTCGAGGCGCTCGGGGTGGTGGGCCTGCTGACGGTGGAGCTGTTCGTGACCCGGGACGGCCGCCTGGTGGTCAATGAACTCGCGCCCAGGACCCACAACTCCGGCCATCTCACCCTCGACGCCTGCGTCACCTGCCAGTTCGAGCAGCAGGTGCGGGCGGTCTGCGGCCTGCCCCTGGGATCCACCGATCTGAGGCGGCCCGCCGCCATGGCCAACCTGCTCGGCGATGTCTGGAAGGACGGAGGCCCGCGATGGGACCGGGCGTTGGCCGACCCGGACGTCAAGCTGCACCTCTACGGCAAGGCCGCCCCCCGGCCCGGCCGCAAGATGGGTCACCTGACGACCACGGCCCCGACCGCCGGGGAGGCGATCGCCGCCGTCCGGGCGGCCCGTGCGCGCCTCTGAGAGGCCTCCCCTCGGGACGGCTTCGTCCAAGGGCCTTCTCACCCGACCCGTCGACCGGGTCCCACCAAGACACAACCGCCGGACGCCTCGTCGGCATCCGGCGGTTCGAATCCGGTAGGACCCCGCGGCCCGGGAGCCGAGGTTCAGAGTTTCCGCAGGCGGAACTGGCGGAACCCGCCGGCCTCGTCGGCCGGGAGCGGCACGTCCACCGGCTCCTCGTCACCCTGGGTCTCGATCACGCCCAGCGACTCGACCGCCTGCCACTCGACCCCGAGCAGCGAGGTGGACTCGATCTGGTAGCGTGCACCCACCGGGCCGACGGCCCGGAGCACCAGCGACTGGTCGGGCTGCACCTGCAGCGACAACCGGGCGCGCTGGGCGACCTTGGCCTCCGAACCCGCGCCCGAACCCACCGGCCGGACGAGGATCCGCACGGTCGTGGTCACGCTGGTGACGCCGTCGCGCACCGCGACGCTGACAACGTTGGTGGTGTTGGCGGCGCTCGTGGGCGGCGTCCACACGAGCAGGCCGTTCGTGGACACCGTCAGGCCCGCCGGGCCGCGGACGAGGCTGTAGCTCAGGACCTGCGCCGGCAGGTCGGCATCGGTGGCGACCAGCGCCACGGCCAGGCGGCTCTGCGCGGCCACGGTGTAGTTGGTCGACGGGAAGACCGGCGCGGCATTGGCCTCGCGCACGAACAGCGTGAAGTTCACGATGGAGCTCAACGGGCTCGAGGCGTCGTCGGTCACCCGGACCACCACCCGGTTGGTGCTGGGCCCCTGCTCCTCGGTGGGCGTCCACTCCAGGACACCCGACGCACTGACCGTCAGGCCGACCGGGCCGCTGACCAGGGTGCAGGTCAGCTTCTGGGCGGGCAGGTCGGCATCGCGCGGAGTGAGCTGCACCGTCAGCTTCGCGTTCTCGAAGATCGAGCGGCTCAGGGCGTTGATGAAGATCGGTGCCGTGTTGGCCTCCGATACGATCAACGTGAAGGCGTTGGTGGAACCCAACGCCGGGGTGCCGTTGTCGGTCACCCGGACCACCACCCGGTTGGTGCTGGGTCCCTGCTCCTCGGTCGGGGTCCAGCTCACGAGGCCGTCGTCGGCCACCGTGAGGCCCTTGGGACCGTCGACCAGGCCGAAGGTCAGCTTCTGGACCGGCAGGTCGGCATCGCGTGCGGCGAGGCGGAAGCTGGTGGCGGCCAGCTCGCGGATGAGGCGGTTGTTCAGGCTGATGAAGGTCGGCGCCGAGTTGGCGGAACGCACCTCCACTTGGAACGACCCGGTCACCACCTTGACGCCGTCGCTCACGGACACCATCACCGGATGGCGGGTGGACGCCTGATCGACCGCCGGGGTCCAGGTGACCACGCCGTCGGCGGGGTTGACCACGAGGCCACGGGGTCCGCTCACGAGGGCGAAGACCAGGCGCTGGGCGGGCAGATCGTCATCCCGGGCCGAGAGGCGCAGGGTCATCGGCTTGAGCGCGTCGACCGTCTGGTCGGGCACGGCGGCCAGCACCGGCGCCTGGTTCAGCTCGAGCACCACCACCGTGAATTCGTTGGTGGAGCTGAGCGGCGGCGTGCCGTCGTCGGTCACCCTCACCACCACGCGGTTGGTGCCCGGGCCCTGCACCTCGGTGGGCGTGAAGGCGACCTGGCCCGACCGGCTCACCGTGAGCCCCACCGGTCCAGACACGAGCGAGAAGGTCAGCGCCTGGGCCGGCACATCGGCGTCGGTGGCCGTCAGGTTGAAGCCGAGGGAACGGGTCTCAGAAACGCGCCGCAGGGTGACGTCGGAGATGCGCGGCGCGGTGTTCGACGGCCGCACCACGACCACGAAGGCCGTTCCGGCCTTGGCGACACCGTCGGTGACGACCACCTCGACCTTGTTGGTGGTGCTTCCCTGTTCGACCGAGGGCGTCCACTCCAGCAGGCCGGCATCGGAGACCGCCATGCCCTTCGGGCCGGACAGGAGGCTGAAGACCATCTTCTGGGCCGGCAGGTCGGCATCGCGGGCGACGAGCTGGACCGAGAAACGCTTGAGGGCGTCGATCGTCGTGTTCTGGAAGCCCACGTTCTGGATCACCGGCACCTCGTTGACTTCATTGACCGCCACCACGAACTCGCCGGGGACGGCCACGACCCCGTCGCCCACCGTGAACCGGACGGTCTCGACGGCGCCGCCGAACTCCTCGCCGGGTGTCCAGGCGATCTGGCCGGCGGGGCTGAGGGTGAGGCCGGCGGGGCCGCTCACCCGCTGGAAGACCAGGGCCTGCCGGGGCAGGTCGGCATCGGTTGCCGTCAGGGTCAGGGCCAGGGGCCTGCCCTCATCCACACTCTGGCGCGGCACCGCGCCGGCCACCGGCGGCAGGTTCACCTCGCGGACCACCACCGTGAAGCGGTTGGTCACCGAGTCGCCGCCGTCGGACACCGACACGGCCACCCCGTTGGTGCCCGGTCCCTGGTCCTCGCCCGGCGTCCAGGCCAGCACACCGGCCGGCGTCACCGTCATGCCCGCCGGGCCGGCGACCAGCGCGTAGGTCAACGGCGCGCCCTCGGGATCGGTCGCCTTGAGGGCCAGGAGGAAGGGCTTGGCCTCGTCGATGGTCGCGTTGGCGATGGCATCGAACTTCGGCACCTCGTTCTTGCGGCGGAAGGCGAAGAGGTTGGTGACCGGGTTGTTGCAGTAGATCCAGTCCTCCTGGAAGTCCACGGCTGGGATGTCCTTCACCAAGGGCCGCACGTCCACCTTGTAGAATCCATTGGGCAACTCGACGAAG
>Ga0194133_10005407_pt1 | contig 16277 bp, 9 predicted proteins | sample TA2KigOf40mmetaG_FD_155448 | JGI IMG/M metagenome (GOLD analysis project Ga0194133, IMG submission 155448) | Freshwater microbial communities from Lake Tanganyika, Tanzania - TA2015055 Kigoma Offshore 40m | ecosystem: Environmental > Aquatic > Freshwater > Lake | place: Tanzania: Lake Tanganyika...
CACATCAGCTTTACCTCTGCCTTGGAATCTTCAAGTCCAGACCAAGTTCTTGAATGAGAAAAAACTTACATCAAACAATTATCATTTGTCAAAAGATCCTATTTTAGACTTTGAAGAGTTTGAAAAGTCAGCCAGACACTTGAGCCAGATCATGATGCCAGAGCATAAAAATCAAGTAAGTAAAAATCTACAACAAGACAATGATTTCTTTTAGAACTGATTATTCTTGTCAGAAAGGAATTCTTAACCGCATAAAACGTGATGGATGTGGTTCAGGATTGGAAATCTTTGCTTTCTTGCTTTTCCTTGTCTATTTGTTGCAAGTATGTTTTAAGTATTCCATTTGAAAATTTTTAATACCAAATGTTTGACTGTTGAAAAATTAGTTTTTAGGGACCGCCCTTAACGGTGCCATGTTAAACCTTATGATCAACGGACAAAATGTGTCAATTTTCCAAGCACTACTGGTAAGAAGTTTGACTTTGAAGTCACAAAAAATTGAAAGTAATTTTACTTACATTTATGTGCTTGCAGCTTTACTTTCTTGGACTCCGGGGTGTCAACACTACTGTCAACAACAACAATAACAACAACAACAATAATAACAACAACAATAATAATAACAACAGCAACAATAACAGCAACAACAACATGAACGGACGAAGGAAAAAGCGTAGCCTTTCCGGATGCAATCCTTGGTTAGACAATACTTTTGTCCCTACCTTTTTAGGACTGCACAAAATTTATGGAACCCACAAGTATTTGAAGAATATTTCTTCATACTTTCACTAAAAGCTTTTGCTTAATTCTTTTGGCTTGCTTGACTATTTTTAAGTGTATATTTATGATAACTTTTTGATTTCTTTTGTGGAGTTGCATTATGAAACAAAATAAAAATTTGTGCCAAACTTTTTCTTCCTTTGATGAATAATGACTTCAAATACAAAACCTTGAAAATCAACCAAAGAATTTTGTTTCACATCACTACAATGGAATGAATTCCAGTATCTTAAGAGACATTCACTACTTGCTGTCTGAGATCTTCTTTGGAGTGATCAGACTGATGCAGATTCTACTTCAAATCCAACCCTTTTGATAATTTTGCATAAAGAACACTTTTACTTGAAAATTACTTAATTGAGCAATTTGTTTGTTTAATTCACCTGCAGTTAGTGGGCAGTCTTGAGACCAGTTGGATGTACCCAAATAGAAAAGGTAATTTGAAAAAAACCGACAACCTTTGACCGATGAATGCCAAAAAATAATAAAGAATAATTCGCAGACAAAAAGAGGGCCTTTATTGAAAAAAATTTGCAAGGCATACTTAAAAGATTTAAAAAAAGGAAAATTGCCGCAATTTAAGAAAGCTTATACCAATTAGGTGATACTAATTAAATATTAATTTTTTTCATTCTTTATCAAAATCTTCTTTTTGGCCCTTAATTTGAAATTCCTTCAGATCATTTCAGTTTTGATACTTGAATTAAGCACTTGATTCAGGTATTTTTATTGGAAAGTAAAACTGATTTGAAACTGGAGAAGTCTTTTTTTTCTTTTATTTATTGTCAGTTGAACTTTTTACTTCTTTGTAAAATATTTTAGCATCAACGGTTTTTTCATTATAACAATTACCTTGTTTAAAAATTTTATCATACAATATCTTTTTGTTTTTGGAGCCCTTTTGAATCTTCCCTTCTGTGGTGAGCATTGAAAAGATATCATCAGCAACTTTGCCAAGTGGGAAGGGTAAAGCGTCTAAGGGTCAAGGTGAGATGCCACAGCAACCCAAGTCATTGATAGGAATTGTTGTCTCATGGTATGATCTCTGTGTCTTAACTGCAAGAATAGCATCAAAATGAAGTCGCTTTTTGAAATTGTCCTGATTTCTTTGGCTTTCATTTGCAATTCAGGTAATTTCTGAACAGCTCTTGATTTTTATTAAGCAAGGCACATTCATGAAAGCTACCCCTGAGATTGATCAAATACAAATGAACCTCATGCCATCTCTGATACAGAATAGAATTGACCCTGTGAAACCATATATATGTAAATAGCACACACGGATCTCATCACTTAGATTTAAGTTATAGTACTATATTATTTTATCACGCAACCTTTCTTTCCACGTCTGATTTCAGAGCACCCCTGATCAGCGTGCTCCTGTCTCATATGTCCATAAAAAGGACTGTGTGTCATTAGAATGTTATCTTTTTACTCTCTATTTGCTTAGACATAAATTACTACTAAGAGTAGATAGTTATAGATCTCATATTTTAGGATTATTTTGATATTTGCGTGTAACCATTAAGTGTTTTACAACTAACCCCAATAAAGTATTATGAGCATCTTTTACATCCATATTTTATTTCATATAAAACATTATCATTAATAAAATGGGTTAGTCTTAAGATGTAATCAATATCACTTCCATTTCTTAGCGTTTACTCGCGTAATCGCTCTGATTGTAAGTCTACATATATCTTGTCTAATATAATCTTATAATGAGAGGTCAAAAGAAATGCTAAAAATAATTCATTCTCATGAATACAAAATATCAAAAATAGGTAAAGCAAACTTACACACTAAAACTTAAATTTGAGGCCCTATTATCAAACACAACCTCAGAGGCAAGAGTAGAAAAAAACAACTAGTTAAAAACTCAAGTCATTCTTGATTCTGATTGTAAAATTAAGCATGAAAACAAATCAATTAGTTTATTTAATTGTCAATAAAAATGAGTCATTTTTAAAAGGGGGGAAAATTAAATTGATAAAAATATTGGTTAAAATATTAAACCTTAATGTCACATTGAGATCCTCACAATATCATTTCATCTACTCTAAAATTAATTGCTTCTCTAGCAAATGCTCTGAAGTGTCATGTCTGTAAATCCCATGTAAGTTCAGTTTTCAAATAAATTTAGAAACTTCTTGTAGAAGTGATCATTTTCTCTCAATAAACAGGAGGATCCAGAATGTGCAGATCCAATGTGGAATGAGCCAGGAAATGGTGTTCCGAGAAGCATTAAAACGGACAGATATCTTACAGATTGTCCAAGTGACAAAACACTGTGTAGAAAGATTTCTCAAACAGGTAATAATATTACACAATATGCTCAATAACAATATTTTAAGATTAATTTTCTGAATTATATCACATACCCGTTAATCACATTTCAAGATTAGGTTGACACTTAAAACCTCTCGTTCCCACACTTTTTTGCAAACATTGCTTCTCAGCGTCTACAAACAGTTCTTGGGCAAGATAAACATAACCCTTTATTTTTAGTCTTACCTCTGGTACGACTTTGCCCTACATAAAGGGCTGCCTTAAAGCAAAAAACACATCAGCATTGGCTCTTTTCTTGATTGCGAAGATCATCGCTTGGTTCCCAATTTTTCACACGTAAAGTTTAGCTCATGTCCTCATACCACAGCACCCATTAATTTAATTTTAAGACTTTTTCTTTATTTCAAAATATTTATTCCAAGCTGCTTTTCAGTTAGAGGTGAGAAAAGGGTGATCAGGAGTTGTGGATATATTGAGCATAAATCTGATTGTTATCAGGTGAAAAGTCCTATTTAGACTCAGTTTTTGATATTTCAAATTATTAAATGGATGTATTTTCTTCAGACTGTTCTTGAAGAATACATTACTGAAGTATGTCAGTGTAAAACTGATGGATGTAATGGTGCTCATCCTGTCAGTGTCTCTTTTGGAATCACCTTGATGGCAACAACTTTGGCAGCTTACTTTGCCTACTAGTTACAAAGAAAATGATATAAAACATGCTTCTTGTACTTGTTACAATTCTATCCAACTAGATTTAAACTTCAACCTCTTTGGTATAATAGAAAACACCTTACGTCAAAAAGGTATCAAGAGAGTTCAAAAGACACAGTAAATCAGAGTCTTAACTTACGTTAACCATATCTACCCACGACCCTCAGATCCCAAACCAGATGCCATGTATGTTAGATGTACAGGTCAAACTCATTAAAGCAAGTGGTCGCCGTGGCTGAGAGGTCATAGGCACCTGACTGAGAACTAAGATCTAAGGTTGTGGTTGTGGGTACAATCCCCGGCCACCCATGCCAGCAATTTTTCAACCCCGGATTGCAAAAAAATCAACAAGGCACTCTCAGTCAGGGTAATAGTAATCTGCAGTGGCCATAAACATCTATGGCGAGACTCTTATAAAGGTGTTGGTCACGCATCAACATCGCTTGAGTCTATACTGCACAAGATTATTATTATTATTATAACAACAAATCGTGAAATCTTTATTCCAAGGAACTGAATCACCAACAAGAACTTTTGCTTTGTTTCTCAATACATAGATATAATTTTAATATTCTATCAATAACTTAACATCTCAAAAAATGACATTGATAGAATCTTGTTTTCATCTAATAGTATGAATCCGATTACTTAGAGTCTTCTTGAAAACTAAGTAATGTTTTCTGGATTTTAAGTTTTCTTTTCACATTTAAATTCTAATACATAGAGCTCTTTAAACATAAGATCCTATTTGGCCGTTTCTTCAAGGTGTGCAGGTTACACGGTACCCCAGTTGGGTCTCTCTGTACAATAATGTATTAGTAGTACTTCATGACTAGATACTAACCACCATTTTCTTGTGAATGTCAGTGTTGCCAATAACATAACAGAACTCATCAAAGCTGATCTTTCCATCTTCATCCTATTTGACAGTAAAAGAGAAAAAACTTGATTAAAAAGGCTTTGTGTAAAAAATATGATGAAGAAATGGAGAAAAATTGTAAACCATACTTTCTCACTACTTTGAATCTATTTTATTATTGTGTCCTACTTTTTCAATCTATAGGTCTATATAAAAGTAGTGGAAATTATCCTGGGCGATATGTTAAACTGGAATGCGCATATTTCCAGGCTTCTGTTCAAGTGCGTATCATACCCTTATCCTCTTTGGTATAATAGAAAACATCTTACGTCAAAAAGGTACCATGAGAGTTCTAAAGGCACAGTAAATCAGCGTCTTAACTTACGGCTCCCCAAGTTAGTTTTGTTCCTCCAGCTATGCTCGGAGAGCCAAAATCAGATCTGTTTACTTTCAATCCATTAGGACTGTGCATAGAGATTATAATATCAATCTCAATAGAACTCAAGTCTTAAAGAAATCACAAATGGAAAGCATTGATGATGTTCTTTTCAAAAGAACGCCTAACTTCATTTTTAATATCTGCTACTTATCTTGAACCTACAGTCATTAGTAAGCAAATTCATGAGTTGAAATAACTTTTATGAGAGTCAATCCGGTCAGCTAATGTTCTTTGACCTAAGTCTATCGAGAATGGGAAAACATAGCTTACTTAACAGTAATCAGAGAGTTTACATTACAATGGTCTTTTAAATGGGTTGGTATGACACCTAAAATGTTTAAAAAACAACATAAAGCCCAGTTACAGGGAATTTGATAATGGCAGAAATTGTCAGACATGGAAATTTTTCCTAAAATTGCAGGTTTATATTGTAAGATTCATAAATGGAAATATGTTATTCATATACATAATATGAGCTTGACTTTATTCACTATAAGATCAATTTCTCATTTTGATTTTATTGGTGGCATTTTTACTAATGATCATCTGAGCTAGATCATTTTCACGTACTTTGAAAATGGCCTTCCGAAACAGATCACTTTATCTTCCTGCTTAGCTAACAGGAGGATGTGCCCTCTAGCAGGCACATTACCATTGTCTACGAAACCTATATAAACAAGTGTATTTGATGGAATAAATCAGTTAGCATTCAAAGAACCTCTTTCTTTGGCACCAAGATTCATCCAGTTATTAAAGTACTATGAAAAATCTATTCTCAACTTGCTGCAAAAGAAATTTTCTGGTAGCTTTTGTCTTCATATAACTAAAGGATTCTATGAAAATTGATCTTTCCCAATTGAGAAAGCAGGTCAGAATAAAGAGAGAGCAAATCCAATATATTACCAAATGAAAGGAGGGCATTGAAGCAAGCATGAATCTTAATTGGCTGTAGGATATTATTAAACTTAAACCTTTAAATTATGGAAATTTTATAATCCATTTATCTACTATCCCAAAGAAAATTTTCATTAAGTTTCACTAAAAAGAATAATATATGGAAGATTCTCACTCATGCAAAGCACGTGTCTTTCAAATTCTAGGACGAAAATTCCACAAATTTCAAAAAAAAAATTATTCATGTAAAGTTTCGAAACTTCAAAGAAGTCACTCTAAAAAACTGCTATACTCCAGTGATGTGCCCTTTTATCAACTTATTTGCTGTGCCCTATAACTTCACCACCTCTAAATGTTGTCAAACAAACTAAGACAAAATCTTAGAAAGCACTTTTGCTTTCTTTGGTAAATCTTTTCAAGTAATTATTTGATGTAATTTTTCCCCCTTTTTTAACATCTCTGCCTACTATAGTGGGTGGAACTTTCAGTCCCTATGAATATATCTTAGACTTAATATGTAATAAGAAGGCTCCTTTGTTCTGAAGTAAAGGATTCCATATTCCTCTTGAAATCAGTCTCATACTTCCCAAAGCGAAGCGAAGGGGGAAGTTTAGAAATTTTGTATAGGGATCCTGCATGATCTCACGCATGCGCCCGTCACCTTATTCTCCTCCCACACCAGAAAAGCTAGAGGCCTGAAATTTGGCATGTACGATCCCCACATGGATGGCTCCAAAGTTAAGAATCAGATTTTTGACATTTTGCCTAGAAGCTGAGGTATTTAAGTTTAAAGTTATATAGTAAACTAGGTGGGCTGGCCCTTTAAAAAATGTTGATCAGGATAAGGGGGACGAAGGGTCGCTCAGGAGGGTTTGGCATTTTTCCCCGCACAAAAAATAAAAAATGCCCGTCTACTTAGTTTTATAGTTATGATAATAGTAAATAAGTAATACAGTATTACAAAATTCTATGACCATTTTCTTATTCACCTCAAAGTTGCAACATTAGTAATAAGAGATTATCTACCCTGCTTTCTAAAAATTTTCCCTCATCAGTTCATTTTTCAACTGCACCCACCCTTGCCATGCAACAATCAGGAGGATTACACTGAAATGAATTTGCATTTTTAATGATGTTATTTGGTGATTGCCATTATAACTGCAGTTCACTACATTACACTTTTTAATGACAAAGTTGCCTCTTTTCAGGAATTTGGAAAAAACTAAGAGATGTTAGCTAAAAGCACTACTCCTTCTCTAATCTTAATGTCCCCTTTACTGTTTACAAAACAAGAATATGGTAATCCTTCCAAGAATGAGATCTCTCATTTTGGCAGATTACTCCAAGATTTCCAATAGACTTTCATCAAGGACATTTTTGAAACATTTCTCATCTAATTTGATTATTGTGCATTCCCTGTTAGCTATACGAAAATATTGAAAAGTCACATTCAATTAGACAACTTTAGATTTTCATCACCAACGCATTATTTTCCAGAATGTGAAAGGTGAACATGTTTTGAATCATCTTTGTACAGTAAGCTTCTTACCATAGAGCTTAAATGAGCCTCAAAACCATGAGAACCATTTAGGTTGTTTGGGAAGTTAATTATGAATTAAATTAGAACAAAAATGATAGGCTTTAGGTCTTGCCAACATATTTTATTCCAAAATAAATTTTGCCAATATTTGAAACTTTTCTTAGCAAAATTTCTCATTAGGAGAAATCATTATTGACACAACTTTTTTTTCATTACCTTGTCAGCAAAAAGAATTGTCTTGTCAACAATTTGTTGCAGCTGAGCATCCTTAAGATTATTTCCCACCATCATTTTCAAAACTTGGAACAGTTCCCCATTGCTGATGAAACCATCATTGTCTATGTCATAAATCCTAAAATAAATACAAAACTTTAGTGATAATTTAAATTTGAATGTTGTTTGCTAAATCCTAACTTGAAATAATCAGGTTCAATCATAACTTTGGTTTATAGTACCTTTTGCCTATATTTTCCCAGTATATTATTGTATTTAAAAGAGATTGTTTTAACATTTGTTGATCAATGCTTTAGACAGCCAACTAAAATAACTAATGCAATCTAAGCTAAATAGATTTTGACCTTAGTGATGGAATTGCTGTGGCACATTGCCATGGCAACCAGCTGGGGATCTGATAGTCTGGGTTCAAATCCCGGCATTTCCAGCAACCTTTGAACCCGGATAGCCAAAAAGTTCACAAAAAATTATTCCCAGCCAGGATTAAAGACATCTGTAATGATTAATTTTGCAAGACGATTGAATGAAAAAAAATATTGAGCAAGTATAGACTCATCCAAAGTTAATGCATAATCAACACCTTTATAAAGGTCCTGCAATAAACATAGAATTATATGTCCATGGACTATACAGATTTTTATTACTCCGACTGAAGGTGCCCATGGAATTTTTGCAAACTAGGGTTGAAAAATTGCTTGAATAGTTGTGGACTGAATCCACATTCTTAGATCTCAGTTCACAGTCAGGTTCCTATGACCACTCAGAATCGGCAACACTAAATCATAAAAATATGGAACTCTATTATCATCTTGCCGTGGGAGAGCAGTCAAAGACACCTGACTGAGATCTAAGATCTGAGGTTGTGGGTTTAAACTCAAAATGTCAAAAAAATTTCACCCACGGATTGCAAAAAAATCAACAAGGCACCCTCAGTCAGGGTAATAGTAATCTGAAGTGACCATATAGACATAATTACATATCTATTGCAGGACTTCTGAGTCTTTATCAGAAGTTTTTTATTTTCCTACTGCTATGGTCTAATGGTCAAAGATGGCTATGAATTGGCACTTCCAGGAAATCTTTGACTGGGGGTTGCTGAAAACATGAAATTCCCAGCCAGAATTACAAAAACAGGAACAAAATAATTAAAAAAAGGGTAATTTTTGCTCCCTGGTCTAAACCCGATGTTCCCTCCCCCCACTATATGCTGAGTCCATAGCCACACCCATTGCTTTATAGGACAGACAATGTGGTTTTATGTTTACAAACCCAACCAAAAATAAGATGGTGCTTTCAACTGTTTTTTAGGTACTTTATAGAAAGACACAACAATTAGATACATCTTCTGGCAGGTTTTGTGGGTTTTTTCACCTTTCAGACAAATTATTTCCAGACTCTCCTTTCAAGATACACTTTATACTGCATCTTTTGTCGTGAAATACTCATTTTGTCACTAATGACCCTAAAAGGTGAGCTTATTTTCGGTAGGGAATCATTAGATATTCTAAGCTTTTTCCCAAATATTTTCTCTAAAATGCTCTGGAGCAACAACATAAAAAGGACAGTTGTCATATCTTTTTCTTTTAGCCTTGGAGAAGAATCTAAAATGACACTCATCTCCTCCATCAATATCAATTCATTTGCCTTGAAGACACACGTTATTGGTCAACATTAACCTGAAAGCAAACTGAAGTTTTGACTCTTTGTCTCCTTTGACACTGAATTGGCTGACGCCTTGGATGAACTCCTTGAAGTCCACTTCTCCATTCCCATCTTCGTCAAATATGTCAATGACTCTCTGCACCAATGGATTTTGGGTCAGCTCTGGCAACGACATAAACTCTTCAACTGAGAGTGATCCAGATCGGTCCTATAGTGATTGAAAAAAAAGAAAATTCTGGTCATAGATCTTCTTTTACTGATAATTTGTGGATGAACCTTTTTTGCTATCAAACAATTACGTTACAAGTCTGATAGTGAGATAGCTTTAGAGACAGACTATCTAAAACACTTTACTAAGACCAAAATGCTCAAAATAGTATTGTGGCAAAATTATAAAAATAATGGTCAAAGATCCTTAATAAGCAAAGAAACTAGAGATGGGCCCTGACCTGACCAGACCCGAGCATACTTTGACCCGCAGTAAATAAGAGGCCGTCCTGTCTTTGACTCCGGTACTTTTTGACCCAACCCGAAGCAAGAGAGGAAAAAAATGGAAAGTTTGGGATAATTAAGAAGAATTTTTCAAACCCTAGCCAAATATGGCTGACCTGACCCAACCCGAGCAACAAAAAATTGACCTGACCCAGGTCAAAAATATTTGACCCGGACACATCACTTAAAGAATCCCAAACTTTAATATAAAATGACTATTAGAGTGTTGTTGAGATTACTCTTTGAATCATTTTGAATGATATTTATTGCTGATACAAATTAGATTGTGCTTCCAAACAATTAAACTGCATGGCTTTCCAAATGTTCTCAACTCTCTGGAAAAACTCAGTAATAGCTGTAGTCATTTGTTATTATTTGCTTAGTAGAATTTGTTAGTAGAATCTATATATCTATGTTTCATTGAAATATGATACAATAATATTTAACATACATCGTATATGTTCCTTTCACGATGTACTCATGTGTGTTTCGATGATTTACTCTGAATCGGTTAATGGGCAAAAACATGTTAAAGAGACTACCTTCAACTTTTAAATGTGTCAACATGGACTGGTTCAGTTCTTACCTTTGGGAACGGAGACTCTAAGAATGGGACTCAAAAATCATTTTTTCTATATTACAACTGACTGTAAGGCTTTTCAATCACTCTTAGTTTAAGTTTAAATTCTTAAAAAAGTTATTGTTATTTATGTCAATGTGATGAAAAAGAAAAAACCCATAAACTGAATTTCAATTTCTTTATTATACTAAAGCGCATCATCATACATGAAATATAATAATACTTAATAAGAGTCAGTACAACTCGGTATTGAATTTTTAAATGAAGAAGTGCATTTTGTAATAGAAATATGAAATTTTTTCAGTTAAGGTTATGTCAAAAGTTCATGAAAATTGACAAAAGGTTGGATATTGGAATCGGTAAATTAATCCATGGAAAGTTGATCTGTTTCATCGGTAAGATGATCCAGTTATGGAAGCCCTTTTTCCCATGTTTATTGTGGGAGCCATCATAGGTGTATATGATGAAAGGCTTCCTTCTCTCCTGGTAGGAGTTGGTCATTATCTTTTGGTAGAGTGTGGTGTGGGCTGCATCTCATATTATTTGAATGGTTTGTTTTCAACAAACAGTTCAGTCTCTCTTTATAAGTCTTCTAATTTGGAAAGGAACGTAGTCTGCCAACACAGATTTCTTATAAAGAAATTAAATCAATCAACTGTTATTCAAGCCTATTTTGATCTTGAATTGGATTTCCCTATTTTTTCAAAAAATACAACTAAAGCTGACCTGGATAATGTCAGAAATCTCTAGATTTGGAAAATTTCCTCTAAAAATCACAAATTTTCAAAAAAATATCCCGCACCGGTCAAAAAAATCTTATAGGGCGGGTCAAAAAATGTCAGGGGCAAAGATGGGTTGGTCCCGCATATTTACTGTGGGTCAAAAGAATTCTCGGGTCGGGTCAGGGGCCCATCTCTTCTATTGTCTGAAAATAAAAGAACCTTTTATTGTACAGTTTACTCTTGATGGTTATTGAACCTGATATGTTTACTGTGAAGATTTCAATACAATTTTATTTTTGACATATCATGCAAATACCTTCTTAAACTAATCAATTTAATCTCAATACTTAAAAAATTTAAGCTGAAGCCTTTCAGTCTATACTCACTCAAAGCAGAATGGATTTTAAACACTTGTAAAGATTAAGTCAACCACATTTTGGTGTTTCAAAAATGCTAGTTTCAACAACTGAAATTCTCCATTTTAAAAGACTATTCAACTTTGTCTTTTCAAAATAGTACTTTGCATGCCTAGAAAAATCCATTCACTTTTTAAGGATCAAAGAAGGAAATTGTTCATTTATGTCGATGATTCATTTTCATGCAAATTAATCTTATATCAAAAAAGAAATACTGGACATGCTTGTCTCTATCACGAAATATAAAGCAGCAAGAATCATAAAACTTACCAAATCTAACTTTTTGAACCTTTTCCCCAATCTTCTGATTTCATCAGTATCAAAGTTTGAGGCCATGGCCATGTTGAGGCTGATTTCGTTGCCCATCTCTTTGTACCTGTTGAGTGAAAATAAATAATTTCTGACTTTTGACAATGAAGAAAATAATAATTAAAATAATTACTTCTGTTAGAGCTGACAAAATATTCTGTTTTTAAATGCACCTTGCTTGAAATGAAGAAGTCACATACTAAATGAAGGAGAAGAACATTGAAAGAAGGACTTTGACAAACTGTGTGTGTAAGAGAGAGGGTGTGTGTGTAAGGAAAAAGAGGGGTTGTAGACAATTGTGTTGTGGAGGAAGTTGGTGCTGGAGGTGGAGGTGTACTGATCAACAGTCCTTCTCGATGTTGGCAATGTCAACGGAAAGCAATTGACACATGGTGGTGGTGATGGTGGTGTTGATTCAAAAATAGAAATTCCCTTTTACCCACTCAGCTGAGTTTTCATTTCACATTTACTTTTGTAATTATTCTGCAAAATTGATCAGGTATGTCAAAAAAAGTCATCATTTTCAAAAGGTTTGAAAGAAAAACCTGACTTTCTTGTTTCTCATTTCACAATAGCAGGAAATTATAGGTCTTGTTTTTCCTGCTCACAATATTTGATTTCTATTTGGGACTAGCCAACTGGGGCCCGACAATGTCCGGAAAAAATTTAATGCATTTTCTGTAAAGCAAAGTTTTTTCTCCAGTGATCTGTTTAGGTTTTGGAGCTTGGGATACCCCGGGGTCAGGGGGTCGGGTTGGGGGGTTCATACTTGTGTTAAAGACCTTCCCTGAGTTGGTGTGGAGGCCTGTACAAAATTTGGTGGAGATTGGTATGAAAGAGGGACACAGATACAAACAAATACCGTACAACTCTTGTAAAGTTATTCTTCGTGTTAAATTGAGTACACATGTAATGACGAATGAGTTAAATAAAACATTAAACAGTCTATTTTATATATATAAACTAGCCAACCAAGGCCCAGTGTTGCCCAGGAAAAATTTAATGTATTTTTTGTAAAGCAAAGTTTTTTCTCTAGTGATCTGTATAGGTTTTGGAGTTTGGGGTAACCTGGGGTCAGGGGCTTGCATTGGCGGGATCAAACTTCTATTAAGAACCTTCCCAAGAGTTGGCAAAGATTGGTCTGGTGGCTCGTTTGTGAAATAGGGACACAAGTACATAGATAGGTACAAACAGTCTCTTTTATATAGATAGACTAGCCAACCGGGTCCCAGCTCTGCCCGGGAAAAATTTGATGAGCTTATGTTACACCCATTTGGGTTTTAAAGTTTGGGGTACCCCGGTCCAGGGGTCGGGTTTGTGGGGTCATGCTTGTGTTAAGAAACTTCCCTGAGTTGGTGGGGAGGTCTGTGCAAAATTTGGTGGAGATAGGTCCGGCGGTTCTCTTGTGAAAGAGGTACATAGGTACAAACAGTCTGTTTTATATATATAGAAGAAGAAGAAATATAGATAGATAAATACTTTAGGCCATCTTTCATTGAAAGCTTTGGTAGCACTTTTAAGCAAGTTTCATAAAACTCATCAAAGGTCTAGGATTTTAATCCATGTTGAGCACATAGGGAATGTCACAACATCAAACAATCACTACAAAATTTGGCATGGACATTAAAGCAAATGTTTCCTTTAATTGTATATATATTTTTGTGTTTGCCCTCACCAATTTGATTTATGACTAACCCATTTGATATTTACATAATATTTCAAAATTGACTTGTGCTAATTGACCGGTCAGTGTCCAGACAACTTTCACTTATTTTTCTTGTATGTTCCACCCATTACCCTCCTCTTGGCCCATTTGATATAAACTGTAAACCTTTATAAATGTTTATTTGATGGAATAAAACAGTTAGCTTTCAAACTAACTTGTTCTTTAGTACAAATAATACTAAAATATATATTGCCCATTCCTGGAAAAGGTTCCCTTATGCTTCCGTATTACTTATGTCCTATTTACTAAAATATTCTAACTTATAATTGTTATTGTTATTACGCCAAAGCACCACCTATACAAAATGTGTTCCCTGACTGAATGGCTATCAGTCCTCTGTTGTTTGTTCATCTGTTGTTTTTGATATTACCATCATTGTATCAAAGATAAATAAAGCATTTCCAAATTACTTTTGTATTTTCTTTATAACGGGTGAGATAGAAAACTCAGAGTTACGCTCAGGCGGATGGATTCTCAGGGAGTGAGATTGTTCACATTAAAACACTCTCTACATATATTAATGTGACAGTAGTAGTTTGCTTTCAATTCAAAAGTCTTATCTAATTCCTAACAGGAAATCCAATTAAGTTACAAAACAATCACACTTGTTAGTATTTTGTTTCAACAAATGAACAAACAAAAAGAGGAAAAGTCAAACTAAAAGTTTGTTAATGTTGCATGAAAAAATTGGGAAACAAGCTAATAAAAAGTTATTTTTTTAGCCTTGTTCCTCTCTATTTTGCATTTTATTCAAATAAATACTGACTTTCTTTTTCAATTTGAATCTCATGCACATATTGACAAACTTCTTGACTTAACTTTGAATGTTGCATAAATTCAAAGTTATCCACAAAAAAAGATTTCCTTTTTTTTGATCATCAAAAAAACATGAATAATGTAAATATCCCTTAAAGAAATCAGTGAAAATGTGATCTAAAAGTGCACTATTTTATCCTTTTTAGTGAAATATGAATAGGTTTATAAAAATCTTTCCATAGACAAACAGAGTTGGAATATTTCCTTAGGGAATCACTGTCAACTTGATATCTTGAAAAAGGAGGGAAAGCTTTAAAAGTAAACAGTGTTTAGCTACAAGTTGCCTTGTATTAGACTAAGAAACACACCCAGATAAAAAACACACACACAACAAATATACGTAGAAGCATTTGTAAACAAGAAGAAATTGGATGATAGTTTTCATCATTTTGGCATCTTAAAGAAATCCCTAATGTATTTTTTGTTCCATAAATGGTTGTTTAAAATTTTGCATTTTTACAGTCCGTCCGGGCATCATCCACCATCTCCTCCCTCAGTTTTAAAGCTAGAGGGTTGAAATTTTCCATACAGACTCCTCATATTAATGCCAAAAAAGTTATTTACCAGATTTTTGTCTAGAAGCCGAGATATGGTCAAAAAGATGCCAAAATTTTATTAATAATAGAAGATTTGACTGTCTTTCTTTAATAGCTCCCACAATATTAAAGCTAAAGAACTGATATTTTGCATGGACATTTCGTCATATGACTGATCATCATAAGTCAGTTCGTCAATCGTCCAGTTTGCCCAAGAGTATTTTTGTCATTTGGGTCTTTTCGTCAAATGGGTCTTTTCATCATATCACTTTTCATCATATGGGGCTTTTTGTCATATGACGAAACGTCTCAGGGCAAAATGACATGTTCCTGTTAGTGTACTGGTTGATCCACAGATTCAGTACACCTTTTGCTAAAAGTACCAAATGATGCAGGAATGACAAACCAAGCCTGTTTTGAAATGACTTGAATGGAAATGTAAAAGAGGTTGCACATTATCGTTAAAATATTATAAAGTGAAAATGAAAGAAATAGTTTGAATGATGCACATACTTTGATAATAAAGATGCTACCATAGAGATCGGATACATAGAGGGAGAAAGGGTCATAAGAATCAATTTTGGGCATATGTAAAGGTTTACCAACAGCTGACCCCAGCTGAGCTGCCCAGATTCAGCTGTTGGTAAACCAAAATTTACTACGGTGCAAATTTTTCCAGCAGCGCAGGCAAGGAGGTGCAGTCTATGTACGTGATGTTTATGTATGCTACTGATAATTTTGCCCTGCAATCAGACTTTGCTCCCTCAATCTTGTGTGTTTCGGATAGCAGTTTTCCTAAAAATATTCTGTTAGCTTTTTGGATGGCAAAAAAGATTGACGGATTGAATTTATTTATTGGCCATATAAACCACTAAACATTATTGGAAAAACGAGAATCGGAAAAAGATTGTTTTATAGTCTTTTTTGGCTTATACATAAAAGATTGCCAAGCTTGGTTTTATTTCCACATAGTCTACATCTAGGTTTGTACGTTTTGGCAAAAGTGGAAAGATCTACTGAAGTATGTATAACTTTTTCAGGAAAATAACAACTTCCTTATGCACGCACAACCTTTACCTTGAATCACTCTTTCTGAAATAAAACTCGAAATTAAAGATAAAACCTGATTATTGAAAACCTGTGAAAGAAACCTTGATCCTGAAGGCAATGGAGATCATCATAACTTTATTTGCCAAACACTGAACCTAAATTTGTAAATAATAATTTAATATTTATACTAAAGATATCCCAACTGAAAAAATGATGGTA
>Ga0194133_10005408_pt1 | contig 16276 bp, 17 predicted proteins | sample TA2KigOf40mmetaG_FD_155448 | JGI IMG/M metagenome (GOLD analysis project Ga0194133, IMG submission 155448) | Freshwater microbial communities from Lake Tanganyika, Tanzania - TA2015055 Kigoma Offshore 40m | ecosystem: Environmental > Aquatic > Freshwater > Lake | place: Tanzania: Lake...
AAGGTCACCACCGGGAATACGTCGTTTCGCCATATGCAGATTCGCCATAGTCAATTTGCCATATGCCGATTCGCCATATGAGGCAGTTCACCATATGCCGATTCGCCATACGACGTGCTCGTTGTACGTGGCGTTTGTCATAGCCCGGCAGGGTTAGGTTTACGCACGCGCAGGTTAGGTTAGGTTGGCAATGAAGTCGTCTTCCTCGACAAGCGTGCGCGCGTGTACGACAAGCGCGCGCTCGTTGTATGGCGAACTGGCTTACGTATGGCGAATCAGCATTTGGCAAACTGGCTCATATGGCAAATCGACTATGGCAAATCGGCATATGGCAAAAAGGCATATGGCGAAACAACGTAGTATCATCATCACCACTTCGAAGCACCTCAATTGTTACTTTAAAATATATCTGCAAAATTTCACTTGATTTATTTCAAACTGCTTATCAATATCCTCAGTGCCAAGAGGTAAAAATCAACTCAAAATTGAAGGAAGAAAGAAGAAGAACAATTCATTGTCATATGAAATTGATTAAAGTAGCTTTGACAGGAATGTTGCCCCATCAAGGTCCATTTGTTGGCGTGATGAATGATACTCACGAGCAAATTTCTGTAAAAAAAATATTTTGCTTTAACTTTAAAAATGCAACATTAACAACGATTAAAGTTTACCTGTATTCTATTGGTGGTAAAGTGAGCTCTTTCTCTCTTCTTGAACATATAGTCTGCAGGGTTTAGCCAACGGTGACCCTGGACTTCTTCTAAGCTTGGTCTTTTCCTACAATTTAAGAATTTTGCCTTTAGAATCAAAATCAGGAAACCTCTACTTTTGGAAACACTTGTCTAACAGTATAATCACACAATGGGCTCAAAACAGGGCGTAATGAGTTTTTTCCAAATGCAGTTTTCCGGAGCACATTTTCTCAAAAGCATTTTATCGCAAAAGAAAGTGCAGGATAGGTTATAGGTTATAAGCAACAATCTTAAGGAGAGTTATTGGCTTTAACCTAACCCCTACAACTAACTTTTTGGGAAAAATATGTTTGGAAAATGCTTCCGGGAAAACTTTATTTTACCAATATCGGGAAAAACTCATTTGTGAAAAACTCAAAGCGCCAGATTACTGGTTTTGCTGTGCTAACACGGATTCAGCTGCTGAAGGTTTTTGCTCAAGGCAAAGGATGAATTTTTATCCTTTCACTTCAAGTGTGAATTGCCCCTCAAAAGTAAACAAAATGATTTGTTCATCATTTGTCAAGTGCAAAAACTCACAAGAGCTGAATCCGTGCTGGGACAGTTACCCAGTATTTTTTCTGCACAACAAGGTGTAAAGGAAGGTGATGTTAATAACGTGATAGTAGTCTTTTGACCCGCAGTAAATCAGTGGCCAACCCTTCTTTGACCCAGGTATTTTTTGACCTTACCATATGATATATTTTTGGCCCCAAGGGAAAAAAATTGAAAAATTTGGGATTTTTTAGAGGATACACATATATTTTCCAAACCCAGAGGTGGCTGACCAGACCTGACTCAAGCAACAAAAATAATGACACGACCCAGGTCAAAATTTTTTGACCTGAACCTGTCACTACCTGATAGTTTAGTTTTATGTTCTCTTTTTATGGAATCCTATTTTATACAAAAACAAAACCTTCTCTTTCTGTTTTTCAAGGGCATTTTGGCTAATGACCTTATAAACTTGTAGTACCCTACTAGCTTGAGACTGGAGTCACCAATTATAATGTTAGTTCTGTATTCAGTTGTGGATATAGAACTCTTTGAAAATACGTGACTTTTATTTTTGGTGGACATTGTTTACGATACGACAGAAAGATCCGGAATGTTCTAGCTAACATAACCCTCTCCCAGGCAACAATGATTAATTAGCATAGATTTGGAAAGGGTAACTGAAAAATTCATAATTACCATGGAGCTCTTTTAAAGATCCACATCAGAAGCCTAAAATTTTAAAATGTCTTAGCCTGGACTTACAAAGATAGACTTAAAAATAGTACCTGGTTGCCTCCAAAGTAACCTCCTTGTACATCCACTCAAACTTAAATCTGACATTGAGGATGTTTGACCTGGTTTCATCAGGAGTCTCACCTTTGAATGGAAGTTGTCCTGCCAAAAGGACATAAAGCAAAACACCCAAACTCCAGATGTCAGATTGTGGGAAAGCCTGACCATCTTCGATGATTTCTGGGGCTAAAAAAGGTTCATATTTTATTGGTCTAAAGGCATCATGAGCTTTATTTTTGGGATTTGAAGAATCTTATTATTCTGACTTGAAGGGAAGTGATTTTTTGGCAAACTGGATCAAAAGATTTTAGCGATCGCTGGAGGTCGTATTAAAATTTCTATACCTTACTATTGGGCCAATACCGCTTGACATACCTGTGAAATCAAAATTGTATGTTCCCTTGACCTGTGTGCCTGACTTGGATACAGTTTGGGTGGTTTCAAAATTGGAAAGTTTCACTTGAAGAGTTTTGCCCAGAGATCGACCTATGATTCAGCATTCGAAAGAGCTAGAAGGTTTATCGAAAGTTGAAATATCATACCTGAATAAACTATAACATTGCTGGGCTCTATATTGAGGTAAGCTCTTCCTCTCCATTCAATATACCCTAGGGCATCTAGCACCTGAAAAGTATTAAGCAAATGTAGAAGTGACAAACAACAAAGTCCAAACAGCGACAAAAATCCTTTATCCCTTTTTGTACGCAGAGCATATGAGTATAAGAGACAGCTCTTTCAAACAAAATGCAGATTCAATAGGGTGTAGTAGAATTTTGCATAGTAATGCCTCAAAACTTGATTAAAAAGGAGACATACATTCACAATTAAGCCAAGCCAGACCACCTTACGCTGTTTCTGGTTGGATGTGGCCAGCCAGATGCCTTCACCCCTTCGGGTTGATGCTATCTTACGCAATGTTTTGGTTGGGTTGTGGCCGGCCAGATGCTGTTACCCTTTTGCGTTAAGTAGTACCTTATGCTGTTTTTAGTTGGCCCTGCACTAATCACTCATTCCTAAGTTGTGAGCGCTGGAGAATTTCATTCAAGTAGCTTCGTACATCTCAAAAAGAGGGCATTACATCTCCAGCTCTAGTTTTTTCATTCTTCTTACTTACATTTGTGATGGATAATAAAGCCTTGGGTCAACGCTAACCCGTAACGTAGATCAAATAAGGTTTGTTCGTATTGGCTATCAGGGAAAAGTCTACATAGATAACAACGGATATTCAATTGATTCCATACCTGAGTCGCAATATCTGCAACCATTTGTTCTGAGTAGGTGGACTTTTCAGCCAAATAAGTGATAACATCTGTTCCAGGCAGTGTGTCAAACTTCAGAAGAAGCATTTTGCTTGTCTCAAAACCATCCACAAGGTTGATCTGACAAAAATGATGGAGAATTACCTCAGGATAGGGCCTGAATATCTCAATTCCCTTTCTATTAAAACTCACAATTTTTTCATGTCTCAAGGTCTTCAGGTTCTTGAATTCTCTTTTGGCAGCATCATCAGCTTCAGTAAATGACTTGTCAAACAGTTTTGTTGTGCAAAGTTTTCCAGCCTGGAAAGTTAATTTATTAAAAAGTTTATTGCAAACTGAGATAAAATTATGGCAAGAGTCAACAAAGCCAATAAATTCATCATAAATACAGCCTAAACAGGATCTTGGTACTTTGAATACTTTATCACGCAACCTATTTCCTGCTCATTATCCTAGAGAGCAATTGATCACTGAGCTCCTGCTTCGAACATTTATAAATACGATTTGTACCCTTTTAAGCATTATCTAGCTTGTCTTCATTAGCCTCAGATGGTACTTTAGTATATATTGTTATAATTCAAAAAAGGGCTAATGTAGACTCATCCAATGTTAATGCACAATCAACCCCTTTATAAGAGTCCTGACATATGCATGGAATTACGCCCATGATACCCGCAGATTATCAATAACATGACTTAGGGTGACATGATGATTTTTGGCAATCTGAGGAGAAAAATTTCTGGCATCGTTTGGGATTAAACCGACAATTTTAGATCTTATTTCTTAAAGTGGATGTTTATGACTGCTCGGACACTGCAATTCTTTATTATTTTGTTGAGTAAAATACTACAACTCATTATATACTTACATGATTAACATTGGCAGTAACAGAGAACCTTCCTTTAGTGAGCTCACAGAGGAAGTCAAGCTCTCCTGGATTCTCAGTCCTCAACTTCAGAGGCTTCTTTTCACATTCATAAGTGAGTTCAGCTTCCTCTGCATCCTGTAAGGTAATTCATAAACTCTTGAAATCCCCTGACCATCTCTGGTAAGAAAATGTCTGGAATCCTTACCAGGTTTATATCCTCCTTGGCCTGGAGTCTCTGCAAGGCATCATAGAATTCAGCCTTGCTTGCACCTGATGAAGGTGTCATGACAATAGGGGATGGGATAGAAGGGATACTCCATCCAAACTTGTTGCAGGCAAGTACCCGGAACTTGTACCCGTGAGAAGGTCGAAGGTTGTCAACAACCATATATTCGTGACGAACGTCATCAGCGAGGTCAACCCAATCGATGTCAGTGTCTTTGGGCAAATAAAGAATTGATCATTTATTTTTAAGATCTTCAAAAGTATCATTTTGCATACCAATGTAACCCATCTGGACTTTGTAGGAAATCACAGGAGCGTGATTGAGGATGGCTGGGGTCTTCCACGACAATAAGATGTCGGTGTCAGTCATTGCCTCAATAACTGGGCTGTCTGGACATCCTGAAATGTCACCAAGTACTACCCTGACTGTAGCTGTAGCCTGAAAAGCAAAAGTTTTTGCTATCAATCATCAGTCAAAATTTTTTGACTCGCTCACATCACTACTTAAATCTCAAGTCCCAGTTGTGTTGTGAGGAAATGTCCCAGAAATACAACACTCATGAATTCTATACTGAATTTATTTCATTGTTGACAATGCAATTGTCTTCAAAGGTAAAAAGTGCAAAGAATGAGAGCGACAATAGGCTCCCAATATGAACACAGGAAAGGAATCACGAAAAGCGTCTTTAGATTGAAATGATCCCCAGAGGTATATGAAACTTACTAAAGCTATCCATTGATTTACTTTAAGTAAAATGATTATTTACCACTCCAAGTGGATTCTTGGCAACCACTTTGTAAAGTCCTGTATCTGAAGGTGCTGCAGGATCCAAAATGAAAACAGATCTACCATCAGGCTGGTTGATGACCCTCAACCTGGAGTCCTCCATGAAAACAAGGTCATTTTTGAACCAACGAATCTCAGCCCTTGGCTCAGCAGCCACCAGACAAGTGAGAGTCAAAGGCTCACCTAAATATGATTTAATGATAGATTTATATTAGTAAGTAATCAAATTATTCTATCACCTTCTGACAAGGCTACGTCCCTGGGCTTCTCTCGGATAAATGGTGGAGTTCCATCAATTACTTCCTTTACACTTGAAAACTTCAATTTAAAAAACAATTATTAGAGGATAATATTTATGTATATAAATGACTAAAATGTACGTCAGTCATAAGAGTGTGTGGATGTGTGGAAGGAGCAAGGGCATATAGAGTGTGAAACTGAGGACCAAAAATAGAGAAAGTGAGGGAAACGTGAATAATCTTGTGATATATAGTATTTCCCTTCTATATTTTTGGGGTTATATTGTTATGTTGAGTCAACCTTGATTTCCTCTCTGAAAGGATTACACGCTATAACCCATCTGACCTTGTGTTTCAATCTTTGTGAGACTGGCGTGTGTGAAGGCAATATATTGTAGAGCCACTATTGAAATATATCCATTTCAACAAATACGTCTTTTATTTGGCCCTTGATATTTTTGATAGGCATCTCAGCGGCTCTTGAACTGTTAGTTGTTAAAATATTATTTGTTTGTATGCATATCTTACTTCAACTTCAACATCTCTGCCTATTTTATAAACAGAGAAATCTTCTCGGCCGAGTGTTTCAATTCTTTTTTCTTTCTTCAGTAGTTGTTCTTCCTCCATAACATCAGTAAAGCGACGTCTTTCCTTCACAATTGGCATCTGAAATTATGTTAAAAATATGTAAAGACTAGTCAACGAGGTTCAACTTTGCCTTGGAAAATGTCGGTTTATCATTCCTCTGCCTGGTTTCAACTCCTTACTGGAGCGAGGTGTGCCTTACTTGAACACGTTCGCAAACCGTATTGTAAAAATTGAAAAAAAAGTTTATTGCAGGACTAATTTAAATAACCTTCTTAATGATCTTTTGAACACCACAACCTTTCGTTGATCAACGATACTTTAATTTGGTATTATCTGTCAATAATGTCAAATCTTAAGGCAAATCTTGACAGCCTTCTCTGACAACCAGAACTTACAGTCCACCAAATGCATGGACCCGTATTAAAATTATTTAAAACCTCTCCCTCCTCTAATAAACAGTAGCTATCTCATTGATCTTTAGTTTTAATGTTCGATCTCCTCACCTCTATTTACCAGATAATTTTAGGCAAATCTGAGGGCAGTTTGATTTAAACTGTACCTTAACATCCTGGAACTCTGCACTAGTCAACTTTGCAACATTAAGATACTCTCTAAGACGAGCTGGGAAGTCAGGATCCTTGACTTGTAAAAGGTAGGTGTCTGGACCGTATTGATAACTAGAATTTAAAGACACAAAGTGAATCATAATTTCATTTAGGCCATGTGATACTATTGTTATATCTATTTTACTGATAGTGGTAAATGGGGTCCTAGAGGTGCAAAGGGGATCAGACTAAGCTTAAAATAGTCTGTGGATCATATAATTAAAGGAAGCAAATTTTCATACTTGGATGGATTTTCAAACTTTTCAACTGTGAGAGAAGGTCTCCTCCATTCCTCTTTCTGTTGTGGAGGAGCTATAATTTCGGGCTCAGGTTCAGGTTCAGAGTCTACTGGTGGGTAAACCATGCATGAGGGGTGAGTGAAAGCCCCAGCAAGCGGACGTCTGCGGAACAAGTAGTCGCACGAGGCATTGGCAAACCACTCCCTAAAGAAAGTATTCCAGTTATGCCTGCTTTCTTTTTTACAAAAGTAATCCTATACTTGAGTCCAACATAATAGTTTCTCAGTCGTTCTGTGGAGATCTGGTACTGCTCGCTGATTTCGATACCAGGTTGCTTCAAAACTTGTAACCAAGGATGAGCCAGAGCTTGTCGAACACTCATCCTCTCCTCTGGTTTGTAGACAAGAAGATTGGCAACAAAGTGTTTGGCTTCCCTGATGAAAAAAGAAATATAAGCTAGGTTTTTATTGTACACTATTTCATTACTCAACGTATCATTTGATCAATTGTATGAATAGAAATTAAGTAGACGGGCATATTTTGTTGGGGGAACAATAAATAACTTTTGCAAGCGTTCAAGCAAATAGGGGATATTTAGCCAACCAACAGTCAGGAATCACTCCCTTTGCCCTACTCTTCCCCTGTACAGTCCACGCAAAGGCGACCAATGACAGACATAGGACATCAAGATCATAGGATACCTGGAAATGTTTTGCCACAATTCAAAGTCAAAATCAATATCACCCATCTGGATACGTTGAAGTGTCTCACGATCATTCTGAAAAGAAAGTAAGTAGACATACATTTTTTGTACGTTGAAAAATGTAGAAGACAGAGGCTAAAATTTTGAATAAAGCCGCTCCTCATGTAGATGCACAAGCAAGCATGCCCCAGGGAGTGAAGACAAAATTTCAAAAATCTGGTAAGTAGCTTTTTTGGCAATAATGTGAGGAGTCTATATACAAAATTTTAGCGCTTTAGCTTCCAAACTGAGGGAGGAGTTTGATGTGATAGACACACACATGGATGACATGCGTATAATAATATGGCACTTACTTGACCCCTGAATGGAGAAACACCAGACAAGAGAAGGTAGGTAATGATACCTACTGACCACATGTCAGATGCAAAAGCTGCACCCTCACCATTGACTATCTCAGGGGCAACGTACTCAGGTTGTCCATGTTCCAATCTCACAATGCCAACAATGCGTTTGGAGAGTGAAAAATCACACATCTTGATCTCACTTGCACCTAAATAAGGACAAAGGTAACTAATTAACTTAGGGAGTCAAGTTGGTCATCTGGTTTCAAGCCAGAATTCTATCCTGGCACCTCAGGCTTGACTTCCCCTAAGCGTAAAAAACCACAAAACCAAAAACTGACCTCCAATGAACTAGGGTGTCTTTAATGAGCTAGACTCACTAAGCGTACTTTAAAAATTGCAAAAAAACACATTTATTTGTTCAAAAAACCTTACCAGGCCTGCTAACAAGCAAGTCTAGGGGTGTCAGTCCCAAGTGTCCAATGCTCTTAGAGTGCATGTATTCCAAGCCATCAAGAACCTTTGAATAATTTGAACTTGAGATATATTTATTTATACAAATTATTCATGAAAAATGTTTAGTAAAACCACCTTTACATTTTTCCTGCATTAGAATTAAAATTGCAAGTTTTTCCTAAAAATATTTTAGCGATCAGCTCAACGACTACCTCAATAACCTTTTATCACCAAACCCTTTTGCTAATTGACAATTTTAATCTGGTTTTATTCTTTGATAGTAACACCTTCTATTCCATTTAAATACTAACCACATCAATACAATCTTAACGGTAAATCTTAACCCTATTAAGCTTTATCGTCAATATAGACCTCCATAATTTTCAGACAGACAACAAATTCTTAGATATAAACTCTCCTCTGCCTTAAATAAATACTTAGAATCTCATTTGCTTTATTTCCTGACATTTGGCCTTTGTACCTTAGTTTACTCAGAAAGTGCTGTAACAGCCTGGTATTACATGAAAGGTTCTGAGGTTTAATGCCTCCTAGCTACCATTTACATGTATAAAATCCTAACATCTCTTTATAATGCTAGGGTGCGGATGGAGAAGCGCCGGTAGGTGGGTGTGGAAGGGCTGGGTGGCTTAGCTGCTCTTCAACTACTTGGTAAATATAACCATTTACCTGGACAATTATTCTTGCAACTTCAATTTCTGTGATATACTTTTGCTTGGTGAGAACATCAAGGAGTTCACCACCAGTAGCCAGTTCAGAAATCAGGGTCATGCCATCCTTGTAATCATAGACTTCTACGAGTCTAGTCAGTCTTGGATGGTGTAGAACATTCATCATCTCAAATTCATTCATCATCCAAGTTTTGAGCTGTCCAGTTCCTCTCATTGTTTTGGCAGCAAAATTTCCTCCAGTAAATCTGTATGGAATCATGACCGGGTCCAGGGTAGGAGCGTGATCTTTGACTCCACGGTGTACCCACCAATACTTGGAATCTGCTTCTTCAACGCAGTGGTGTCCAGATTGGTCAGCCTCAATAGGAACAACCTTGAAGCAAAAAGAGGGAATAAGTTACTCTAATATATTTTCCAAGTGGCTTTTGTGTAATCACCTGTTGTACAAAGTAGGTTATACCCTGTGTTCCTCTTCCAATCTCTTCACAAGTATGGTAGAATTTCTCAAAACCCTTGGTCCTTGGGATGATTTGCTTGCTACGTCTGTATGACATCCAGTCGAACTCAAGCTCATCTTCAAGAATGCGAACAATGACAGAGTAGGAGATGGACCCGCAGATGTTGGAAGCAGTGACAGTGTAGAGACCCTCATCTTTAGTTATGTAATCTTCGAAGAAGAGAGTGTGGGTCTGAGGTGGATAGTGATGAGCTTGGACACGGTGGGTTTCTTTAAGCGGATGGTAATCCTTATACCAAATAACTTTAGGCTTTGGTACACCGAATATGGCACATTCCACCTTGCCACCATTCACTCCAATGAGATTGACCTCTGTTGGTGCTTTGATGAACTCAGGGTATTGGGCCATGACTGCTATGATGGGTTGGTTCATGGCTCCATGGTCATTCACAGCAAAGCATTCGTAAGTGCCAACATCAGCTGGACCAAAGCTGTTGATCTAAAATAACAATTGATTGCTATATAAACAAATCTTCTTTCATGAACCATTAATGTAAATCTTTTAATTAGGATGGTTTTCTGTCTTTATTCTTTGGGTGTGGTTTTGTTATATCGCGATCCAATTTTGAGAATACTCTTGCTGCAGCCCTTCAAACTTTGATTTTACTGATGATGAATGACTAAAGTCATAATTCTTACGTATATTCAGAGTCGGTTAAGAAGTGGAATTCATGTGAAACATGTGTGACTCTCATTTAAGGTGAACTTGTTTACTATGATCATTTCATAACGTTCCCCAGCGCTTAATGCAATTGACCAACTTATATATTTCATATATGTGGCTGAGAGGTCATAGGCACCTGACTGAGAACTAAGACCTAATGTTGTGAGTTCAATCCCCGGCCACCCATGAAAGCAATTTTTCAACCCCAATCAGTAAGGCATCCTCAGTCAGGGTATTAGTAATCTGCAGTGACCATAGACTTCTATGGTGGGACTCTTATAAAGGCGTTGATCACGCATTAACACCGGATGAGCCTATACTTCACAAAGTTATTATTATTATTATACTAAACAAGAAGTGATTTTAAATTATAAAGAGACTGACCTGTAGCTTAACAATTCCATTTCTTGAATAGGAACAAGTAAACTTATCCCCAATATCAATATCTTTCCCTTCAAATTTGAATGTGATCTATCAAAAAAACATTAGTTAATTGTGTATCAAAATGCTTTTTTAAAGCTGATTTTTGTTACTTGGGGCATTGGGAATCCATAAAGATTCCAGGTTAGCTCTGGGCATGAGTTTTTCACTGCATATTGTGTAATTTCCTCCTGCTTAAGGAACCTTGGTGAATGTGTATATCCTGGATAAGGCTCTTTGTACAGATCAAATCCTTTGGGGAATTTTGTTGATGTGGACAAGTCAAATGGAGTTCCCTCTAAATTTAAAAATTCTGATTCAAAAAATCAATTCTAAATGGAGCTATTTTAGAACAAACCAGGATTAAAGAGATCCTTAGGTACATAATCATCAGCAAAGTTAGACCTGGAAAATAAAAACATATTTTTTAGTGTGGTGCTCCAGGGTGAGTATTGAAAGAATGGAGAGTTTGTCTGTCTGCCATTTGTATGTGAGTTTGAACAAATCTCATTGGTCGAGTGGTTCAGGAGGCATGGCAATATAACATTTGAACGCATCTGATTGGTCAAGAGTTCAGGGGGCTCGGCAATGTGATGACCAAACAAATGCGATCCAAATTTGGACTGCATTTTTCCCGTGGAGCACACGGTCTGTTTCTAGTTATATTATACAACAGCCGTTTATATGTTTGGAAACAGACCAGAGAGGTAGCAAAATGATTTGTATCTTCGATAGCCATTTGGGGGAACGCGTCTATTGTTCATGGTAATTTATTGTTGCGTAGAACAAAGTGCATAAATGAAAGATAGCTTCGCAAAGTAGCTTGAAATGGCTTTTAAGGGTAAAGCAACATTTATTATGGTCGATGAAATAGAATGACTGGATATGAAACATTTGAAAAACTTGCCTGTGAGCCACAGAGTAAGGCGAGGGATCACTGACACCAAACCGGTTTCTTACAGAGATCCTAAACCTATAATCACGCAAGGGAGTGAGTCCTGTAATGTCGCAAGTAATTCCTCTGACCTCTTCATAGATTTCCATCCAGTCTCCTGTGTTAAACAAGTGTTAAGCTTTGGTTTTAAGGTTTTAAGGATGAGAGAAGTAACATTTTTAAAGTTCAACCTGCTGGATATTCAGCCATTTCAACAACATAGTAGGGTGCCAAGTTAGGTCCCAAGGGAAGTGCTGGCTTCCATGTAAGAGTAACATGAGTATCAGACATCTAAACAATGAATTTGGTAAATTAGATAGCCAATTAGCATCTTTTCATTATTTTATCACACAACCAATCTATTGCCATTCAATTCCCAAGAGCAATTGATCAATGAGCTTTTTCTTAACATGTTCGATAAATAAGCTTGCATGCCTAACTTGTTAACTAGTTATTTTACACTACTCATACCTATGAGATCGCGCTGATTTAGACCCTAGATTTTAGTTTTGTATGTAAGTTTTATTCCATTTTACTTTAATATTTTTATATTTAGCTAATATAATACCTTTAGCATTTTATCTCGACTATTTCTTTATACAAGATCATCAGTTAGAGACATGTGCGATTTTACAGGGTTAACACGTTCCATTTAGTTGGACATTCACTAAGATTAAAATGGTCCTATTGACAACGTAATCCAAATTATTGTTTTCGTTTGAATTTGAGACATCTATTTCTTGCGTCCCCAATCCCTCCTGTACACGGTTCTGGAACCTTAATCCTTTCTCTATAATCTTCTATCCCATCCTCATGAATATATAACATTTGCTACTATCAACAATAAAGCTGATATAACTTTTGATCATACCTCCTCACATTACTCGGTCGTGAGATTTACTATGATCGATGTTATACAAACCTGTGTGATGAGAGGTTTATCAGGTAATGGCATAGGTAGCCCAGCAATTGTATACTTCTCAAATCCTTGGTATAAGTCACCCAAAGATTGGCCAGGATAAACTTCCAAGCCATCATAGATGAGTCTAGCCTCACAATAAGACTCGCCTGAAAGAAAATGAAGAAACTTTGAAAATGTCTTAACTTGTTTTAAGAAAGAAACTTGGAACTTACCATGCTCATTCCAAACTCTCAAACCATAAACTCCAATATCACTTTCCTCTACAAAAGGCATGCTGAGACGGATTAAACCTGTCCTTTCTCTTAAAAACCATAAAAATATGATGATTTTTTCTGCTTATCAAAATATTAAGCAATCAAGATACCACGTCAATTCGTATAATACCAGTTTGTCTAATGATGTTTGGCCTAATACCAGTTCACCTAATGGGATTTTGCCCAATGCCCGGTTCGCCTAATACCAGTTTGCCTAAAGCCCGGGCCTGGGGGCCCAGATCCCCCTAACTAACCTTGTGGGGCTATTGACCCAAACCACCAAACTTTGCTGATCCTAACAAACTGGTATTAAGTGAATTGGTCATTAGGCAGACTGGTCATTAGACTAATTGTTATTAAGCAAACTGGTAATTAGGTGAATCAATTTAGGCTAAACATCATTGGACTATCTGGCATTAGACGAATCGACGTTTTCCTTGCAATCAATACCTTGACATATGAATTCTATCTGTTGGCAACAGAGGCTTCCCATTCAGAGTAAATTCATACTCTGGCTCTGGAAACCCAGTGACCAATGCTGTGAATCTTGCACTCATACCACGGAATACCTGATATAAAATGAACAAATATACTTTAAAATCATGTTGACTATAATAACCTTTTTACAAGTTCATCTCCAATCTTTTTGAGAAATTCAGGGGCATCACTCCTGCTTTTGTCAATGAAGTCAACAATCTCTAGAGTTGAGCTGGTCTGAGCTGACCCTTCCTTGTTTACTGCTGAACAGGTATAGGTACCAACATCTGAAGGTCTGAAAAGTATATTTTAATTAACAATACAATTTTATTTCACTAAACTACAGTTATTTTCATATTTTTGCTTTTTATGTTGTAGTAGAGATGGGCCCTGACCTGAGCTTACTTTTGACCCACAGTAAATAAGAGGTCAACCTGCCTTTGACCTGAGTACTTTTTGACCCAACACGAAGAGATTTTTTTTGACCCAAAGGGTAAAAAATTGAAAAATTTGACATTTTTAGGGGAAATTTTCCAAATTCAAGCCACAAAAATGGCTTACCCGAACCGAACCACAAAAAATTGACAAAAAATTGACCCGACCCATGTCAAAAATTTTTGACCCGGACCCATCACTATGTTGTATTAACAAACATGTTCTTATTCAAGCACATTCCTGTTAATATCATTGAAACCTTTTTATTCATTCCCATACTTGTCAACAAACAACAGTTTCCTTATGGCTCTGGCGCAATATTATACTTAACCCATTTATCGAGTCTTATCTTTGACGCGACCAAGCCCTTTAAAAAGGGCTGCCGTTCTACCAAAAAACAGTTCATTATTGCTCCTTATCTTGTTTGGGAAGGTCATCACTGCGCTTTCCGTATCACTCACACAATCACACTCGTTACAATAATCCGTGATTAAGAGAATTTTTTTTGAAAATCACGCAACCTTGAAAAATAAGTGACCACTTCAAATTTGGTTTTCAGAGCAGTAATTTGCTAATACCTGATCTTTTTTATTGCCAGAGTTCTGGTATTTCCATTAGTCTTGATCTTGATTCTGTCATTCTCTACAACAGGTGACCCATTTAGTGACCAGTTGACTTCAGGCTTAGGGTTACATCCAACTTCACAAACAAGTCTGTAGATTCAAGGAGGATTTTTAGTTGAAGTAGAATTTATGAACTTTAATCAAGCTTACCTAACATCACAATCAATCAGTTGTTTGACATTAGTCAATTGTCTTGAGAAGAATGGAGGCTTGAATATTTTGAGGACCTGCAATTTTACAAATAAATGAATTTTTTTATAGATTTAATGCATCAGTGAAGGCCAGGACACCTTTTTATTAGACTCATTAGAGGCCTTTTTATGTTAGGATTTGGGGCTTTTTAATGTGTTTTTTTATTAACCCGTGGTCAAAGGTTGGTGCCAGAGATGGAACCATCGACAGTTCGATCAAATGCCCAGCTGAATACCGTAGAGTTAGGCTACAGCAACCCTCTTCTCAATAAAAGCTTATTTTCTAAAGTTCATGTATTTGTTACACCTCTAAGTTAACGGAATTCCCATGACTAACATTTCTTAACTGTTATTTGTTATAACAATCATCTGTGTGAATTTTGAACTTTGTCCTATTCCTGTTATGATTAGGGATTATAATAGTTTGTAGTCTTAATAAGGGCTTAAGCTGAATGAAGACTGAAATCAAGCAACGTTGTTTCTCTTATAGTTGAGGTCTGACACATTTTGTGCTAACAAAATAAATCATTAAAGACACACTATAAGGCTGGTAATATTTTTGTATTTTGGCAACCCAAGGTCAAAGGTTGCCTGGAACTGCTGGGGATCAAATCCCGGACCCTCAGATTCCCAGCCTGATGCTTTGACCACTAGGCCATGCCAACTCCGTTCTTTTTTATTTGTAAGATAAGACCAGTTGAGAGATATGTGTAATTATTCTAGTTCAACACTATCCTCAATCCGAGATCAAAAAAGGTTTGTTCACATTCGTTCTCAGAGACAGTCTATCTAAAAAGGTAAATTTAATATTACCTGTACATTGCAAACTCCAGTGGTTGACCCCATCTCATTGGTCAAGTGACACTCATATGCCCCAGCATCACTCATAACAGCCTTCATAATCTCTACTCCAATCTATTGAATTTTCAACGTATTGAAATCAGTTTCAATTCGATCTACAAATTATTAAACTCACCAATTCACCATCACTGAAAAAGTGAACCCTTTCTCCATCCAAAGGTTTACCATCTTTTGTCCAGGAGAATTCTGGTATTGGGTTACCCTTAACAGGTGTTGTGATGCGAAGCTTCTGACCTTCATCGACTGCCACATCACCCATGGGCCTGACAAAGGAGGGGGGTAGCCTTTCAACTCCTTCCTTGGTGCGTGACTTAATTGCCACATTGGCATTAGACCTATACATATAATGATGTATACATTAAAGGAAAAGTAAGAAACTTGGGTTCAGGCTCTAACCTTGCGGTACCCTCCTCGCTGAATGCAATGGCTGTGTAAACTCCCTTGTCATTAGGACTAGTGGATTCAAATATCAATCCAAAAGTGCCGTCATCATTTACAAAGGACTTGACACGATCCCCATCCGGAATAAGCTCGACTTCGTTCTTCAACCATTTTATGTCTGGCATAGGATGACCGACCATTTTGCCTTCCAGTTTGATGGGAGAACCCTCTACAGCCTTGGCTGATCTCAAGAGAGAGGTGAATTTTGGCTCCTCCATAGGTTTTGACACCTGAACTGTGCAAGATGTTTGCGCCTCTCCAACCTCATTGACCCCTTTAGCGGTGAAAACTCCTGCATCAGTCATTTCACACTTCTCGATGACCAAAGTGCCACCGCCGCTGGCATCCTGAGCAACCAGGACACCTAATAAGAAAGTAAATTTGCATTACATCTTATTTTTACAGAGAGATTCACAACAATAGTAAGTTACATTAAAGGCCACGTACAATTTTTAAATTACCTTTTCTTATCTTGATTTCATTTCCATCTCTGTACCACTTGATGACAGGAGCTGGG
>Ga0194133_10005409_pt1 | contig 16275 bp, 4 predicted proteins | sample TA2KigOf40mmetaG_FD_155448 | JGI IMG/M metagenome (GOLD analysis project Ga0194133, IMG submission 155448) | Freshwater microbial communities from Lake Tanganyika, Tanzania - TA2015055 Kigoma Offshore 40m | ecosystem: Environmental > Aquatic > Freshwater > Lake | place: Tanzania: Lake Tanganyika...
GTGTCTTGCAGTCAGTCACTTGAACTATCCCTGGTTAAATTTTTTGATTGGTATTTTTTCTGATGTCATTATTTTGTGTTTTTAATAATTAAATCAGGTTTTTGTTCATATGATCTGCACAACCATAAATCCTGACAGTGGTAACCATCATATTAGGTGATTAATTAAAGACAAATCCTGGGGTCAAAGATTGGCCCTGACTGAACCCCAGCCTCCCAGTCCACAGTCAGATGTGATAACCATTAGGCCCCATTGTCCATCATTTCTGACAGGGATTATTAAGGAAAATTTAGGGGTCAAAGATCTGCCCTGCCTGTGGATTCCAAATCTCAGCCAGCCGTCATAGAGGAGTAGCCTTGGACCCACAGGAGCCTTTGAACCTAGGTTGCCACAAAAAAATAAAAAATTCTCAGCAAATAAAAAGAGTGCCATTTATTGAAAAAAAAAATTGCAACGGTTGCTTGAAAAGACTAAAAAAACCTTGAGAGAGTTTTCTTGTTTGCTTGGATTATTTATAGTGTAATTCTATCCGTTTAAACGACTATGTACGAAAAACTTAATTATTTGGATTGTTTAGAGAAGAGTATTTTTACACACTTAAGTACATGCAACAGTGACAATTTGCTTTAAAAAACTATCTTAAAAATACTTTTATTGAAGACAATCTGTAGATTTGAACAAATCCCAATGTTACTGAAAGTTTAAATCAAGATGCTATCAAGCTCAAATGATTGTAAACATCCGATGGTACAATTTAGTTTGAAACTTTTCCTTTTCAAATGTATTTCAAATTTATCTATCGATCTATATACTTTCTTTTTTGTTTTGGAAAAAAGGTAAATATAAATTATTTATTACTAGCCAACCGGGCCCCGGCGCTGCTCGGGAAAAATTTGATAAGCTCACGTCTTTTGGAGTTTGGGGTACCCTGGGGTCCGGGGGTCGGGTTGGCGGGGTCATGCTTGTGCAGGGGTCGCTGTAGCCTAATGGTTAGAGCAACTGACTGAGAACTGGGAGACTGGGGTTCAATCCCTGGTCTGGGCAAAATATTTGACCCCTGGATTTGCCTTAATTAATCATTTCTATGAGATGATTATCTCAGTCAAGATTGATTAGATCAAACTTTTATTGCTCATTCAATTACTAACATGTTAACAATCTTTACAAGAGCATGTTAGTAATTGAATGAGCAATAAAAGTTTGATCTAATCAATCTTGACTGAGATAATCATCTCATAGAAATGACCCCTGGATTTGCCTTAATTAATCATTTCTATGAGATGATTATCTCAGTCAAGTTTGATCTAATCAATCTTGACTGAGATAATCATCTCATAGAAATGATTAATTAAGGCAGAAGCTTGATTTAAATGATCTCTTATAAGCATTTATCCACATTTATCAACTGAAAATCAGGTGACTTTGAGACACAACTTTCAGTCAAAAATGAACTGTTGTAAAGTCAACACTACTCTCATTGATGTGATTTAGTGTTAGAATAATCAGTTCTTAACACAAGCTCTCTTCTTCTTCTTCTGGGTTGGTGGGCAGTTCGGGCATGAAAGAGGGACATAGGTACAAAGGTACAAACAGTCTGTTTTATATATGTAGATAGATTTATAAAAACTAGTTTACTTTTATTTTCAGCCAACTTTTTGTTAATTTTTTTACTATCTTTGGATAAGCACCCTTTCTTTGTCTGAGTGCTCAAAATTTAGGAAAAAGGGGTGCTTTGACACTGAAAAGTATGGTATATAAGAATGGAGAGTCTGTCTGTCGTCTTGTGCCACGTATACATGGGTGGGGGAAGAATTTTTTTTTGAATGAATTTTATCAATTTATTGAGCATCTGGCAGGCCGCAAACCAAACAGAAACAGCGTAGGGTAGCACTCACCCAGAATAGGTGAGAATGTCTGGCTGGCCGCAGGCAAACCCAAAACAGCGTAAGGTACCAGTCACTCCAAACATGTTTGAGTGTCTGGATGGCTGCAAGCCAACCGTGAACAGTGTAAGGTGGGGCTCATTTTTATTCTTTGCATGAAATGAAATGTAGTTCCATCAAATTGTAGTTTAATAAAGAACAATCTTAACCTATACCAAAGGAAGAGTCTGTTTGACAGTGACTTTGTAACCCCTCAAACACATCCCTACTGATATTTTTTTTCAAAATATTTGTGTAAACTCCAATTGGGCCATAAAATTGGTAAAGACACCAAACCTAGCCCTCCCAAGCAACCTGCCTACTTAAAAAATCATGGCTTTGTCATTTTTAAAGCTGGAGAAAAGTTTATAAAACAACATTCTTAGTTAAATATTTAAACAAAAAATGTATTTGTACTTTACTCTAGCTTTAAAGTTATGGGAGCTATTAAAGATGTAATAAAACTTTGAACTTAAATATCTCTGCTCCTAGCAAAATATAAAAAATCTGGAAGGCAACTTTTGAGCCATCCATGTGAGGATTATGCATGCCAATTTTCAGGCCTCTAGCTTCACTGGTGTGGGAGGAGAATGAATTGGTGGACGTACGCGTAATCATTAATGGGGTGCAATTCACAAAAATGTTTTTCTATGTAGATTCTGATTTATTATCTATCAATTTAAACTTATTGTACTGATCTTTGCTTTTGTAGTACTTTGTGAGTGAAAATATTGCACATAAAAATGAAAAATAGGAAAATCTGAAAAAATGGGGGCTGTTTAGCCCCTCTAAAACCCTATTTCATCAATTTGTGAACTAATTTAGTAATAAATAAATTTTCCAGTTTTTATTGACTTTGACTAAAATTGCTTCACTTGAAATGTCAAACCAGTTCTCAAAGCAAGAAAGTGGACGCCAAAAGGTAGTAAAATTTATTTGAGATTACGTTTGAATTTTTAAAACCTTTTTCACATTTAGCTATATTTTTGATGAAAGTTATATTTTCACTAAATGACCTTTTGATTACCCTAAATCCCTATGTGGATTGACAGCTTTTATCTGGTATTATCCTTTAATAATGTCGCCTATTTTTGTCTTCTAATACAAGCCACGTTCCTTTCAACTTAACGGTAAATATTGATACGAAGCTTGACTGCCAAGTCTGATTGCCAGAACTTGCGGATTGCAAAAATCATGGATCCACATTTAGTGTAAATACAAACCTGCCTCTTCCTCAACTCAAACTTATTTTGGTCTTATTTCTTGACTTTCAATTCTTCTTCACCTCAATTTATAAAGAATATTTTTGTCAAAAAAAAGGTTTATGCTAGTTTTATCAATTGACCCTTTTTTAATAATTTTTCTTATTTTTGTTCATAAATATTTTGATTTTTCTAGATAATTGTGTCCGAAGATGACGACCCAACATCAGCTCTAGATTTTAGATTAAATTGTGCTTTTGCTTCAATTTCAATCTTTAATGATTATGATGTTTTGCGCCAGACTCAAACTAGTACTCAACAAAATGAGTTTTCCAGATTTTTCAGGGAAGGATTCAATTCAAAATTGGATTCAATCAATCAGTTTATACAAGAAGAAATGCAAAATTTAAACAAATTTGGTCACTTTAAAGATAAAAAACAAGGGCATCAGGTAGGTTTTTAATTACTCTTCTTGAATTTTTCTTAATTAAATGAAATCTGGATCTAGTCAAATGTGTCTAAAAATCAGCCTCCAACCTTTGCCACTTTTCTGACCACAAAGAACCTGCTAACATACCCTCATATACTTGAGGTTCGAAGGTAGGAGATATTATTATTGGATAGAATGCTTTACTTTGCTAACACTTTTGTGTCTTAAAATTTTACCTTCAAATCACCTAATTTTATCAAGTAAATTTGAGAATTTTGATTTGTCCTAACTTATGAGTAGTGAAAATTGAGACTATCTATGTAGACCATGTTCCTGAGAGCGCACATATGCAAGCCTTATGTCGTCGCTTAAATGGGATAGCGTTGACACGGTACGATTGCATGCACATACCATTTATGTTAACGGTAAACTAACTTATAAAGTAAAAGTCTGAGTAAATGCTCAAAATACTTTATTGAAAAATACAAGGACAAAACTAACATTCTAAACTAAAACCAGACCCTAATTTTTCTGCACAATCTCACATATAAGAAGAGTGAAAAAAACTAGTTGAAATCTCTAGCGGTGCAAGCCTACTTATCAACATTGGAAGCGGGAGCTCAGTGATCAAGTGTGGTGGGGAATCAGATGTGGATAGATTGGTGGCATTATCATATTGATAAAGTTCTGAAAATAGTAAAAAGTACCCAGATCCTTATGGGCTATCTACATCAATGAACATAAAACCTATGATCTATCTTTTTCAGCCAACAGAGAGAATTTAAGAGACCATATCCTGTTAAGCAAAGAAAGTGCACTTCTTGTCAAAATGTTATTTCTGGATTTAGTCAATTCGACTCACCACAAAACTTTTGGCCTCCAAGAAGCACCCCTCCTTCTAAGAAAATCAGGAGAGACCGAGGTCCTTTGACTTCAGCCTTGTCTCAGGACTTGACATTTGGACTTGATGGCTCAATAAAGTATGGCCCTCCAATAGAGTTCAAAGATGATAAAAGCAAAAGCAAAAATGCAAAAAATTAAAGTCATTTAAAATTAAGGTTCCCTTATATAAACTTGAATGCTTCTTTTCAGAAGAAGATCACTTTTTTTGAGTCGAGTGGTTCAACTTCAACCGATTGAAGAAAATCATATTGACCAAACTGAGATTTCCAAAGAGAATAAATCTTCTTCCCTGGATCACAGAGACAAAATGTGTCATCCTGATAATAAAAATGACAATGCAGGCCTGAAATTACACAACATGAATTCTTATATTGTAGAGATTCCAGCTAGGGAATTCTTTTTGAAGACTGGATTCCAAGACTGCTCACAAGGGCAATCACAAAACCCAGTCAGAGATCTACCTACTATGCCACTAAGTCTCAACAAAGAAGATGATTTGTTTACTCAATTATCTCTAAGACATTATTCCTCCGCACCACATCCACCTTCAGCTTCATTGTCAGCCTCCATGTTGTCAAATTCAAAATCACCATCAACCTTGTTTGATTGGCCAATTCAAAACAATCAGGAGATACCCAATTTGTTTGTTCACAATTCAGGTTGGATACAGTTGCCTCATGATGTTTTGAGAGATTGTCAATTTTTACATTAATTGAATATTAGGATCTTTTGGCATTGAAAAAGTTGGTAAAGGCAAGAGAGGACGGCCTCGAAAATATGAGAAAAAGGTGTCTTTGCCACCTCTCTATGTTTTCATCAGGAATCTTCTTCATAACAAAGCTTACAATCCGGATATTGTAAGTTGGGTGAATGAAACCCTGGGTATTTTCAAGGTTAATCACTCTTTTGAGTTTGCAAAAACCTGGTAAGTGATATCTTTTGAAAAAAATGTACCTACCAAAACTTAGCTGGTATTCATTCCAGGGGATCTATGAAATCTCAACGAAGTGAGGAAATGAACTATGAGAAGATGAGTCGTGCGATGCGATACCATTATGGAGGACATGGCCGCAAAGGTCACTTGACAAAACTCAACCAGAAGCGTCTGGTTTACAAGTTTGGGGATTTGGCAATCAACTGGCAGGCTAGAGATGTGAAAATTACAAAGTGTGGTCTTCATGAATTGTGCAAAGGCAACCTTTGTCTATGGACAAAAGAGTAAAAACGGTTCGAAAGACAAAAAGATTGTGTAATTGCTCGCCATAGTTATAAAGACACCTGACTTTGAACACTGGGTGACCTGGCTGGGGATCTTAGGGTAATGGGTTTAAGCCCAGCACTTCCAAGGAGCCCTAGACCCTGGGTTACCAAAAAAATAAAAAAAACCTAGTAGTTTAAGAGCGGCTTAGCTGCCCCCACCACCTCCTTCAATTTTTTCTTCTTATTCTCCATTTTTCTGTTCCTGATGGAGATTGGGAGGTAGTGTGCTTGAACCCCAGCAAAACTTGATATTTGTGTCCCTGTTTTTACCCATTTTCATGCTTTAGGCACACACCCTTGCTCCATGTCAAACCCTTGCATTTGATAAATACGCTCTCCAGCCACGCCTTCGCTCACTCCGCACCCTTGTCTGAGACAGGACAAGTGTCTTTGCTACATACTTAAAAATAAAAAAAGAAGATTTTGGGTATTATGCCCAGTCACTCAACCCATATTCCAAAAATTAACAACTATCAGGGTAATTAATAAAAAATAGCAGTGATTCTAATGAAGATGATTTCCTAGAGTGACTTATCACAATAGTTTGAGCTGCATCATTTTGTAATCTATGTGAAACCTATCATCAATTTTTCTTCAAAAGTGGTAACAATGTTATTTGAGTGTCAAAGTGTCACATATATACCGAGCTATGCAATTTTAGATGTTAATTCCGATGCCTAAAAGTAAAAAATTTATAAAATACCTTTATCATCAAAAGAAATAAATTACTGGATAAGACTTTTTAAGACTGATAAAATCATAAAGATATATCTTTTGGTTTATTGGCATTCAAATCAGGGACTCAGTGATCAATTTTACTCATGAATATATGGGTTGTGTGAAAATTATCTAAAGATCCTCTAAGGGCTTTTTTTACATTAAATTTTAGTAAAAGTCACTGATGTTTGCTTTGAGCTGTGACTTTTTTATATTTTTAAAGTTTTAGTGATCGAAGTGCAAAGTGATGATGGAAACGTGCCAACGATGACGGATGAGTGCGATAAGCAGAAATCTCAGAGATGACCTTCCCAATAAAGAAAAGAATCAATACCGAACTGTTTTTTGATAGAATCACGGGGCTTTAACAACTCAAGGTATATAAAGAAACTGATCAAGAAAGTCTCTTGATTTGGAAAACGGACCAAAGAAATAACTGACCTCTTGGAAGAGGGTAAAAGTGTAATGGCGGCAAAAGTAAATGCGGGAATGAAAACACGGCAGCTTGTTTAGGAGCTTTTTCAAATCCCACCGCTGCCACCAATGTAAGACCTGTTACTTTGGTGTGAAATAAAACACGTTGTGGTTTTCAATATCATTTATTGACAAGTTTTCTCAACATATTTCACCATCTTTTATATCATGACAAAGGAGGGTGGGCACATTATGAATACATAAACAAATGAAGGAAAAAAGAGTTATGTGGGTATTTAAACTACTTTGCCACTACTTGATATCCATATAGACTAATTCTAGGTCCCTATAAGAGGCATGACAAATATATAAAATTGCATAAGAATGTTTATGAGAGTATGGAAAAGGTGTACAAGGTGGGGGTTTAGATGAGCACACATGTACGGAATGGGTGAGTGCATAGACTAAAGGACCTCAACCATAAAGATTGAATTTATAGAGAGCGAAAGGGTCATAAAAATTGATTTTAGGTTTATGTAAAGGTTTACCAACAGCTGACCTCAACTGAGCTGCACAGATTCGGGAATATGTCATTTTGCCTAACCCGGGTAAGGCTAAACATACCCCGCAAGGTTAGATTAGGTTAGGTTAGGTCAGGTTAAGTTAGGTTAGGTTAGTTAAGGTTAGGTTAGGTAAGGCTAGGCAAAATGACAAGGTATCGCACAGATTCAGCTGTTGGTAAACCCAAAATCACTAGGGTGCAAATCTTTACTGCAGCGTAGGCAGGTAAGCACAGTCTATGTATGTAATGTTTATGACCTCAACTTCAAGGATGGGTGGGTGAGTGTGAGCAAGGATAAGTCGAAAGTGGTCTAGAGCGAAGTGGACAAAAGTAGAGCAAACTGGGGAGGTTCCTGGAAGCGCAAGCTTTTACTGACTTTGGGCATGGGAGTAAAAATTTTAAACCTATAAATTGAAATAAACCTTTCCTTTAAGAATAAATTTTAAACTAAATCATACATTTTTCATGTTCGAAATTTCTCCCCGTCAGCGATGGGTACCCTCAGCTAGAAAACAATAAATTTTGAATATATGTTGCATGTTTTCATAGGAAGAAGTTGAGAGATTGACTCTGAAAAATTACGAAAAAACTTTTCTTGACCTCGAAGAAAGTAAGTTTTCCTCATAATTTATTAAAAAGATGATTTGGTTTGTTTTGGTGACAAAATGTGTTGTCAAGAATGGACCTTTGAGATTTTTTATTCAAAAATCACGTACAAATAATTAAAATTGATATTTTCTAAAAAGATAAAAATTCTAACCAAAAAGTAAAGCTTCATTTTCTATCTTTTCAAAAAGTACTTTGAGTTGCTTTAAATTGATTAAACTATTTTCGTTGAAAGTTTTGTCCCCCCTGTTTTTTTGTAGTCAAAGAAAATCTTATAATTTCCTCAGAGGTTTTATACTTATTGGTTGGTTTGTGTTCCAAATAAAGTTTTATGTTATATTGAATTAAATTTGATGAAAGGTAAGTTTTTTTGATTAAGGATAAGAAAAGTTGGTCCTGATGGTAGTTCAAAATAGTGAGCTAATAAAGTCTCAGTGCTTCTTTGTATAAAATGGGGCCCCTGGATGGCAGGTTGGGGTTGAATATTAAACAGGTCTGCCCAAATTCAAAGTTACAAGTGTTTCAAATAAATTATATTTCTTGACAAACACTGAATCAACATTTCAATTTTTGTGTCAGCCTGTTGTTTGTCAAAAAATACAGTTCACACAATAGAGCGTCGAGGGTACCCTTGTAAAAGAGCAAGAAAGTGGTGATGCGAAACAATGATATAAGACTCCCAGAGAATAGACTCGAAAGGTAACTTTTATATGTATAGAAAGTATAGATGGGGTTCAATGAGCTGCCTGGGGTTTGATTCTCGTTATCTTTTCTAAAGTAAATAAAAATCTGCCATAGAAAATCCTTAGATGAGAGTCAATTTTGCAGTTTTACACACATACATACAAGATATATAGACAGATGATATTATTGTAGAATACGCTCAATATTAGTGATTCCCCCCTATTTCACTTTATGATATTTAACGTCTTGGCATGTTAAAGTCATTTCAAACAGGCTGCCATTAATAGTTTTCATTCACACCTAAAATAGTTCATTTCAAACAGGCTGACATTATTGGTTTTCATTCCCACCTATTTATTGGCATCTAAGCCCATTTCTGTTTACCCCTCTCTCAGAGGCCCAATCATTTATTGATCCGCACCTTGTATTTATAAAGTTTCTGTTTCCTATCAATAAACAGTTCAGTATTGATTCTTTTCTTGATTGGGAAGGTCTTTTTTTGGGTTTCTTGCTCAGCTCAACCAGATCACAGCACCACACGCGTCAACATGAAAAGAATATTTAACTCAGAAACTTCCCCTTGGAACCCTGATTTTTTATTGGTGTTACCAGTTTTGAAGTTCCTGAATTAAATCAAAGTTATTTTGGGTGAAAAGGGTTCCCAATAAAATGAAATCAAATTTAAAAGTTCTATGAAACCTTAAACCAGCCCTTTTTAAAGTGACCATCCAAAAAGGGCCTAGTGTTGATCATGATAATAGTTGGCCCAAGATGATCATAGTTTGAGTAAAAACCTATCAAAGACTTTCTCATTGTTTGTTTGTGTCTCACTTTATGAATCGGTTCTTGCATTAAAAACACAATTTTTAACTTTTTAAGATCCAAATTTGTTCACAATGACAAATATACGATAAATAAAAATAAAACTCTTAAAATCTAGCAAAAGATAGTTGTCATCATGGTCATTGTATTAGCTGGATGCTTTGTCATGGGAATCCGATGTGTGAATCATGCAATTCTTGTATTACAGAACATAGACTCCAACATTCCTTGTTCATCAGCCTGTTTATTATTTGCAAAGATAGATGGATAGGATGAAAGACAAAAATTTTCTCTTTAAGCATACCAAAAGACAAGATGAGTGCAAAATGGGTTCATACTTAATTTCAGTTTTAGACTTTTGTAGAGGATGGATCTGAAAACATTTGTTTTGATGTTCTTCTCTGTAAGTATTGTTTCAAGTCAATCATCAAGCTCTAGCTCAAATGTGACAGATACAATGCTGACATGTTACTACTGTGGAGTCAGAGATGTTTGTGACATTCCTTTCAATGCTGAAACTGCTGAAACCATTCTTTGTGAAAAGTAAATCAACTAGTCAAATTTCCAATTCAAAACTTTTATTCTTAGTGTTTTTATGAATTTCAGGTCTTGTTACCAATTCAATGGTTATGCATCAGACAGTAAAAGAATTGTTGTCAGAGATTGTGGATTTTTTCATGCAGATGAATGCGTTACATCTTATCCCTATGAGGGAGGTGCAGGAACTGTAGGGTAATTGAATCAATTTTATCTAGTCATAGGGGGTTGCCATAGCACTTCAATTGACTCCAGGACACAAAAACATTTAAAAGAGATTGGTTGTTCTAAATAAATAGGAAAACATCAAATCACTTACTGTCATTTTGCCTAATGTTGTTTTGCCTACAACTGTTCGCCCACTATGACTGTTTGCCTACTTAAAAGTTACTTGGTAGTATTCTTTCTCATGATGCAATCACATGTATTTTTGTAATTTACTCTGAATTGGCTTATTGACAAAAACATTTAAAAGAGATTGGTTGTTCTAAATGAACGGGAAAACGTCAATTCACCTACTGTCATTTTGCCTAATGTCGTTTTGTCTACAACGGTTCGCCCATTATGACTGTTTGCTTACTGCCAGTTCGCCTATGACAGGTAGCATAATGACTACCTGACCTGACCTGACCCAACCAACCCAAAGCATGTTCTCTCCCTCTAACCTGCAGGGTTAGGGAGGGGGAACGTGCTAGGGGTTGGGATTGACTGGGTCAGGTTAGGTTAGGTTAGGTTTGCAATGATTAGGCGAATAGTCATCAGGCAAACATTTCTGAATACAGCTTTCCTTTTCATATCTGCCCCTGGATCTCTTAACACTTTAATGGTATACTAATTTGTAATTTTAATTGAAAATATTTTTTTTCAGAACAATGTGCCATTGCATGAAGGACCAGTGTAACAAAAGCCAACTTTTAACCTTGTCAAAATGGACAATGTTTTTGACTCAACTGGCTATTGTTGCCCTTTTGCAACTAACAATACATTAATTCTCAAAAATGTCTGAAATTTGACCCTAATATGATACTGAAAAGAAATAAATTTAGCAATTGACATTGTATTTAAAATGTAAAGAATTCTTAGTGAGTTACCATTTTTTTGCTTGTCAATTTTTAAAGTGAGCCTTGCCATACGAGATCATTTTTAAGGCACACTAGGTGGTTTATTTTTATTTTTTTGTGGGTTCCCCCGGTGGGAGTCTAACTCGGGCCACAGGGACGGATATCTGGTGCGTAACCTGCTTGACCACCCTGACTCCCAAAATTGAGTAAGAAATACTGGAATAATTAAAATTAGATACTTCCTACCTGTTTGATGTTCATTTTTTTTTGATGTAATTGAGAAAAAAATTAAATTAATTAAGGTACAAATTTCATTGGATGGGAAAATTCTAGGCTCCGAACACGCAACCTATCATATTCCCTGGTCCTTTTTTCCTTTTTCTCAGGGGGTAACTTCATAAAATATATTTCAAAAGATTCAAGATCAGAGTTCTAAGTCATATTCAAACAATCAACACTGGAAAAACCTGTATTTGCTCAAAAAATTTATTTTGAGTGAATCAAGTAAAGAAATTTGATTGATATTTCTTTTTTCACTTCATAAAAGAAGATCTGTCCTTTGAATATCCCGACCAAAAAAATAGTCTCCCTTTTCCAAAAAAGGGCGATTTCGGGCGCCAAACAAAATGAGATGAGAAAAGGAATATTTTAGGTTATTATAATGTTGTACGAGGACCCAACAAAAGATCATCCTCAGATGAAACTAAAAAATAATTTTTGAAAAAGGGAGATTTCGGGTGTAAAACCCAAAAAGGGTGACTTTTAGTCACGATTCCGGCAATAAAGCACGCAAAAACACCCTTTTTTCTATGTTATAAAAAATAGCGACGAAACACCGTGATTTTTTCGGTTGGGATATTTGGCTTTTCAATTCATTATCATATAACTATGACTCAATTTTGCCTCTTTGGAAGAGTCCTTTTGATGAAAAATTTCTTCCAACTGTACCTAGTAATAAGCTGGCTCTGTGCCAAAAATCTTATCTTTTAATGCTTGGAAAGATTTTCATTCCATTGGGTCAGATTCAGTCTTTTTATAAAATAGTATTTCCAGTAAATTTGGCACCACAAACATTTTCACTGACAATATCAGAAATACAAAAATTGACTTTTCTCTAAAAGTAAGTGAGCTTGAGTCAGTTGGACAAACCATACATTTAATTCAATAAATGCAATACTTTTGGTACAAAATGGAAATAAAAGATTCTTGAATGTTGGCTTTCTAGCTGGTCACAGTTCTCCATTGTTCTCAACTACATTCAACATTTTCCTTTTCTCTTATTATTATTTGTTGGTTCTCAAGACCATATCTTGACAACCATCTTATATTTTTTTGGCAAAAAATAAAACATTTTGCATTCACTTCAGGCAGTCCAAATTAATTGTTTTCTCTTTCAAAAATATGACTTCCTTTTTTAAATTTGATGATGCATAACTTTTTGTGAGCAAGCAAGAACTGTCTGTGCTTATGAAATCAATGATTTCAGTAGGAAAGATAGTCCTAAAACTCTTTAAAGCATGTTTTATTTATCAAAATGCTTAAGCCTATAACATTTGGTGTTTTACAATAGCTAAAACTTCATAGCTTAGTTGTCACCCTTTTTTCCCCTACAGAGTGCTTACTAAAGCACACTCTAAATTTTATAACTCTTTAAATAAATCCTATGGTCTTCAATTTTAAGCTCATAACCAAAGTTCAAAGTATGCAGTTTTAATTGACAAAATGGTTAAATCTTAAGCAATTAGATATCTTCCACATGTGATAACCACTTAAAAGAAAGTCACTTTAGAAGAAGCTTTATAGAGCTTTTGCAACTTGTGGTTAATGGTTATAGATATTGATGAGGCACTGTCAGATTTCAAAACAAAGATTGGTATAACTTAAAGTGCATTTGCATTTTAGACAATTTTCAACTGTTTGTTGTTTTGTAAACATTTTCTTGAATCATCCTTATAAAATCCCAAGTTTTCATTGAAAATGTCTAAAATTGAGTTCAAACTTCTTGGTATTTGTATAGGTTGTAACTTTAGAGAGTATAAAAACTTTTGCAACTAACAAAAATTTTGCACAAAAACTAGACTTGATTAAATATGATACCAGACTTGTAATTATGGGTTTTTCTGACTTTCTGCTAAAATGGTATCAGTATATGATATAATAATGAAGTAGAGGGGTATTTTTTGTGTGAAGAAAAATACCAAACCCTCCTGTGCTCAGTTTATGTTATTTTTGACCTCCATCTTTGACCTCAAATAGCTCCCTCAGTTTTGAAGCTAGAGACTTAAAAGTTTGTATCCGGACAGCCTCATCCCTTGCAAAAATGCACCATTTGGATTTTTCATCTGTTGCCTGGGAGCTGAGAAATGAGGGCTTTAATAAGCTGTCAAACCAGATCGGACTAGCGTAATTATGTTATTTTTGACCTCCATCTTTGACCTCAAATATCTCAAGCCCCAGACAAAATATCAAAAAACTCGTAGTTATATTTTGTCTCATTAATTTGAAGATTATTCCTCCCAATTTTTAGCTTTCTAGCTTCACAACTATGGGAGGAGATAGAGGTGACAGACAGACAGACATTTTTACTTACTCAAGCCCTATTTAAAAATCTAAACTTCGCCCTTGCTTCCCTCAGGATGGATAATCCGGTACAGTAAAGACTTCTGCGATAAATCATCCAAGGTAATAATCGTCTTTTCAAGTCATTGCAGATTACTATTACCCTCACAGAGGGGGTGCTTTGTTGATTTTTTTCAATCTGGGGTTGAAAAGTTGCTGGGGACCAATCAGGTGCCTTTGACCACTCGGCAATGCTGACCTCTTAATAGATAGAAAGTGCTACTTTTTAAATCTTTTTAGGGCAAAATTTTACAGTTTTACATCAGCTGAAACTTCATGGCAAATTTGTCACCATTTTTTATCCAAGCAGAGTGCAAAGGCGTACTCTATATTTTATTACCCTATGGATCAAGTTTAGAATTCCCTTCTGGTAACCATACCCAGCGAAATAAAAACTATGCCTGGCTATGATTTTCCACAAGTTATAATGAGCAAAAAATTTCACAAAAAAACAAAATTTGGTACCTCAACAATTGCATAGCCCTTTGTGAGTTTGTCTTGGTCTAGTGAAAGCTCTGGGTCAAAATTTTTGACCCGATTTGAGTCGAATCAATTTTTTGTTGCTAGGGTTGGGTTAAGTCGGGGCAACCATCTTGGGTTTGGGTTTGGAAAATTTCCACTACAAATCATAAATGTTTCAATTATTTTCCTTGCTGGGTCAAAAAAAATCTCATTGGGTCAGTCAAAAAGTACCCCTGTCAAAGACAGGCCAGCTTCTTATTTACTGCGGGTCAAAAGTTGTTTGAGTCGGTTCAAGGCCCATCTCTATCTTTGGCCCAAAAAAAACCTCTACGATAGTAAAAATCATTACCCTGTATTTATTTTTACTGACTTTTGTCAATTCCTGTTATGTCCTATTGGCTTTGTAGAAATTAAAAAACACAATTGGTTTATCAAAACCATAGAGTAGAAGATAAAACTTATTTTTGCTTTGCAACTCTAGAAATACAGCAGCAACAAATTTTCAATGCTTTTGTCACATCTAAGTGTGACATCTGCATTCAATTGTCTTGTTTTGTTTGTATAAGATAATGAATGAGTCATAATTTGGTCTTTGTTTTCCAAAATATTACCAATAAATGCAACATCTGTGAGGATAAGTTTTCTGGCATCTGACAACCAACTATTTGATCACAAAAGCTTTCACAGATTGTTTACTTTTAGGATTTCCTTCAAAGTGCTTTGTGAGAAATAAAAAGCTGCCAATTCATTGTTTCAAAATAGGATTTACAAAAGAGGTTATTTGTAGCTTTTTTTTTGAACAATCGATTAAAGATTTTTTGGGCTTGACAACTCCAATTTTGAATAATCCACTTTTTTTTGTTTGAATTCAACCATGCTGAAATATGTCTAATAACCTATTTTTGGAAACCTTTTAGACTCTTTTAAATTGTAGGAGTAAAAATCATGCTATCAATTTATCATTCATAAACATAAGCATTTTTTGATGCTACAGTGAAGGCCAGGATACCTTTTTTTGGTCCATTGCATGCCATTCTTTTTAAGGCTGGAATTTTGGGTTCTTTTAGCCACCCTTGGTCAATGGTTAGCACTTGGGACTAAACCACTGACAGTTCAATCCCAAAGATCTAATTCCCAGTCGAGTAATGGACCATTCAGGTAAGGCAACTACTCTATTAGATACTCTGTGGTGGCTACTGCAGACACACAACATGGCAAATTATCAGGAAGGTGAAAAATTTATACCAAGGAAAGTAAAATATTATAGTTGAGGTCACTATTTCGTAAAATTAGGGCTTGAAAGGAGCTGACGCCCACAGGGGTCGCTGTAACCTAATGGTTAGAGCAACTGACTGAGAACTGGGAGACTGGGGTTCAATCCCCGGTCTGGGCAAAATCTTTGACCCCTGTATTTGCCTTAATTAATCATTTCTAGTAGATGATTCTCACATTCAGGGTTGATTGTAGTGGAGAGACTTGATTATATCTTTAAACTCATTTATTCACGTTAATCAAATTGAAAATCAAGTGACTATAAGACACAACTTTCAGTCAAAAAAACTGTTGTAAAGTCAATACTACTCTCATTAACGTGATTTAGTGTTAGAATAATCAGTTCTTAACACAAGCTAAAGAAAAATTAGATTTGTGCTAGGAATTAAATTTCTGAAAAGGTTAGTTAGCAGTTGGATGAGCAAACAAAATTGCAAAAAACCAACTTTATTTTCAAGTATAAATATGAACAAATTTTGTTTACAGTTTGAGGTTGAAATTGATTTTCTTTCAGATATTAGTAGTGGTATTTATTGGAAAATCTCAAAAGTCAAAAACAAATTTGACTCAAAAAGATTTTGCCATTAAGGTTTAGATTTTTGAAGAGATTATCCTCAGAAAAATTGAACTTAACCTCAGGAATTACAAAAAGTTTTTCTGCTAAACCTGTCAACAAAAAAGCTCTCAGATCTTTAAAATTGTGAGTTTGGTAATGGATGCTGTGTCAGACCATGACCGTAAGAAATAACAAACGCTGTTCATTTTTAATCTTTATTCAACTTAACTTCAAATTCTCATCACT
>Ga0194133_10005412_pt1 | contig 16268 bp, 39 predicted proteins | sample TA2KigOf40mmetaG_FD_155448 | JGI IMG/M metagenome (GOLD analysis project Ga0194133, IMG submission 155448) | Freshwater microbial communities from Lake Tanganyika, Tanzania - TA2015055 Kigoma Offshore 40m | ecosystem: Environmental > Aquatic > Freshwater > Lake | place: Tanzania: Lake...
TCGGCACATGAAAAACTATGTGCTGAAAGAATGGAACAGTTAATAAAGACAATAGATGAATTGCGTAGTGATGTTAAACAACTTCATTCAGACATGAATAAAGGTAAGGGTGTTATAGCATTTATAATAATAATAGGTGGAATTGTAGGAGCAGTAATTAGTTTATTAAAATATTCTAAGTAATGAAAACAAGTAACAAAGGTGTTTTAAGTGAAGTTATAGCTTATTCACATTTTGCCAGAAATCCTGATCTTCTTGTATTCACTCCACTATGCGGTGTTGGTCCAGTTGATATTGTAACCTACAATCTCAAAACAAAAAAATATGTTAATTATGACGTTAAAACAGAGTCTTTTAGATTGTCAAAAACAAAGAATGGTAATTCTTACAAAGACAGAATTAACAGATCTCCTAATGAAAGACAAAAAAATTTGAATGTTAAAATAGTCTATGTTGATGAATACGGCAAAGTAACAGTTAAATGAAACTATCAGAAAATTTTACTTTAGAAGAATTAACTTATTCTAAAACAGCCAATGATAAAAAGATATCTAATATACCTAAAGTTGAACATATAAGAAATCTTCAATTATTATGCGATAATGTTTTACAACCAATTAGAGATAACTTTAAAACTCCTGTAAAAATTAATTCTGGTTATAGAACACCTGAGCTTTGTCTTGCTGTTGGTTCTACAATTAAATCACAGCATACAGAGGGTAAGGCAGCAGATTTTGAAATAGATGGTATTTCTAATTTAGAATTAGCTAACTGGATTTATCAAAATATAAATTTTGATCAATTAATATTAGAAATGTGGAACGTAAATGATGATAATTCAGGATGGGTACATTGCTCATATAATGGAGATCAAAATAGAAAACAATATTTGAAAGCCGAACAAATAGATGGTAAAACTACATATTCAACAATGGAGATAGAATAATGTTACCTGCATTACAGATTGTTGCGCCACTTGCTAAAATGCTTTTTTCAACTATTGACAAAGCAATTCCTGATAAGGATCAGGCAGAAAAATTGAAATTTCAACTAAATCAACAACTACTAAAATCTTCTACTGAAGAATTAAAAGCGGCAGCATCTATAGTAGAAGCTGAAGCTAAATCTAATTGGTTTGTCTCATCCTGGAGACCCTTACTTATGTATGTTTTAATTTTTATATTGGTATGGAATTATATCTTTGGACCAATTATTAAAATTTTTTTTGGTTCAGTAATAACTTTTGAGCTACCAGGAGACGTGTGGACTTTATTACAGATAGGTTTAGGTGGATATGTTGTTGGAAGATCTGGAGAAAGTATAGCAAGAACCTTGGCTAATAAAGCTGTAAACAGTAAAGAAGAATAATGTCTAATAATATTAAAACAGCATTTGTAATAATGTACAAAAAGAGAATGTCTAACAAAGATTATTATGGCAAAAAAAAATCTAGAAAACAAATTTATAAAAAATCCTAGTAGAAAGAGAAAAGGCAGACACACTAAAAAAGTTAATAAGTCTAAAACTTACAAAACTTATATTGGACAAGGTAGAATATGTTGAGATTGTTAACATTATTTAATGAATGGTTAAATAATTTCTTATGGAACATTGAGTCAAAAAAACGTAAAACAAGATTAACCAAAATTAAAAATGAATAGTTGTATATTTAAAACAAGTTATGGTTGCTTATTATTAAACAAATGTAGATGTAATGAGAAAAGAACATAAAAATCCAAAAGGTGGACTAACAGCTGCAGGCAGAGCTTTCTTTAAAAGAACAGAAGGATCTAATCTTAAAGCTCCTGTAAAGAGGGGTTTAAATCCTCGTAGGATCTCTTTTGCTGCACGTTTTGGGGGTATGGCTGGTCCAATGAGGGATAATAAGAATAGACCCACCAGATTGGCTTTAGCTTTGAAAGCATGGGGTTTTAGAAATAAAGACTCAGCAAGAGCTTTTGCTGCAAGACATAAAAAATCTTGAGAAAAAAGAAGAAATTCAGCATACATCGTTGTGGATTTTGCTTTATTTGTAATAAGGAATTGTTATCAAACATGGGTGGTTGGATTGTAAATGCAGAAAGACTACATTTTTGCTACTCTGATGAAAATAATTGCTTTGATTATTACCTTATAAATAATATAAAGAATAAAACAAAGGCAAAAAAATAAAGGATAAAACAAATGGAACGTAAAGGTTTATATTATAATATAAATAAACGTAGAAAAGCAGGTATATCCAGATCTAAAAAAGACTCAACGATATCTCCAGAAGCATATAAAAATATGGAAGCTGGCTTTCCTAAAAAAAAGAAAAAAACTATTTTATAGTTCTTTGTTTATTTGCTCATAGATATTCCAAATATCATTTTGGGGTTTCCAATATCCTATTTTTAAATTTTTCTGATTGTGGTGGTACATTATTGTTGAATGATTTCTCTTACCTAAAATATTACCAACGATAGAGTAATTCATTCCTGCTCTGTCAAGCATAGAGTTAATTGCAATTGTTCTTGCATAAACAAATTTCTTTAACCTGCTTGATGATTTTATTTGATCAACTGAGACATTTAGTTTAGTACAAATTTTTTCTAAAATATTATTTATCTCAGGTGATAAATTTTCATAATTTTTTTTCTTAGGTTTTTTACTAATTAAATTTGATGTATAATATCTTACTTTATATTTAGATATTTCTAAGTTCTTAAAATTCCAAACTAATCTACATCCTGTAAGAAAACCATCTCTATAATCTTTATCTTTTACAGTTTTAGTTTTACCTTTCATTGAAGTTTTTAATCTTAACATTGCTTGTTTTGTAAAATCACTCATTGTTTAATCCTTTCATTAAGTTTATTTTAAAAAGCTCAACACAACAAAACCTATGCATATAGCAAAAAGAGAATGCCAAAAACCAAGTTCTGTTATAAGCTCAATCATTATTTTTATCCTTGTTTTTTAATTGCTGTAGTTCAATTTGTAAGCATTGTATTTCAAGATTATGAATATCTATAATCTGTTGTAGTTTTAATATTTTCTCCTCTATTTCTTTTTGTTCTTTGTTAACCATTCATGTTCATCCATTGGTTATCGCACTTAACACATCTGAACAATCCAGGATCTATATCTGACTCAATATCACTTGTTGTTAGATTAGGTGTGTACCATTCTTTAGTTAACTCACTTTGTTGATATGCTAAGTTTTTCTTTATTGCTAAGTATTGTATTCTAGCACTTTCACAGACTGGACACCTAATTACTTTCATTGTTTTGTTTCATTTTGTTTAACTATGTTGTTATCGCCTCTGAACAACATCTCAATATATTGAGTGTAATAAAAGTCTGACAACTTTGGATCTTTCTCATTTAATGATTTCTGTAAAAACATCTGAGCAAGAATATATTTATCATTAGAATTATTATTCATAACAGATCCGAGTAGTGAAATGTTTTAGAAGGAAAAACAGGTTCTGCTTTTGGAAATACTGCTAAAAGATTTTGCAATGCTTCTTCTTTTGTAGCTCCTGTTCTACTAACTTGAACCTTTACAGAATAACCTGCATCAATAGCTCCTGTGCATTTATACTTATCTTTATTCGTAATGTTTTTATCTAAAACCATTTTACCATTGTCATCAATTTTATATTCTTTAATTGATGTAACAGGATCTGGTTTATGATTATAAACTACGTTTTTATTTGTCATTTTTTATCCTTTCATCGTTGTTTATCTTTGCAGCAATTCAATAATGATTTGATCTAATTGATCGGCAACCACAAAGCCAAGCCACAAAAAATATATTAAAATTAGTGAGACGATAATTTGTGTAATAAATTTTACAGTCATTAAGCCGCCTTTCTTTGTTTGTTTAAAATCTTCCAGCCGATATCTTTGCATAGATAAATAGTGCCATCTACGTCAACTATATCGCCAACACTCATTGTAGTGTGACCACAATCAACATCACCTTTTTTCATTGCTTCTTGAAAGTCAGCGCCTGTTCCAAATTTATCTTTACCAATTATACAAACTTTATTTGTGGTATTGCTGTTGGATAATGGATTTGTATCATCATTACTAAACACACTAAACACAGTATCTACATTCTCATCATCTTTAATAACGCCTTCAAATACTTTGATGTGAGTCTTTGAGAAATTAACCGCATACTTTGCGTAAGGATTATAGTCTCTTTGATAATATACAATTATATTTTTCATTTATGCTGCCTCCTTGTTTTTATTTTTTTCAAAAACATCAAGACAAATTTTAAAAGCAATGTCATTTGTCATAAATCCCTTGTCTGTTTTATTAAATGGTACATTATTCTTCATAAATAATTTATGTACCTTTACACGCTGATACGCTGTTGCTTCTCTAAGCCACCATTTAATTTCATGATCCCAAAAATAAGCAAGTCCCATATAATCATTAGTACCTACAAAAGACTTATCTAATTTATTTAATCTATTGAATTGCTTCATACCGCAATTTAAATATAAATTAGTTTTATAATGTTCATCCATATTAACCTTGTTATACATATTATCCCCTTTGTTATTTGTTTTATTGTTTTTTATTTAGTTTAACCCCTTGCATTGTTCTAAAGAATATTTGTTCATAGGAAATAATTTGTCTCTTTCTATTCCTAATCCAAAAGATCCTTTAAACTCTTTTAGTTCATCAAGAGATACATAACCAAATTCTTTTTCGTGTAGGTTAGTTAATCCAAAAGCAACATTAGTATCTGGATTTAATTCTGATAAGTACCAAGTACCAATGCCTGTTGGATTAAAAAGTTTTGCAACAACTTTGAAATCTTTTGATCCATCTTGTTCTTTATTATTTTTTACAAGCTGATCGTATTGTTGCTTGGTTAGTAGTTTCATGCTTTCTCCTTTTGTTGGTTGGTTAAATTTAGTCAAAGTAGTTTCCTCTTACCCAAGTGAAGGTATCGTTTTTATCTATGATATCACTATTGTTATTACCGAACCAAGCTCCTTGAGGTAAATCAAAATAATTGTTGGCTTGTTCCATTGCACATAATCCGCCTTCAATATCTTTAGCTTTGAAAACATTTCCATCAAAGATAAAGGTATATGTTTTTGTCATCTAGTTTCCTTTGTGTGATTTGTTTGGCATAACCTATATATGGCATCATATAGCCAATATGTCTATATATCTACATAAAGAAATATTGTAGATAAATCAGTAACTTATTTTGTATCTTTTACTTTAATTAAAGTTCTTATAATCTTTATGTTATTAACCTTGTAGTTTGATTTTTCTCCAGGGGATGATGTTTTTGCATCTTCTAAACTATCAAAATCTTCTTCAATGCGAAAAGAACACTCTCCATAAATTATTTTTTTGTATCTTTGCATTGCTCTTTTTGAGTAAGAGAGTTAAGTATTTTTTTTAAATTTCTATGTCTCTCGATCGCAACTTCTAAGTAATTAAGAAAATCTATGCATTCTTCCTGAGCATCTAATAACCATTCATCAACATCTTTTGGATTATCATGCATAGTAATTCCAAACTTATTCATTCCACAAATTGATCTATGAATAATTTTATCAATTACTCTTTGAGTAATAGGATCTTTTGTTATGTCTGATAACTTTATTTTATCAATGTCATGCTTTTGCATTTACCTAATTTAGTTGTAATCCATCCTCTATCTTTAAGTTGATGGACATAATTATATACAGAATTTTTAGATTTAAGGTTTACCCCTCGCATGATTTTTTCATACGAGGGAGCTTCCTTATTTTTTTCCATATAGCTTTTTACAAAATCAAAAATCTTTTTTTGTTTTTTTGTTAAGCTATATTTCATTTCTTATCTCCTGTATGTTTGTTTTTGATAACCGCCTACAGACTTGGTTGGAGCTGCACCATCTCTCGCTGGTTTAACAGAATATAAAGAAAGAAATTCTGTGCCTTCAGGCATAGATTTTCCCTTACCCACTATTTTTCTGTAACCACCTAAATACAACTTAGATGAAGCACCTGCATCAGCAACTAATTTATAACCAGATAAAATTGCTGTACCTGTGAAATCAAAGTCTGTTTCTTTTTCTTTAGTTGCAGGATCTGTAAAGAATATCCCACCACTATTTTTTGCATCAGCCATTTAACCTCCTAGTTTTGTTTGGTTGATTATATTTGTTCGTACAGAGCTTTGTGTAAACTTGGAAAAAGGTTCTGACTTTATATTATGAAGTTCACTTTCTTCATCATCACCAATTTCAAGCATAAAAGTTTTTAGTAAAACATATTTAGTTGCATAACTAATTGCCTTACCAATTCCTTTATCTGATGGATCAACTCCATATCCAACAAATCCCTGCGCAACGTAACTATCCGAAGGTTCATCGACATTTATAAATTTTACATCTATCGATACCATCGTAAGGTTACCTTCTTTACAATGACTAGATACAGACGGAATTGCTATTATCCCCTGTTTAATCATTTCAGCTTTAATAGTGTTGTTAACCTCATTATGGGTTACTATTTTATAAGGAACACCACCTTTTGCTGTCTCTTTTGTTACAGATTTTGCATTTTTCATTACGTTGTACATACGCACAGCCAATGAAACTTTAGCAACATCTTTTAACACATCTTTATTTACCATTTTTTATTACCATTAGTTTTATCCTGTAGAATAATTTTTACTCTACAGGTTATTTAAAGACAAAAAAAAATAGTCATGAGCAAAACAAAACCAACTACAGTTTTTCTTTTTATTTTATTCATGGATTGTCTGTCTTTAAATTTTTTAATTTCACAACTTGTATTAACAACAACAAGCTCAATATTTCTTTTCATCTTGATAAACCCCATAATTGCATAGCTTTATTTTTATATTGAGATCCAATGTTCCAAGCATAAGGATGATCAAAATCTGGATCTAAATCAACAAAGTAAGTATGTTCACCATCATGACGTGCCATTAATCTTTCTCTGCGATAAGCAATAGATTGTGCCTGGTTAATTAAAAAGTTTAAATTTTTTGGTTGTAACAATTCTGAGTTATCTGGTGTAAATATTTTATATTGATCCTTTGCAACATACACCAGGTGAGGTTTCTTTTTTGTTGCAAGCCAATATATTGCAACTTGTAAAAGATGGTTAGGATCAATTTTATCGTTAATTGCAACAGTATAAAAAGAAGTTGTTCCATCTTTTTTTGGTTTAGGAGCTTTCCTTCCCCACTTAGTTTTTAGCTCCAGGAATGAATTGTCATCTTCAAAATCTATTCTGCCAATGACTGGCAGCACACAATTTTTTAATTTTACTGCAACTGTTCTTTCACAATGAATGGGTTTTTTAAATCCAATTTCTTCAAATGCTTGAAAAAATGTTTTTATTGTTTGTGTTAAATTTTCTCTATTATTTTGAAATTGTTGTCGATCTAAATCATCTACAGGTTTATACTCCATGTAATATTTTTCAGACTGTTCATATATTTTTTGTAAAATCGTATCATTAATTTGATCGTATGCTTTGTGGACCACATGCTTATCTGCTACCCACTCTACATCAGCATGTAAAAGTATTCCTGCTCTACCAACAGAATTGCCTGCCTGCATTTTAGAATTTGTATCAAAATCTCTTCTATCTCTTTCATCACAATATAAATATTGAAAGCTCCAGATCCCATCTTTTTTTGTCAACTGAGATGGAGAAAAATGATCGATATTATATTTTTGAGACCAGCTTGGAAGTAATTGTTTTTTTTTCTTAGCAGCATAATAGTCTGATAATGTTTTTGTAAAAACATAATTATCCATATTTGAAGATAATGTTTCCATACTGTTCAATACATTATATGAATGATTGTAGAACAAAAGCAATTAATAGTTATAGACATTGTTTATAAGTTTTGGGCTTGTTTTCGTAGTTTTTTTGGCTATATAAACATGCATGAAATTAATAGATTATAAAACAAAACATAACTTAAGTTATAGTGGATTAGCAAAAGTATTAGAAATTAAGGGTAATAATCCTACGGCTACAGTTAGAAAGTGGTGTTTGGGAGAAAGAATACCTCGCAGTTCTAACATTATAAATATTCAAAATAAAACGAATAATAAAGTTAAGCCGCAGGATTTTTATGGTTAGGCGTAAGCAACAGGTAAAAAAATATAATAATAAAGAAATTAGTTTTGTTAGTTATATTGTAACCTGGAAAGACATAGTCTCTGACAGCTCCTGGCAGACTATTGATGATGCAAAAAAACGTAAGCCAGCAATCGTAAAAAGTTTATGTTATATTTTAAAAAAAACAAAGACTGAAACGATTACATTTTCCGATTACAGTATTGATTGCGACAATGAGGATGATATTGAGATTGCAAATACGAACATTATACCAAATTCAGTTATTGTAAATATTGAAAAAGTTAAATGAAATTAATTTTAACAATCATAATGATGAATGGCACGTTATATAGTTTTGAGTATCTTGTTGGTAATAATTATAATCCATACTTGTGTGATGCTGCATTTAAAAAATTAACTTATTTAAATCAAATTACCAATCACAAAGGCAGACAACAGATGGCAACTTTTTACAAAAGTAAAGAAGTTCTTGGTTACACTTGTGATTACGAAAAAATTTACAAGTAATGGCTAGAGATAATTATTTTAACGAAGGCGATAAATATTCACAATGGCATAGATACATAAGCGAAGATCTTGGCATGATAGACTTGGACCAGGTCGAAATATGTAGAAAATGTTACGAACCTTTATTTATTGCAGAGACTTGTTACGATAAAAATCAAACACACAAAACCTACACAACAACGCGCAGGATTGCTGAAAGAGCAAAATTAGATGCATATCTAATATTTTACAAGTTTGATGAAAGTAAACAAATGATTACGTCTTTTAGAATACAGAAGGTAGCACCATACAAATCAGAGTTGCTGGAATTAACTGTTGAAGAGTGGGTTAATGAAATGTTGCGGTATCACGAAGAACATAAGAAATTTTGCGTTAAACAAGGTGTATGAATACCTATGAGTTTGTATCATAAATTAGATCCTAAAATCATGAAACACCCAAAACTTTCACCACAATCAAAATTAATTTACTACGCGCTAGTTACCTTCTGGAATGAAAAAACCAAGAAGTGTTTTCCTAAAATGAAAACTATAAGCTCTCTAACAGGTTTTTCTTACTCAACTGTAAGACGTTCCATATCGGAGCTTGCTAGACTAAAGGTTATAATTGTGCATAGACTTAGATCTACTCAATCTTATACTCTGCCACTACAAAACAAGATATGCCTCACAGAACACCCAGATGTGCCTCACAGGCATAATAATAAACTAGATATATATAACTATAATAATAGATATAAAACTTTTAGTAAAAACAATGTAAGGTTAAACCTCAGTTCCTCGATACCCCTGAATGAAAAATACTCAGTTAAGTTTAAAGCTATAGGAATTGAAGGTGAATTTATATGCGTGCAGGATAAAAAAACAGGTGATAAGTATAAAATACACAGGTACAAAAAACAAGAACCCATACCATATTAACTGTCTATAACTTAAATCTTGCAATGGGTTGTGTGTTCGCTTAGATAATCCACAAGATATGGTTGGAAAACCTTTGCACAAAATACAATGCGATAGCATGACGAGGAGTAGTAAATATGCTGTACGTTGTAAGGCAAAAGGCAATCTGATGAAATCTGGCTTTTACAGGTGTAAAAACCATGGAGGCATGAGTGATTGGAATGCCAAGAGCATTGAAGGCAAAATCAAGGCATTGCGTAACTTAAAATTTTTAAAACATTTAACTGAAGATGAACTTAGAAAAAAATATATCAGACACACAGATCCAGGAGAGACAAGCTCAGCAACTAACAACAATTGATAAAATATCTGTTGAGTTAGAAAAGGGTGTTCCACTTACTAAAATTTGCAAAGACAAAGGCATGCCAAGTTTATCTACGATTTACAAATGGATGCGTGATGATGATAAAGTTTACAATCAAATTATGAAAGCTCGCAGGATCGGAGCATTCACACTACTGGATGAGATTAACGAAGAATTAGCTAATCCAAAAAGTAATCAAGAGATGATGTATTGGCGAGAAAAACTAACACATGTACGATGGATGGTAAGTAAATTGATATCAGACATATTCGGTGAGAAATCAAAACAAGAGATAAAACAAGACAATGTGATAACAATACGTTGGGGTGGACAAGTAAAAAAAACAATAGATGTTGATGACAAAAGACATGAATAGTTGGTTAATGTACGCGCTGACAACATGCCTTGCGCGCGCGTCATGGAGTTCATTTCCGATAACGATTAATTATCGGAAATATATTATAGGTTGTTTTATTAGATTGCTGGCGAACAAACCAAGAACAAAAGGGGGGGTGTACCCACAAAACCACGCGCCAAAATTATATATATCTATATTGGGAATTTCATACACACAGCCACACATTGCCTATGTCAAAAAATGAAGATGCATTAATTACAGCTTTGTTGTTTGTGAATGAAGCAAATGGTTCTTTGGTAATACATTTTAATGGTTTTGAGAATAATGAACACATGGATAAATTTGCAGAAAAAATTCTAAAAAAGATGGGAATTGATTATCATAAAATAGATGATATTTCTGATATGCCAAAAATACACTAATGATTATCGACATACCCTATGAACCTAGACCACAACAAGAAGAGCTACATAAAAAATTAAGGCAGCATAGATTTTGCGTTCTTGCTTGTCATAGAAGATTTGGCAAATCAGTAATGTTAATTAATCATTTACTTATTGAGGCAATGCTAAACAAAAATAAAAATCCAAGATATGCCTATATAGCTCCAACGTACCGACAAGCTAAAAACATTGCTTGGGATTATTTAAAACAATATGCAGGAGTAATACCAGGAGTTAAATTTCATGAGACAGAATTACGATGCGACTTACCTAATGGTGCAAGAATAACACTATTATCCTCTGAAACACCAGACAGTATTAGAGGTATATTTTTAGATGGAGCTTGTTGTGATGAGATGGCACAAATAGATCCCACACTTTGGAACGAAGTTCTTAGACCCTGCTTATCTGATAGAAAAGGTTGGTGCGTATTTATTGGAACACCTGCTGGTATGTCAAATCAATTTTATGAATTATATCAGTACGCGTTAGTTAATGACGATTGGTTTGCTTACATAGCTCCTGCATCAAAAACCAATATAGTTGATCAGGCAGAATTAAAAGCTGCAAGAGAGCAGATGGGTGAGGAAAAATATCAACAAGAATTTGAATGCTCCTGGATCGCAAACATATCAGGATCTATTTTTGGATCTATTATAAAAGATTTAGAAGATAAAAAACAGTTGACTAGAGTTCCTTACAATCCTTCCTATCCAGTAAATACTGCTTGGGATATTGGAATTGGGGACTCTACCTCAATTATATTTTATCAGCAAGTTGGAGCTGCAATTCACATTATAGATTATTATGAAAACAGCAAAGAAGGTTTACCTCATTATTGCGATATTATTAATAAAAAAGATTATTATTATAAAACACATTTTGCACCGCACGACATAGAAGTTACTGAATTTTCTACTGGCAAGACTAGAAGAGATGTTGCTTATCAACTTGGTATAAATTTTAAAATTTTACCAAAACTTCCTTTAGAAGATGGAATACATTCAGCTAAAATGATTTTACCAAGATGCTGGATTGATATGGATAACTGTAAACATTTAGTTGATGCATTAAGACACTATCATAGAAAATATAATGAAAAGATGAAGATATTTCATAGTAAACCTGTACATGCTTGGTCATCACATGCTGCAGATGCTTTTAGATATTTAGCATTGTCAGTAAATGATGTGCTAATTAAAAACGTATCTATGCCTAGAGCTACAGACTCGGAATATAAGATCTTTTCTAAATAAGGTATTTACGATTAATAGATAATATAATATGGCTTTATGATGTTATCAAACTTTAATTTTTTTATAAGATAGTATCATGGGATTTCTAATGCCTAAAATGCCAGCGCCACCCCCACCACCACCGCCACCGCCTGCACCTCCAGCTTTTGATGATGAGGATAGGAAAGCAAGAGTTGCAGCTGAGCAAGCTGAAATTAGACGTAAACGTAAAGGAAGATCTGCCACAATATTAACTGGACCAGAAGGATTAACACAACAAGAAACTTTACAGAAAAAAACATTATTAGGAGAATAATATGGGAGGAGTTAAACCAGTCGTTAATTTAGTAAAATCTGTTGTAACAGGACAGCCGTCAGATGTTCCTGCTGCAGTAGCACCGCAAGTTCAAGCTCCAAAACCGCAACCACTTTCTTCTCCCACTCAAGCTGAAGTAGAATTAGGAGAAGCAACAAAATTAATAAAAACAAAAAGAAAAGGTAGATCAGCAACAATACTTACATCACCTTATGGAGTAGGTGGTCAAGCTACCCTTGCAACAAAAACCTTATTAGGCGAATAGCATGGCAATAAATCCAAAAGCAAAATTGGTATTAGATAGATACCAAAACTTAAATACTCAACGTCAGACATGGGAAGAGCATTGGCAAGAAGTTGCAGATTACATGATGCCTAGAAAAGCAGATATCACAAAAAGAAGATCTAAAGGTGATAAGCGACACGAATTAATTTTTGATGGTACTGCTATTCATGCGCTAGAATTATTATCAGCATCATTACATGGAATGTTAACAAATGTTTCATCTCCTTTTTTTTATTTAAGATACAGAAATAATGATCTTGATAAAGACGATGAAGCAAAAGAGTGGTTAGAGTCTTGTACTGATATTATGTATAAAGTTTTTTCCTCATCAAATTTTCAACAAGAAATTTTTGAATTATATCATGATTTAATTTCTTTTGGCACGGCAGCCATGTTGGTGGAAGAAGATATAAATGACGATATAAGATTTAGAACAATTTATATTTCAGAAATTTTTATTACCGAAGATGAAAGAGGCATGGTAGATAGTTTACTTAGAAAATTTTATCTACCTGCCAGAACAGCATTATTAAAATTCGGAGAAAAAAATTTATCTAAAAATATAAATGATAAAGCTAAATCACATCCATACGAAGAAATTCCAATATTACATTTAGTAATGCCAAATGAAGAATTTAGAATTGCAAAAGGTAATAAAGGTAAATCGTATTATTCAGTTTATGTAGATCCAGATAGTGGAGCTATTTTAAAAGAAGGTGGTTATGAAGAATTTCCTTATGTTGTGCCTAGATATTTAAAAGCATCAAATGAAATTTATGGAAGATCGCCTGCGATGAATGCTTTAGCAGATGTTAAGATGTTAAACACAATGTCTAAAACAATAATTAGAGCTGCACAAAAACAAATAGATCCACCTTTACTTGTTCCTGATGATGGTTTTCTTTTACCAATAAGAACCATACCAGGGGGATTAAATTATTATAGAGCAGGTACTAGAGATAAAATTGAACCAATGAACATTGCTGCCAACAATCCTTTAGGATTAAATATGGAAGAACAGAGACGTAAGGCAATTAGAGAAAATTTTTTTGTAGATCAATTAATGATGCAATCTGGTCCGCAAATGACAGCAACAGAAGTCTTACAAAGAACAGAAGAAAAAATGAGATTGCTTGGACCAGTATTAGGTAGATTACAATCAGAATTACTACAGCCATTAATTACAAGATGTTTTAATATTTTACTTAGAAATAAAAAATTTCCAGAAGCTCCTGATTTCTTAGGAGATCAAGATATAGAAATAGAATATGTATCTCCTTTAGCAAAAGCTCAAAAAACATCAGAATTATCTTCAATTATGAGAGGCATTGAAATATTTGGTTCTTTACAAAATATAGCTCCTGTATTTGATCATATAGACGTAAATGGCTTAGTAAAATATATACAGGATATTTTAGGAATACCTGCTAAAGTAATGAAATCAGATACACAAGTGCAACAAATTCGTTTACAAAGAGAACAAATGCAGAAACAACAAATGCAGATGCAACAAGAATTGCAAGCCGCTGAAACAGCTAGTAAAGCAGCTCCTGCATTAAAAGTTATAGGTGAATAAAGATATTAAAAGTTTAGTTACGAATTATAAGATTTGTTTTGGATCTGAAAATGGAGAAAAAGTTTTTGAAGATCTAGAACGAAGGTGCAATGCTAACATAACTACTTATGTTAAAGGAGATAGTTATGAAAGCGCATATTTAGAGGGACAGAGATCTGTCTTTCTATTTATTAAATCAATGATCAACAAAAAAGATGGAGGAAATAATGAGTGATCAACAGGTAGTGGTAGAACAAACAGTTCAACCATCTGGAAGTTCAAAGACTTCTCCAGTAAATAATAATGTTCAAAGTGTAGTTGAACAAGCTGCAGCAGATTGGAAAGCTAGTTTAGCAGAAGATATTAGAGGAGATAAATCTTTAGCTCCTATAAAAGATGTTAATAGTTTAGCTAAAAGTTATATTCATGCACAAAAATTAGTTGGTGTAGAAAAAATTCCACTACCTAATAAACATGCGACTGAAGAAGATTGGAATGTAGTTTTTGATAAACTTGGCAGACCAAAATCAGCAGAAGATTATACTTACGACATTGATGAAAATTCATCTATTGATGAAAATGCTCTAAAAATTTTTTCAGAACAAGCTCATAAACTTGGCTTGTTACCTCAACAAGCAGAGGGTGTAATTAAATTTTATCATAATCTTTTACAAGATCATTTATCAAATTTAGAAGTTTCTTCTGAAACTGCTCGTATTAATAGTGAACAACAATTACGAAAAGAATATGGAAGAGCTTATGATCAAAAAATGTCAAAAGCATCTCAACTTGCTAGACAACATATTGGTGAAGAGATCTTAGGTATGACTTTAGAAAATGGTATTAGATTAGGTGATCATCCTCAAGTTATTAAAGCATTTTCTAATTTAGCTGATATGCTTGGTGAAGATAGTTTTATAGCTCAATCTGGTCCAAATTATTTAACCCCTGCTGAATTAGAAACTGAAATAGCTAAACTAGAAGCTAAAGTGCCAAATTCTGCTTATTGGACTAAAAATCATCCTAACCATGATAAAGCTGTACAAGAGGTTTTCGCTTTACGAAAACAATTGTTTGATATAAATAACAAATCACTAGGATAATCTTTTAGACCCTATTGGCATTTGGAAAAGACAAACATCGATGAAGATGTAAAATTCTAGAATAGATCCACATTGTGGAAAATCCATTCGTTTATTTTTAACCAAACTAACAAATGGAGATGACAATATGTCAAATCAAATAACTACTGCTTTTGTACAGCAGTATAGTTCAAACGTACAAATGCTGTCCCAACAAATGGGATCAGTATTGCGTGAAGCGGTGGATGTTGAAACTATTGTTGGGAAGAACGCATTTTTTGATCAAGTAGGTAAAGCTACTGCTCAATTAAGAGTATCTCGACACGCGGACACACCACAAATCGATTTGCCTCATTCAAGGAGACGTGTATCTATTGCGGATTATGAGTGGGCTGATTTAATCGATAATGCTGACAAAGTAAGAATGTTAATCGATCCTACTTCTTCTTATGCAAAAGCTGCAGCAGCAGCTATGGGAAGAGCTATGGATGATGTGATCATTACAGCTTTAGGCGGAACAAGTTTTACTGGTGAAACAGGATCTACTTCTGTTGTGTTACCAGCGTCTCAAAAGCCATTTAGTGCATCACAAACAGATGGATTAACTATAGCAAAAATTTTGGAAGCAAAAAAACTATTAGACTTAGCAGATGTTGATCCATCTATACAAAGATACATTGTATGTGGACCAAAACAAATCTCTGATCTATTAGGAACAACCCAAGTTACTTCTAGTGATTTCAATACAGTTAAAGCTCTAGCACAGGGTCAAGTGGACTCTTTCTTAGGTTTTAAATTTATTGTTAGCAATAGATTGGCATTTGATGCAACTAACACAGATGACAGACTAGCTTATGCATTTACTCAAGATGCTATTAAATTAGCTATTGGCAAAGATGTTATGGCAAGAATAGATGAGAGAGCTGATAAATCTTACAGCACTCAAGTTTATTACTGCATGAGTCTTGGTGCAACTAGAATGGAAGAAGAAAAAGTTGTTCAAATAGCTTGTGATGAATAATCTAACAATAGGAGAATAAAACTATGGCTACATTATACTCAAACCAGAAAACCAAGTGGTCTCAAAACGT
>Ga0194133_10005413_pt1 | contig 16266 bp, 14 predicted proteins | sample TA2KigOf40mmetaG_FD_155448 | JGI IMG/M metagenome (GOLD analysis project Ga0194133, IMG submission 155448) | Freshwater microbial communities from Lake Tanganyika, Tanzania - TA2015055 Kigoma Offshore 40m | ecosystem: Environmental > Aquatic > Freshwater > Lake | place: Tanzania: Lake...
GACTGGGGTGATGGCGCCGATGGCGGCGGCGGCGGCCTGGGCGAGGAAGTTCCGCCGGGCGGGGGCGGGCGGGGGCGGGTGAGGATCCATCGGCGGGAAGGGGGCCGGCGGCGGACCGGGCCGGGCGCGGGATTCACGGGCGATCCGCGCCAAAGGCAAACCTGGAATCGGTCCGCCGGCCCGGGCGTCTCAGCGGTACTCCTCGCCGGTCAGGGCGTTGATGATCTTGAAGTTCTCGACGTGGTAGTTGAGGTCGGCCCGGAAGGCCAACTTCACCCCGAAGAGCTTCTCCATCCGCACCAGCAGGTCCGCATCCTCGCTCCGCAGGCGCTCCAGGATGCTCGGGTGCACCAGCACCCGCAGCGAGTACTCCTTTGCGTCGTTGCGCAGCTGCAGGCGGCGGACGACCGAGCTCAGCTTGCGCTGCAGCTCGACCGACATCGTCGTCGCGCTCTTCACGATCCCGCGCCCGCGGCAGTACGGGCAGTCGGTGTAGAGGTTGGACGAGAGCGACTCCTGCTGGCGCTGGCGGGTCATCTGCATGATCCCGAGCTGCGAGATGGGCAGGATGTGGTTCTTCGCCTTGTCCGAGGCCATCAGTTCGACCATCTTCTCGTAGACGGCGTTCCGGTGGCGCCGCTCCTTCATATCGATGAAGTCGATGATGATCAGGCCGCCCAGGTTGCGCAGGCGGATCTGGCGGGCGGCCTCGACCGCGGCCTCCAGGTTCACCGCGTAGATCACGTTCTTCTCGTCGCCGCCCCGGTTCTTGTGGGAGCCGGTGTTGACGTCGATTGCGATGAGCGCCTCGGTCTCGTCGATGATGATCTCGCCGCCGCTCGGCAGCGGGACCTTGCGTTGGCCGGTCTGCTCGATCTGGCGCTCGATGTTGAAGCGCTCGAAGATCGGGATGCTGTCCTTGTAGAGGGCGATCTTGCCCGCGCTCCGCTTGGAGATCTGGCCGACCAGCTTCTGGGTGCGCTCGTGGTCCTCCGGGCGGTCGACCAGCACGCGGTCCACCTCCTCGGTGAGGAAGTCGCGGACGGTGCGCTCCACCAGGTCCGGCTCCATATAGAGGCAGGCCGGGGCGCGGTCCGACTTCATCTTCGCCTGGATCTCCTCCCAGGTCTTGAGCAGCAGGTGCAGGTCGCGGACGAAGTAGCGGGCCTTCTTGCCCTCGCCGGCGGTGCGGACGATCACGCCCACGCCCTCCGGCAGGGTCAGCTCGTTGATCAGGCCCTTGAGCCGCTTGCGCTCGTGCGGGTCCTCGATCTTGCGCGAGATGCCGCAGCCGTCGCTAAACGGCGTGAGGATCAGGTAACGCCCGGGGATCGACAGGTTGGTCGTCGTGCGCGGGCCCTTGGTGCCGATGGGGCCCTTGGTGACCTGGATGACGATCTCGCTGCCCGGCGGGTAGAGGCTGGGGATGTCCTTGACCGTGGGCTCGGCGGAGCGCTCGGGGGCGTTCTTGCGGCGGTTGACGCGCACGACCTCGACGGAGGAGTCGGTGGCCGCCGGGAGCATATCCCAGTAATGGAGAAACGCGTTCTTGCTGAAGCCGATGTCGACGAAGGCGGCCTTGAGGCCGGGGTCGAGGTTCTTGACCCGGCCCTTGTAGATGGCGCCGACCATCCGGTGGTCGGACTCGCGCTCGATCTCGAACTTCTCGAGGCGGCCGTCGACTAGCAGGGCGACGCGCTTCTCGAGCGGCTCGGAGTTGATGATCAGCTCGCGGTAGGCGCCGCGTTCCTTCTGGAAGACGGCGAGGATCTTCTGGAGCAGGGGGCGCTGGCGGGAGCGCTCGGCGGCGCCGGCCTTCAGTTCCTCGGGGGTGACGGGCTGGACCTCGGGGGCGACCGGCGGGTTGGCCAGCTCCTCGTCGTATTGGCGGGCGGCGTCAGGTGCGGCGTCGCGGGGCGTTTGTTCGCTCATGGGGGGTGTCTTTCGGTGTTGGCGGCGGCCCCCCGGGTGCAGTGGTTGCGGCGCAGGAGATTCCGGCAGGGCGGTCGTTGGCGCGGGGCGGGTGGTTCATGCGAACTCCCTCCGGAAGCGCCAGACGCTCTGGACCAGTCCTTGCAGCATGCAGCAACTAAGCACAAAGGAGCCACCGTAGCTGATGAAGGGAAGCGGTATGCCCGTAATGGGCACCAGCCCGATGGTCATGGCGATGTTCACGAACACGTGCACCGCGAAGAGCGCCGTCACGCCGATGGCGAGCAGCGTCCCCAGCCGGTCCCTCGCGGAATCGGCGATGCGTATGCCGTTGAACAACACTATCCCAAACAGGCCTAGGACCGTGAGGCTTCCCAGAAATCCTTTTTCCTCCGCGATGACCGCGAAGATGAAATCGTTGTGCGCGACGGAGCGCGGCAGGTAGCCCAGCTGGGCCTGCGTCCCCTCCGTCCAGCCCTTCCCCGCCAGCCCGCCGCTGCCCACCGAGATCAGCGACTGGCGCTGGTTCCAGCCAATGCCGTTCGGGTCGTACTTGTCGGGGTTGATGAAGCTCAGCAGCCGGTTGCGCTGGTAGTCGTGCAGCGGGAGGCGGAACCAGGTCGAGTCCTCGAACGCACCCTTGTCCCGCGAGAACGACTTCGCGTTCGCCTCCATATAGGCGACGTACCGGCTGGTGTCCCAAGCCACCGCCCCGACGAGGAGCAAGAACGCCCCCAGGGACCCCGCGAAGAAGCGCGGGGACAGGCGGGAGACGTAGAGCATCGAGAACACCATCGGGGGCAGCACAATCGCCGACTTCAAGTCCGGCTGAAGCAGGATAAGGATCATCGGCAGACTCACCGCAAGGGCCAATTTCCCCAGCGCGCCGAGCGACTGCGTCACGGTGCCGATCCGCGAGCGCGTGAGCACGCCGGCGACGATCAGGAGCACCGCCACCTTGGCGGTTTCCGACGGTTGGAACGAGAACGGGCCCAGCGGGATCCAGCGTTGCGCGCCCCAGCGCGAGGCGGCCTCGCCCGAGATGCCGGGGATCAGCACGATCACCAGCGGCACCAGGCACAGCAGGTAGAACCCGTGCGCCACCCGCAGCCAGAAGCGGTAGTCGATCAGCGACACCACCAGGTACACGCCGGCGCCCAACCCCAGGAACAGCAGCTGCTTGAACCAGTCCTGCCGCAGCCACGAGGCCGAGGCGGCCTGGGGGATCGAATGCTGGGCGGAGTAGATGAACGCCACTCCCACCGCCCCCAGCGCCAGCAGGGCGGCCGGCGTCAGCCAGTCCCAATGCGAGCGCGTGGCCGGCCGGAGGAGGCGGGCCAGCTCGGCGGCGGCGGCGGACAGTCTCACGGGGCGCGGAGGCCCCCGGGCGGGCGCCCGGGGGGGCTAGAAGGCGGAGCCGTCGGCCTTGGTGCCGCAGAAGGACACCCGGATGCCCAGCTCCGCGGCGAGCGCGGCCTTGGCGTACAGGGCGAGGTCGGCCGAGCGGGCGTCGTTGGCGTAGGCCACCTGCAGGTGGTTGGCCTGGTGGCGCGCCATCATCTGGTCGCGCGTCACCCCGTAGGTCACGGCGTGCATGATCGGCCATTGCGGGGTGGTCTCGCGCCAGCGGCGCTCGGTTTCCTCGCGGGGCAGGGTCACGACGCGCGCCCGGCCGAGGTCCATCTGGAGGCGGCCGCCGGCGACGAACACGCGGCTCCAGACGATTTCCCCGGGGCGGGCGATGCCGCGCACCGTCCCGCCGCCGAGGCGGAAGTACATCGGCGGCTGGCGCAGCGAATCGGTCCCGCGGTAGCCGCCGAGGTGGTGCGCCGGCGGGGCGGCGCCCGAGATGAGGAACACCCAGACGTAGTCCGGCACGGTGCCGCTGCGGTCCGGGTCGCCCCAACGGAGGTCGTGCAGCGTGTTCTCGACCGGCTGGCCGAGGGCCGCGTGGACGCGCTGCGTGAATAGGCCGTCGAGCCCGGCGCATTCGTCGACCTCGTTGAAATGGGTCAGCGGTTGCCCGGGGCGGATGAGGCGTCCGGCGGCGTTGCGCACCGGGGGTCGGTCGGCGTTGTTGAGCAGGCCTTCCGCGAGGTCACTGGCGGGCAGGAGGTCCTTGAGCCCCTGCTGGTACTGGATGCCGATCGCGTCGCAGCCGAACTCGTCGGCCAGGCGGGCGGCGGCGATGTAGGTCCGGCACTGCCAGAGCACCTGGTTCTCGGTCAGCTCGGTCGCCTCGTCCGCGCCGAGGTGGAATTTCATCCCCTTGCGCTGGAGCCAGTGGAACGCCTTGCGCGCCTCCTCCTCGGACACCAGCTGGGCCGCCGCGTAGAGGGCGGACTGGGAGAGCCGTTCCTTGTAGACGCCGAGCGGGAACAGCAGCTCGTCCGGGATGATGGCGTTGTACATCCCCATACAGCCCTCGTCGAAGACGCCCAAGATGGCCTTGCGCGTGCGCAACTCGGCGGCGAGGCGTCGGGCGAGGGCGGTGGCCTTGGCCGGGACCTTCGCCCGCGCGAACGGTCGCACGTGCGGGGTGGCGTGGCGGACGCGGCCGGTGCGGAGCCACTGGCGCAGCCCGCGGAGGAAGAAGTCATCCTCGAACCGCTCGCTCCAGAGGGTCGAGTAACGCACGCCCGCCTTGGTCAGGGAGCCGTTCAGGTTGAGCATCCCCACCAGGCCCGGCCAGGTGCCGCTCCAGTTCGCGACCGTCAGGATGGGCCCGCGGTGGCTCACCAGCCCGGCGAGGATGTGGTGCGAGTACTGCCAGACCGCCTCGGCCACGATCAGCGGGGCTGTGGGGTCGAGGCGCGCGAAGACCTCCATCCCCTCCTTTTGCGAGGCGATGAAGCCGTGGCGGCGCTTGCGATCGTAAGGGTGCGCGCGGATGAGGCGCGCGCCGTGGCGGGCGAGGGCGGCGCCGAGGGCCTGCTCGAGCGCGTGCTGGGCGGGCCAGCAGACCTCGTTGGCCGACTGCCGGAGGTCGCCGCTGGCGACAAGGTAGACGTTCATCGGGGAAAAGGCGGACGCCGGAGGGCGCCCGGCCGGGATTCCGCCCGCGGGCCCCGCGTGGGGCAACAGCAGAAATCGCGCGCCGGGCGGGCGCCGCGGGCGTCAGAAGCGCCAGTCGAGCTCGAGGCTGGCGAAGCCGGTGGCCTGCTCCGAACGCAGCTCGTAGTTCCGCGCCTCGTAGTCCGCCCGCACCATCGGCACCACGCCCGCACCCAGCCGCACGCTCACGAGCGGATCCGGTTTCCAGGTGACCGCCGGGCCCACCCGCACCGCCCGGTACTCGAGTCGCGTCCGGTCCAGCCGCACCTGGCCGGGCCGCGGGGTCCGCGGATCCTCCGTGACGTAAAACGAGCCGAAGTCCCCTTCCGCCACAAGCTCGGCCTTGAGGCCCTGGCTGGGCTCCCAAGAGACGCCCGTGCGCGGGTAGCCGACCCAGACCTTCCAGCCCGGTCCCGGGCTCCAGTCGAAGGTGGCCACCGGGATCAGGCGGCCCGAGCCGCGGGCCAGCGAGTCGAACACGAAGCCCGCGCCCGCGCTGAAATCGTTCCCGAACTTGCGGCTCGCGACCGCGATCACGCCCACGCTCATCCCCTTGGAGGTGAAGCCGCTGCCCGCGTTCGCCACGCCGGGGCTCACGCTCGCGAACAGGGTCCAGTCGGAATTCAGGTACCCGAAGAGCCCCAGCCCGGCGCTCAACGCCTGAAAGTGCTGCGGCAGCGGCGTGCCCGCCGCGGAGTCGAGTTCGTGGTGCCGGTAGCGCAGGCTCAACAGCGGGAACCAGCCACCGCCCACCGGGGGTAGGGGGACGGAGAGCTTCGCGCTGGTCTGCGTGACCGCCATATCGCCCGCGGCCAAGCCCGCGGCCTTCAGGTCCACGCGCCCGTTGAAGCCGGCTTCCACCGTAAGCCCGATGCGGGAGTTGGCCGGCCGGCCGCCGGGGGCGCTCCCGCTTCCGGTGTTCCCCGTGACGGGCTGGGCCAAGGCGGGGAGGGCGGCGAACAGGGCCGCGGCGAGGCAGGGCAGGGCGGAGCGTAGGAGGGGCATGGCGAAGTTGGGCGGAGGAAAGCCAGGCCTGCCGCCGGTGCAAACGGGCGTTACGGGTTTTCCGGCCGGGCGAGGCGTTGGCGGACGGTTGCGAGGTCGATTCCCTCGATGCGGACCAGTTTCCGGCCCGAGGTCGCGCCGCGGGCGACGCTGACCGCGGCGGTCGGCAGTCCCAAAAGGTCGGCGAGTCCGGCGCAGAGGGCGGCGTTGGCGCGGCCCTCCACCGGCGGGGCTTGGACCCGCACCTTGAGGGCATCGCCGAGCCAGCCGGCGACCGCCGTGCGGGGCGCGTTCGGGATCACCTTGACCGGGAGCAGGCAGGAGGGCGGCACCGGCTCAGGCGACGCGGTCGAGCGCCTCGCGGAGGGAATCGATGAGGTCCGCCACCGGTTCGGTGCCGCAGCAGAGCCGGAGCAGGTCGGGGTCGAGGCCGTTCGCGAGGAGCTCGGCGCGGCCCGCGGGGGTCGTCACGAGGTCGTAGTGCGCAAGGTAAAGGAACGGGCAGATGAGCGTGGTGCGCATTCCGAAGCTCGGGCCCTTGGGCAGGCGGAGGGCGTCGTAGAACGGCTCGAGCGCACCCGCGCGGCGGAGCGTGAAGGTGATCATCCCCCCGGTCGTGGTCGCGCCGCGGGCGAGGCGCCGGTAATGGGCCGCGGAACCCTCCTGCAGCGCCCAGAACACGTCCCGCACCGCCGGATGCCCGCGCAGGAACGCCGCCACCGCGCCGGTGTTCGCCTCGATTTGCCGCAGCAGGTCCGGGGTCTGGCCGATCTGGGCGGCGAGGCGCGCAAGGTCGCGCGGGTGCACCGGCTCAAGGGCGGCAGCCACCCGCGGGCGCAACGCCGCGGCGTCCGGCCCCGCGGGGTTCACCGCCACGAGGCCCGCGACCAGGTCGCCCTCGCCGGCGGTGTACTTGGTCAGGCTGGTGACGATCAGGTCCGCGTGCGGCAGCACGTCGAGACTGAAGACCGAGGCCAGCGAGGGATCGGCGACCAGCCGGACGCCGTGCCGGCGGCAGAGGTCCGCGAGGGCGGGCAGGTCGGGCGTCTGGATGAGGGGATTCGTCGGCACCTCGACCATCACCCCGGCGAGGCGGGAGCCGTGGGTGGCGAACAGCCGTTCCAGCCCGGCGCGGTCGAGGACGTCGGGCAGGGAGAGGTAATCCGCCGGTCCCCCGGTGAATTTCCGGAGCAGGGCGATGGTATCGAGGTACAGCCACCCGAGCTGGAGCCACGCGGTGCGCCCGCGGGCGGCCTGCAGGTCGGACACCGCGCGGAAGGCGGCCCAGACCGCGTTCATCCCGCAGGAAGCCGGGAGCAGGTCCGCGTCGGTCGCCGAGGGCAGCGCGGCCCGGAGGTGGCGGCGCACCTCGCCGAGGGCGTCGCCGGGAAACAGTTCCTCGGCCGCCACCGCCGGGAGATGGCCGACGCGGACCAACCGCTCCTCCGCGGCGCGCGACGAGAGGAAGCCCCCGACGTGCTGCAGGTAGAGTTTCGCCGCCCGGAAAAGATCCGGGTCGGGGCGGTGGTGGACCCCGTGGATGCCGTCCGCCGCGCAGGGCCGGGCGTCGGCGGCGGCGCCAAGGGTCGTGGCCAGATCCCGGGCCATCCGGGCCGAGGAGACCAGCCACAGGGTGCGGTCGGGCCCGATGGCGGGATCGACCATCCCGAGGTGGGCGGCAAGGAGCCGGAGCCACGGGTGCACCACGAACCGCGGGTAGCCGGAGGTGAGCTGGCTCAGCGTGGCCGGGTCCTTCTCCTCGTAGCCGCGCACGTCGCGCATCGTCGGCAGGCTGCACGACACCGCGTGGGGGCGGTCGGGGATGCGTTGGCCGAGCGGCAGGGGGGAGAAGGCGGAGCTCACGGGCGGTCGCGGAGCTTTGGGGCGCCGCCGCCGCTGGCAACACCGGCTTGTGGCGTGCCGGGATGGAAACGGGTTGCGGGCCGGCCGCCCGCCGCGTCTAGGTTGGGCGCGATGAAGCTCCTTTCCTGGAACGTGAACGGCGTGCGCGCCGCCCTCGGCAAGGGCCTGCTCGAGTGGATGCAGGCCGCGCGGGCGGACGTGATCTGCCTCCAGGAGGTCAAGGCCGTCCCCGGCGACGTCCAGCACGTCGAGTGGCCCGCCGGCTACGAGGTGGTCTGGAACGCCGCCGAGAAGAAGGGCTACAGCGGGACGGCCGTCCTCACGCGCCGCCCCCCGCTCTCGGTCACCTTGGGCATCGGCTCGGCGGACCACGACCGCGAGGGCCGGGCAGTGACGGTAGAACTGGAGGAGTGCTTCGTGGTGGGGGTCTACACCCCGAACGCGCAGCCGGAGCTGGCGCGGCTGGCCTTCCGGCAGGCGTGGGACCGGGCGCTGCTGGCGCACGTCCGGCGGTTGGAGCGGCGCAAGCCGGTGATCTTCTGCGGCGACCTGAATGTAGCGCACGAGGAGATCGACCTCGCCCGGCCCAAGGAGAACGTGGGCAACCCGGGGTTCTCGGACGAGGAGCGCGCGGGCTTCCGCGACTTCCTCGCGGCGGGTTTCATCGACACCTTCCGGGAATTCGAGCGGGGCCCAGGGCACTACAGTTGGTGGACCTATCGGGCGGGCGCGCGGGAGCGGAACATCGGGTGGCGGATCGACTACTGCCTCGCGAGCGCCGCGCTGCGGCCGCGGCTGCGGCGGGCGTGGATCGAGCCGCACGTCACGGGTAGCGACCATTGCCCCGTCGGGGTGGAACTCAAATGAACGCTCCCGCCGAGGAAGTCCGCCGCCGCCTCCTGGGCCCGCCGCGCCGGACCTTGGCCGTGGCCGAGAGCCTGACCGGCGGCCGTCTCCAGGCGCTGATCACGGGTGTTTCCGGCGCCTCGGCCTGCTTCCTCGGCGGGGTCTGCGCCTACACCGTGCCCCAGAAGGCGCGGCTGCTGGGCGTCGACGCCGCGCACGCCACGGAGGTGGACGGCGTCTCGGCGCGGGTGGCCGGGGAGATGGCGTTGGGGGCGTGCCGGCTGTTCGGGGCCGACTGGGGCGTGGCGACCACGGGTTACGCGGAGCCGGCTCCGGCGCGGGGCGTCCTGCATCCGGCCGCGTGGCTGGCGGTGGCGACGACGGGTGCGGGGGGGCCGACGGTGGTCGCGCAGCGGCGGGTGGAGTTTCCGGGCAAGACCCGGCAGGAGGCGCAGCAGGCGGTGGCGGAGGCCGCCCTGACGCTGCTGCTGGAGGTACTCAGCCGGGACGATTCAGTTGATCGGGTCGCCCCGAGGTGACCTGCCGGCACCCTTCAGTGGCTCTCTCCCGTCGCCATACCCTCCGGGTATTCCTCGGTCTTTCGCCGCTGAAATGCGCTCGCCATCCCACCCCGCTGCTCCGCCTGCAATTTGAATCGTGCCGGCTCAGGGCGCCAGCGACTGCACCAGCGCCATAATCGGCTGCACCTCGGCGGGGGGCGTCACCCAGTCGCTGTAGAGGAGCTCCGGCATCGTGTAGCGGGTGTTGTAGAGGGCGAAATTGGCCTTGTCGTTGCGCGAGATGTGGCCGGCCTTGACGGTCGCCCCGGCGTAGAGCCCGACCGCCTTGGTGTAGGCGAGCATCGGGGTGCGCAGAAGGTTTTCGCTGATCCGCTCGGTCTCCGCTGCCCGGGGGCCGGCGACCGCCTTCGCGTCGACGCCGATGTTGAAGCGCTGGGTGAACAGGAGCCGCGGCATCGCGTCGTCGGTGATGATGAAGACGCTCTCGACCGCCTTGGCGCCGAGCTGGAAGCCGAGGCTCGCCTCGTTGGCGCTGATCAGGACGGGAATGCTCCAGCGGCCGTCCGGCTTCTTCACCAGAATCACCCCGTAGCCGTCCTGCACCCCGAGCAGGAAGCCGGCCTTGAACTGGTTCAGCACCACGATCGCCTTCGCGCGCTGCCACACGGCCGGCGGAATGGCGAGGTGGCGGCGGGACTGGAACTCCTGGAGGATCGCCTCGCAGGACTCGACGCGGGCCACCAGCTCAGACCGGGCGGGTTGGGCGCGGGCGGAGAGGGCGGCAAGGAGCGCCAGGAGCGGGAGGAGCAGGAATTTCTTCATAACGGGCGGAGGCGGATGGGGCGGACTATGCAGGGTCGGGCGGGGTTGGAAAGCGCGGAGTGGGCGGGGTTCCCCGCGGATCGCTCAATCGAGGCCCCGGGCCGCGAGGTCCTCCTCGTCCCACCCGAGGAAGTGGCCCAGCTCGTGGAGGTAGGTCACCCGTACCTCCTCGGCGAAGGCCTCCGGGTCGCCGGCCGCGTAGTCCCAGAGGTTGTCCAGGTAGAGCAGGATCTGCGGCGGGGTCGGGTTGGCCTCGGCGAGCTCGGCGCCGTGCGCGGTGCCGGTGAAGAGCCCGAGCAGGTCCGGGGGAAAGCCCTCCCGGAGGACGTCCGGCGCCGGCGCGGCGGGGTAATGCACCTGCACGCCGCGGGCGAGGGTGCGCAGGTCCGCCGGCAACCGCCGCTGGGCGGCGCCGACGGTGTGGGCGGCGAGGGTGGCGCGGGCGGCGGCGTCCATCAGCGGGCGGGCCCGCGCCGGGACGGGCGGGGGCGAACGGGGGACGGCGGCGGGCACGGCATAGACGCGCGGGCACCCTAGGGCCGGAGGCGCGGCGGGAAAGCGGATTCCGGGCCGGCGCCCGCGGGGGTGGCCGCAACTCTTCCGCGGACCCCGCGTCTTGCGGGGCAGAAAATCCCCTCCCTGCCGATGAAAACCGCCTCCCGCCTCCTGTTGGTCGCCGCCCTTTCCGGGGCGTTTCTCACCGCCACCGCCTCCGCCCAGGAACAACGCAAGGGCCGCGGCGGGATGATGGATCCCGAGCAGCGCATCGAGCGCCTGGAGCAGGCGGTCGGTTCCCTTTCCGCGGAGCAGAAGGCCAAGATCAAGGAGGTCTACGCGCAGTCCGCGGAGAAGATGCGGAACCTCCCCGAGGACCAGCGCCGCGAGAAGATGATGGAGATGATGCAGGAAGCCGGCCGCCAGGTGCGCGCCGTGCTCACCGCGGACCAGCAGAAGAAGTACGACGAGATGATGGCGCAGATGCGCCAGGGCGGCGGCGGGGGCGGCGAGCGCCGCAAAAAGAACTGAGACTTTGTCAGGGGTTGGTTGGCCGCCGCGGATCGCAGCCCGCGGCGGCCCTTTTTTTTGCCCGCCCCCGGCCGCGCGCAGATTGCCCTTCCCCTGCGCCGGCCGAGCGCCAGCGTGACCCGATGGCAGCGAAAAGACGCGTCGTCGTGATCGGGGGGGGAGCCGCGGGGTTCTTCGCCGCGATCACCTGCGCCGAGGCCCTGGGCGCCGCCGGCGAGGTCACGCTCTACGAGGCCACCGCCCACCCGCTGGCCAAGGTCCGCGTCTCCGGCGGCGGCCGCTGCAACGTCACCCACGCCTGCTTCGACCCGCGCGAGCTCTCCCGCCGCTACCCCCGCGGCGGCCGCGAGCTCCTCGGCGCGTTCCACCGCTGGCAGCCGCGCGACACCGTGGACTGGTTCGCCGCCCGCGGCGTCGCGACTAAGGTCGAGCCCGACGGGCGGATGTTTCCGGTCACCGACGACTCCGCGACCATCGCCGACTGCCTGCTCGCGGCGGCCGCGGCGGCGGGCGTCCGGGTGGTCACGGCGCTGGGCGTGCGCAAGGCGGAGGCCCTCCCCGGCGGCGCGGGGTTCTGGCTCACGCTCACCGACGGCGCCGAGGTGCGCTGCGAGCGGCTGCTGCTCGCGACCGGCGGGAACCGGGCCTCGGCCGGCTTCACCATCGCGGCCGCCCTCGGCCACACCATCGAGCCGCTCGTGCCCTCGCTGTTCACCTTCCACATCGACGACCCGCTGCTGGTGGGCCTGTCCGGCCTCGCCACGCCGGCCACGGTCGCGGTGCCCGGCACGCGCCTGACCGAGACGGGCCCCGTGCTGATCACCCACTGGGGTCTGAGCGGGCCGGCGGTGCTGCGGTTGTCCGCCTGGGGCGCGCGGATCCTCGCGGAGCGCAACTACGAGTTCCCGCTCACGGTGAACTTCGCCCCGCCGCGCAACCGGGAGGCGGTGCTGGCGGAACTGGTCGCGCAGCGGACGCGCCACCCGCGGCGGCAGGCGGCCAACGGGGATCCCTTCGGCCTGCCCCAGCGCCTGTGGGAACGGCTGGTGGCCGCCGCCGGCGTCGCCGGGGACGCCCAGTGGGCGGGGCTCGGCAACGCGGCGCTCGGAGCCCTCGCGGGCGCGGTCGCGGCGACGGAACTGCGCGTCGTCGGCAAGAGCACCTTCAAGGAGGAGTTCGTCACCTGCGGCGGGGTGCGGCTGGCCGAGGTCGACTTCCGCACGCTGGAGAGCCGCAAGTGCCCGGGGCTCCATTTCGCGGGCGAGGTGCTCGACATCGACGGCGTCACGGGCGGCTTCAATTTTCAGGCGGCGTGGACCACCGGCTGGCTCGCCGGTCAGGCGATGGCCGCCGCCGATCCCGCGCCCGCCTGACGCGGCTCACGCCCGCCTGGGCCGGGCCGCGCGTACGTCGGTTCGCGTTCAGGGCCCCGGGGCGAGCGGCGCCGCGAGGTCGCGGATCAGCTCCATCAGGTAGTCTGGGAACTGCGGGCCATAGAAGGACATCGTGCGCGGCTCGTAGCCGGGCAGGGCGTAGTGGCGCCCCGGCAAGATGTAGCCCACGTAGGCCCCGTTGAAGCTGGTCACGGCCGCGTCCAGCCCCCGGGCCCGCGCGAAGTCCTTCACGTCGAGCGCCAGTTCCCCGCTGAAATCCCCCGGGGTCGAGACCCAGAGCGCGTCCCCCGCCCGCAGCACCTGCAGCGGGACCGGCGCCCGCCACGGCAGCAGCCGGTCCGCCGCCCACGCGCGCAGGCGCAGGTCCTGCGACACGCGCACCTGCGCCTCGGGCAGGGTCACCGCCAGGCTGCGCACCGCGAGCGGCACCGCCGGGCGCAGCGCCAGCGCCGGCAGGACTTCCAGGGTGCGCCGCGCCAGCTCCCGGCCCATCTGGTCGGCGCCTTCCACCCCGCGGGCCGGCGCCACCGGCCCGTGGCTGCCCATCGCGCCCGCCAGGAACAGGGCCCAGCCCCCGGTCGCCTCCTCGACCGCCCGGCGCCACGTGCCGGGATAGTCGCCCGCGAACTCCATCCCCTGCCCGGGCAGCGCGGTCGCGTGGGCCGCGTAAGCCCCGACCACCCCGCGACGGCCGGCGTCCTGCGCCACCACCAGCAGGCTGAACTCGGGATCAACCCGGCCGAGCGGGCCGAGCAGCCGGTTGCGGACGAGGCCGGGCGCCCGGAACCGGCCGTGGCCCAGCTGCGCCGGCCGCAGGTCGGCGAGCGCGGCGTCCGCGGCGGCGACGAGCCGGTCCGCCAGCCACTCGCGCACCCCGGGCGTGAAGGGTCCCGCGAACTGGCGCGCGAGCCAGCCCTCCCCCCAGCCGCCCGGCCCGGCGTGGGTGTGGGTCGCGCCGAGATAAAGGTTACCCGGCGGCAGGCCGTGTTTCGCCTCCAGACGACTCGCGGCCAGCGCCGCCACCTCGGGTGGCACGATCAGCGCCTCGATCCCCGCGATGACCACGGTGGTCCCGCCGGACCGCAGGGCGAGGGCGCGCACGGTGAGCTCATCCTGCATCCCCGTGGCGGGGCGACCCTGCCGGTGCCCGTAGCCCGCGAGCGGTAGCGCCGCGAAGCGCCCCGCCGCCGGGTCCACCGGGCCTGATCCCGGCGCGGGCAACAACGCCACGCCGCCGAAGCCCGCCGCGAGCGGTGCCGGGGTCAGCGCCGGGGCCGTCAACTCCGCCAATCGCGCGCGCGTCTCCTGGTGATAGGGCTGGCCGGGGTAGGGGGTTGGATCCACCAGCCGGAGCGCCGCGAACGCGAGCGCCGCGACGAGGCCCAGGCCGGCGAGCAAAGTGCGGGTGAGGGCGCGCCGCCAGTTCATCGTGGCAGGCGAGGCCAGCGGCCCGCCCGAGGCAACGGCAATCCGGCGCCGCCGGCCGCTGCAGTCTTGCGCCCCGGCGCCGGGCCGCCACATCAGGTCCGCCCCCGATGACCACCCCGCCCGCCCGCCGCTCCTGGATCGCGCGCCTCCTCCGCGGCCTCGGCGCCCTCGTCCTCCTCCTCACGCTCGCCCTCGTCCTGCGCGCCGTATACGCCCTCCGCGACCGCTCGCCGGGCTACGCCGTGCGCATCGCCGTCGACGGCGCGGCCGCCCGCGCGGAGCCGCGCCCCCTGCGGGCCGGGTTCGCCCGCGAGAAGATCAATCCCGACCTCGGCGACCCCGCCCGGCCCGTCTACCTGGCCGGCTTCAGCCAGAACCGCCGCGCCACCGCCATCCACGACGACCTGCAGGCCATCGCCTGGGTCGTCGACGACGGCCACACCCGCGTCGGCTGCGTGGTGCTCGATGCGATCGGGCTGTTCCACGATGACGTGGTGGCGATCCGCCGCCGGCTCGCGCCGGAGCTCGGCCTCACCTACGCGATCGTCGCCACCACCCACAACCACTCGACGCCCGACCTGATGGGCCTCTGGGGCCCGCACCCGTTGCGCAGCGGCGTCGATCCGGCTTACCGGGAACAGGTCCTCGCCACCTCCGCGCGGGTGCTGGCCACCGCCGTCGCCGCCCTCCAGCCGGCCCGCCTCGCCGTCCACGAGATCCCCGTGGCCCCGGAGGGCCTCGTGGCCGACACGCGGCCGCCGCTGGTGTACGACCACGACCTGCGGGCACTGCACTTCACCGCGGCCGACGGCGGGCGTACGCTCGGGACGGTCGTCTCGTGGGGCAACCACCCGGAGACGCCCTGGTCGCGCAACACCGAGATCACGGCCGACTTCTGCGGCTTCCTGCGCACCGCCCTCGAGGAGGGCCTGGTCGAGGGCGCCGAGGTCCTGGCGCCGGGCGTCGGCGGCATCGCGTGCTTCGTCAACGGCGCGGTCGGCGGCCTGATGACCACCCACCCGAGCGTGACCGTGCGGGACCCGCTCAACGACCGCCTGCTGCGCACGCCCTCGCACGAGAAGAGCCGCGCCGTCGGCCGGCAGCTCGCCGCGCGCCTGCTGCCCCGGTTGCGCCGCCCCGCCGAGGCCCCGGTCGCGCACGCCGCCCTCGCGGTGCACGCGCGCACGGTGGAGCTGCCGGTCGACAACCCCAATTTCCTGCTCGCCCCGGTGCTGGGCCTGATGGACCGGGGCCACAGCCGCTGGCGCCACGTGCGCAGCGAGGTCGCCGTCCTGCGCCTCGGGGAGGCGGTGCTGCTGTGCGTCCCGGGCGAGGTTTACCCGGAGATCGTGAACGGCGGCGTGGAAAGCCTCCCCGGCGCCGACTTCCCCGGGGCGCCGGCCGAGGTGCCGCCCTGGCGCGAGCTGCTCCCGGGGCGGGTGAAGTTCGTGCTCGGCCTGGCCAACGACGAGGTGGGCTACATCATCCCGCGGACGCAGTGGGACCGGAAGCCGCCGCACGTGCGCGGGACGGCGAAGCCGGAGTACGGCGAGGTCAACTCGCTCGGCCCGGAGACCGCGCCGCTCCTCCACGCCGCGGTGCGCGAGCTGGCGGCGGCGCCGGGGATCGCGGACCGCTAGGCGGTGCGGATGGGCCGCGGCGCGGTTCGCCGGCGCGTCTGGAGCGCCGGGTCCGGACCCAAAAAGACCCGGGGGGGACAGGTCCCGCCCGGGTCCGAAGGGTCGCGGCCGAGGGTCAGCTCAGCGGAACTTGTAGTCGACGCGCAGCGTGAACGAGCGGCCGCGGGGGTCGGCCACGCGGGGCTCCCAGCTGCTGCCCGCGCCCGTGTTCGTGTCGTAGGTGGCCGAGAACGGCGGGTCGGTGTTGAACAGGTTTCGGATGCCGCCGGTGATCGTGATGTTGCGGATCCCGCGGTAGGCGAGCGAGAGCCCGTACAGGTTGTAGGCCTTCACCCGCTCCTGCCAGTTGGCGGGCTTGACCGAGCCGTTGGCCACGCCGGGCAGCACCGCGTCGATGTAGCCGCCGCGGTAGAGGTTGTTCACCTGGGCAGTCCAGGAACCGATCCGGTACGAGACGAAGGCGGTGTGCTTCCACTTGATGCCGATCTCGGTGGAGCGGGTGAAGCGGCCGACCTCGCTTTGGCTCCACGGGGCGGAGGGAAGCAGCTTGGACTGCTTGCCGAGGAGGTAGGAGAGGTCGAAGCCGGCGGAGAGCTTACCGCGGCCGACGTCGGTGTTGCCGCGCAGGCCGAAGTCGACGCCCTTGGTGGAGGTCTTCCCGGCGTTCACCCAGCGCGAGTCGACGCGCGAGATGGCGCCGGCGGCGTTGCGGGTGAAGCGGTCCTGGAACAGCCC
>Ga0194133_10005414_pt1 | contig 16264 bp, 11 predicted proteins | sample TA2KigOf40mmetaG_FD_155448 | JGI IMG/M metagenome (GOLD analysis project Ga0194133, IMG submission 155448) | Freshwater microbial communities from Lake Tanganyika, Tanzania - TA2015055 Kigoma Offshore 40m | ecosystem: Environmental > Aquatic > Freshwater > Lake | place: Tanzania: Lake...
GCGCGACAACAGCACCAATGGCGCCTCCCATAATACCGTAATACTCACCTTGTTTATTGCTGCTGCGATTGTTGGGATAGGCGCGCTTGGCCATCGATTCGTAGTCGCCTTTTGCGGCAAACCCCTTGCCGGTAGCATTCGCGACACCAAAGGGCACTTCTCCCAACTCAATATTGGTAGATGGCATGTATTCACCGGGAATATAGGTCGCGTCTGTTGAATATCCGGCACCACCCGTATAGGATGCAGTAGTTTCAGGTCTCGATACATGACGGTCAATAGGAATGCTATGCAACATCGGGCCTTTTTCGATACCTGTTGTTGTGAAAAGACGCTCCGGTCCCATCTCCCAAGTTCGATCCACACGATTCTTTTCGACTTTTCCAACACTACCTATATTTGTAATCTTGCTCATGGCAGGACCCTCGTGCCCGAGCAACATGAGTCCCGAGGCTTTCTGTTTGTTCGCAACACGCAATTCATCTACACCGCGATCCACCCACTGATCACGCATCGCCATACCCGAATTGAACCCACCTGCGCCTTCTGTTGTGTATCCTAAACCTAATCCAGGAGCAACACGCTGTTCCTCAAAGGGCTTTACGTTCGCCATTCGCATACCCACATTCATACGAGACTGAATAAAATCGGATGTACTGGGCGTGCCATTTGCCCATTGCAAATTATCGTGTGGAGAAAACATGGGAGACTGTTCGCGTTTCGAAAAGAGTTGGGAACCAGATCCATTCATATTGTCTAAAACACTTTCATTCGACGTTTTATCATCTGTATGGCGTGTTCTTACGGTGGATCCAAAAAAAGGCACCATGTTGTTATGCTGAAAATACGTGCTATCCACAGTATCTCCCGCTAAGGATTGATACTGATAGGGCGTCGCGCCACGAACATCCGGTGCCGCAGGATTTACTATAGTGGGGTTTCTATTCGGGTTGAAATATTTATCTGTATAAACACCTCCAGCAAGATCAAAATTATTATTATTTGATAAAGCACTTGTTCTATCTAATTCGGCGGATGCAATTGGATATTCCGTCGGATAATTTCTATTTGGCATATCAGTATTTGGGAGAATTTCATTGGTTCTTTTGCCTTGATTTTGAAAAGATTCTTTTTTCTCCGGCTGTTTATTTATTAAATATAAGCCACTTAGAGCAACCAATGGCAATGCTATTTCCATTTTTACTATGTATAGATATATAATTATGGTTATATTTTCCTTGCAACCATGATTCGTCGCTAAACATTCATAACAAAAACAGTAATAAATAATAAAATAAAATATATTGTATAATAGGATGCCGCCATCAACTACCACATTTGTATCTGCGTTTGTATCGATATATACAAACAGCAATCCGACATCGCATCCAGAGAAAACTCTCGAGCGACGAATTGCTCATTTTGAGGATATTGCAAACACCGGAATTCAGTTGTGTCTATATAGTTGTCCAATAACCAAACCCTTATTAATGGCCTTTCAAGATAAATACCAGAATGTAAAACTCCTTGATTTCGATTATAGAGACACAGATACATATCGAGCTTGTATGAGAGACAATGATACAATTACCTATCCAAGAATGCGGGATGCATCCAAAGATACATGTGAATACATGGCACTTATGCATTGTAAAATAGAGTTTATGAACCATGCGATCTCTGTGAATCCGTGGAATAGCGATACATTTGCATGGATCGATTTTAGTATTGGCTATATTTTCAAGAACAAACAGGTATCGCTGAATCAATTGGCGAAAATTGCAAATTCGAAGTTCAACGGGAGATATCATATGGTGATCCCGGGATGTTGGGGAGTTATTCTTGACGACTCCGCAGTACTCGAAAATATCCACTGGCGTTTTTGTGGCGGATTTTTCCTGGGAAGAATCGAGGCTATTCAAATGTTTTACTATTTCTATAAGACATACTTTCCAATATTCATGAATAAACATAATCGTGCATTATGGGAGGTGAATTTCTGGGCGTGGCTAGAATTTGTCTCACAATGGAGACCCTATTGGTATTACTGTAAAACACATGATGATTCCATGCTTCTTGTTCCAGACAATCTATTTATACACGAATAACTCTGCCATTTTTATGTATTACTTACATATTACTTACATATTACATATATATGCGTTAAATATATATGTATTTCTAATGGTAAAATGAATTTTTAATCCACATTATTCAACTTATATATAGGCTCAGATTTTGATGATTCTTCTATAATACGTGGCACGTCTATATTTGATTCTTGAACATGAACATTCATACTACTATTACTAGAATTTGAAAGAAGGGCATTCTTCTCCTTCTCGAGAGCTGCAATCTTATTATTGCACTTTGCTAATTCATTTGCCATTTCCCGAATACGCGCGTTTTGTTGAGTAATTATATTCATATTATTGTTGAGATCCTGTTGTTGTTTATTCATGATATTTATGATTTCATCAAAAGATACCTCAGATTCCTTCCCGTCAGGCGTTTTCATCATGAATTTCATTTGGTGATTCTGTTCCATTTGCATCTTCTGGCGCTCCTTCTCGATTTCCTTGATTTGTTTAAGAACATCAGGTTTCATATGAGGTTTTCCGGGCTCATAATTCTCCAAAAGAGCATCAATGTCTTTCATAAAAAACTTTTTGATATTCGCCTCGGATGCATTTCGAATAAACATATCCACCGTTTTGGGAGACGGTTTGCAAAACTGTGGATGCGGATTCTCCAAGAGCTTTCTCTTATCAAACGTATTATGATTATGCGAGAAAACCAATATGGTCTTCATTGGATCTAATTGGACAAAGGGAATCGTATAATTCTTCAAGAACGCCTTTTCCTCTGCAATCGACGCATGATCTTCGTATCTCGTTTGTTTTAATAGTTCAGACCGAAACGCAAATGTTCCTGCAGTTGCATGAGTGGGAGAATACGGGCCGCACTGATACATTTGGTGAATATGTTTAAAATAAATGTATATTTCACTAGATCCTGCACAAAGAGCATCTTTATTTTGCGTTAAGGTATCTACTGCATGCTCAACACGTTCAGGTGGATAATAATCGTCGTCATCCATATATACGATGATACTTCCGGTCGCCTTCGTATGCATATAGTTTCTTTTTTCTCCCAAAGATAGTTTCTCAGGAAGAGGATAATACTTAATTTGAGGAATATTTGCAGAATCAATTAGATCCTGAATCTTATCCGTACCGTCATCTACAATGATCCACTCTATACGGCTTTTGGGGTACGTTTGATTCCGAAAACAATCAAACATGATAGGGATAAAGGGACGACGATTGAATGTAGGGGTACATACACTTACTAGTGGATAATACTTTCCATGAATAATCGATTTTGGCTTGTTATTTTTCTTGGCTCCTCCCATAGTGAAAAATGAATTAATTCAATTGTAATTCATTTTTTATATATGTTTCATAAATGTTTGTATTTATCATTGATATGATTTTTATGTTTGTTAATGGCCTTGCCAATATTCGCTTGCTGGACCATTATTATTATCTACACCAGTATCATCTATTTTTATATCTATATCATTACTACTTATTGGTTCTTCTGATCCAGTGGTGCTGCCATCGTGAATTGGATTAGATACAGGTGATTTATTGGCATTTTTCCATACAAACGATCCTATAATACCAATAATTGAAACCATGATTGAAGACATTATTAGTTTGAGTTGAGTTGAACTCATCACTATATTCATTTTTAGCAAGTTAAATAACATTAGTACAATAAATCCAATATAATAAGTATTTTTATGTAAAAATGTCGCAATCATACCTAGAATGCTATTTATGACACCAATATCTTTTATTTTTTTGGCATTACTATCAAAATCCTTACTAATATATTCATACATATTTAATATTGTAGTCCATGTATCACCGAATCCAACATAGTATGGAATTGCAAAGAGAGACATAAACCATAAAAATAATACAAGCTGGATTACTGCGACATTTACTGAAATGGCAGCAATCAATAAAAGAAATATATATGTCATTAATTTCATAAATAACCATAACATTGGAGATGCCATTTGTGCAGCAGCATTTTTTAGTTTTTCAACGGATTGAGAATTAAAATTTGTCAAATCTTCATCTTCAAATACTTTTGCCATAGAATCTTTATACAACTTGCTGAACCAAAGACCACCAATAGTAATCATTGCAAACATGTTCAGAAATGACATTTTCCCATCAATCGTATTTTTGATCATCGTAAAAAAATTAAAATCATAGACAAAATGAAATGCACCCCATAGAATAATAAAATGGCTTATTATTTTCAAAGGAATATACGTAAATACCTTCTTTCCATATTTATCTCCTAGCACATATTCATTAAAAGTCCATAAAGGCATTATAGCGAAATCCAGATATTTTTCTAATATCGATGTTAATTGTCCGAGCCCATTAAAATTAATTTTAAATCGATCTTTATCATTTGCAGCATATTTAAATCCGGATCCGTCATCATCGCAATCTGTAGATGCATCTCCTGATACTCTTGGTTTCTTATAAATCATAAGAAAAAACCAATTAAGTGCGACCCATATTCCAATAATAAAAGATACTATTTGATATATGAATTGTTTGATAACATTTGCATCTTTTTTCACATTTGAAGGCGATGCATTCTTCTCTGAATATATTTTTGAGAACTGATTGGTTTGTTCAGTAAGTTTGTTATCAATGCGCTTGGGAATATAAAACAAAACACTACTTATTGCCTCGCTTACAGTAGCAAATCCATCTAATATAACCTCTTTCAAGTCATTTACATTTCTTATTTTCTTTGTCTTTTTCTTTGGAGGATTAGGTGGTGGAGATGGGGTCGAGGTTTCATTGACAGTAGATGATGCCGGCAAAGTAGATGATGTCGGTGCCGGTCTTGGTGCCGGCGTCGATCCTTTCTTTTTCTTTTTCTTTCCCTTGAACCCCTCATTATTGTCGATATCGCTATCAGTATCACTGTCATTTGTGTCTTCATCATCATACAATTTTTGGTAAATACTTTGAAAAAGTTCAATATTTTTATAGTTCTCCTTATAACCACCATTTCGCATTGCCTCCCTGCGTCGATTTATATTTTGTAGTTTCTGCTGCATTTTTAAAATATCATCATAGACAGAGTCTGGTTCATTCTTTGGATTTATATTATCGTCTTCATTTTCTTTCACAAATGTCTTTTTCCATGTTGTTTCATTCATTGAAATAAATAAGTATAAATTTTCTGGTATATTACTATAATATTAGATTTGATTATCTTGCATATAACATTCCCGCATTTCCACCCACAAATGATAATATATTGTATCTTTCCTCAAACAATGTCATATTATAATTGTACTCAAAAAGACGCCATGTTTGTTTCTTAAATCCGATCGGGACATTTTCAGCATCACATACCAGTTCTACATTCACATTTTCCAAATCAATATTCGGTATATGTGTGGTTATTTCCAACTCTATGTTTTTGAATTTGCTTAAATTAATAGCACCCGATGGCTGGTATTCAAACGGACTTGTATTTAAACAGAAATTATAACAATACAATCCATCTTTTGCAGACCCTTGTGTGCGCGTATATTTCTCAATATAATTATAGACTCCCACTGTTAATACATTTTCACGATAGTCGCCGTTCAGCAAGATCCCCATCGTCTGCAATATTTCACGCTGGTTATCATTTGTAAATACGCCACTTATAAATAATCCGGTATGTGTGCCGTCTAAATTTCGATATGGACCCACATAATTGAAAGATGGGTCATTTGAGTTCATTGGTGCGGGTATTACATCCGATGGCATCGTTCGATACGCCCAATTGGTATAATTCGACCATTCATTGCGCAGATTCACGTCATTTCGCTGCAAATACCACATCCAGCTTGATACCATACCATTCGATGTTAATGGCACTCGCCGAGTCCCCGTAATGTTATCAAACTTGTATTCAAATACATCTTTCACCAAATACATTTGATCCTCAGCTGCAAACATACGTGCCTCGTCCTTCGATAAGAAACAATAGGTCGCCATCAAATGCACATTGGCGTTCCAATTATTAATGAAATTCGTGTATTCCATAATATCGATCTTGATACTCGGTGGCGTCTGCAAAAATCGATACATCTGAAATCGCTCTTCATTAAAATCCGGGCGTACATACGGGAAATTATTACTTGGATCATATATATCACGAATTTGAAATAATTCCTGTATAGGTCGAAGTGTAACGCTAATAATCAATTCATTATACTGAAGAGATACCAATGGAAAAGCACAACGACTATCCAAGGTGAACCATGTATTAATCGGTATGTACAAATCGCGACCACGAATCGATGGTTCCGCGCCAGCCGTATTATCCGTATAATAGGCAGATGGATACGCATTTACTCGACTATATGCATTTGCAGGATCACTAAGTTCATCTATATTTCCAGTCATTCGATTAAACAGATCCTTTTTTTCATCGGAGAAATCGCGTTCCACCATCGCTGCCAAATAATCTCCCGAATATTTTTGGAGAAGCTGGGAACCGCATGATATAGTAATTTCACGAATCATCTGAGTCCCAATATCGCGGATCCAGCGAAAATCATAAGCGGACCATTGGTTATTTGTTTCTTCGCGCGGATGCGAAATCGGGCTCCAAATATTAGGCAAAGATACCACTAAATAGGTATCCATCAATAGTTCAGCATATCGAGGAATTTTAAAGGTGAATGTCGAAGGTTCCAATAAACGCAATTCCCTTAATCCGTCATAATCGATTCTGAATTTTTGGAGACCGAAATTGGTATATTTAGAATAAGCGATTTTGAAAAAGGTTTTGGACGGATTTCCAGTAAGTATTACGTTATTATTCCCCACAGATATGATATTAAATAATCCTCCAGCCATTCGAGTGTAATATACATATGCATCTATTTTTTTATACTAATTTATCCCCATTATCTATAGCCTCTTTATGAAGACCAAAATTCCATTTTATCAAGTATTTATTTTCCTTATTGCATTTGCGATTCTTGCCTATATATTCTATGATTTCATAAACCGTCGAAAGATCCAGGTGAAAGAAGGGATGCTTGCCAATGAACCGTTTTATAAAGAGGTATCTGCTGAAATATCCAGCAAAGAAATAAATAGCAATGACATCCCCTCTGGTATCAGTGATTTGTCCAAAAAGAGTCAAACTATGGAATTGAATCAGTATATTATCAAAGGGTCCTCGAATTCGGCTTATTCTGGTAATTATATTAGCGACGAAATGGTAAAATATGTATTGTCGCGAGGATGCAGATTTCTAGATTTTGAGGTATATTATTTACCCATCAGCGATGATCCTGCGGATTCAAATACATTTGCCGCTTATGTTGGATATTCGAGCGATCCGTCTTCTGTAAATTCAACAACCAAAAACAATTATTTGTTTCGTAAAATATTCAAGGCAGCTCTTGCCAATGGATTCACACGCCAATCGGGAGATAAATATGAGTCTCCCAATCCGGGAGATCCCCTATTTGTTCATATTCGTATCAAAACATCCGATAATATGAAAAATAAGTTGTATGATATGATTCAATCAGATATTAAATCGGTGTATAATAATGGTTATTCCGATTATTTCTTAACAAAAACGAATAGCAAAAATGAGCAACTCGAATCGATACCTGTGAATGGAAACACTGAGATTAACAAAATTGCTCAAAAAGTAGTTCTTATATTTAATTATGAACCCCAGGAATATATTGGAACCTATCACAACATGACCAGTGATACTTCACAATTAATGAAATATAGCTATGATGAATTAGATACTTTCAAATATAGAGCACTTCCTCCAAAACGCGTAGATTCTATGCGCACAACTGCCGATAAATTTAAAATGGCAATGCCGGATAGTAATCGAAGCAACCAAGGAAATCCATCCATATACAATAGTATCAAGAAATACGGTATTCAAATAACACTCATGCAATATCATGTTGCAGATTTAGCCTTGATCCGGTCAGAAACACTATTTCAACATCAAGGTGCTGGTATTATATCGATGTCTTCTGCATTAAATTACATTCAGACAAATGAAGGCGATGAAAAAGGCACCAATGCTCCTGGACTATTTACTGCATAGAATATGACACATACAATAAGATTTTAGTCATATTTGTTCTGTGTTGCATATAGGATGTTTATTAGAAGAATATGTAATAGTATATTTTGTGTATGTATATAATATAAAATAGGTATATTATATGGTATGAGGAGAACCCATAATAAAAACAATAAATTTGCATCAAAGTTATGTAATAATGGAATGACCTTTCAGGAATGCGAACTTGCTATTTTGCGTCATGCCGTCGATAATGGGGATCGAATCCAGCGTAAAATACAGGCACAATCCGAGGAGATTAATGAAATCATGGATATATTGGAAAAGTTTCTCATTCGAAAAAAACGTATTTGCTACGGAGGCACTGCAATCAATAATATTCTCCCGAAATATGACCAATTTTATAATCGGGAGATTGATATTCCCGACTACGATTTTTTTAGCCCGAATGCACTCAAAGATGCAAAGGAGTTGGCCGACATATACCATAGTCATGGGTATAGCGAGGTAGAAGCCAAATCTGGAATGCATGTAGGAACCTTCAAAATATATGTGAATTTTATTCCGATTGCCGATATAACGTATATAGACAAGGCCATATATGATGCCTTGTACAAAGAATCGCTAACAATTGCCGGAATTAAATACGCATCTCCTAATTTTCTCCGTATGAGTATGTATTTGGAACTCTCTCGACCGAATGGCGATGTATCCCGTTGGGAGAAAGTTCTCAAAAGACTAACTTTGCTGAATAAACATTATCCTTTTATATCGGAAGACTTAAAATGCGATACTGTAGAATTTCAGCGACAGTTAAATCAAAACTCAGAACAATCTGAAAAAATGTATATGACCATTCTCAAATCATTTATTGATGAAGGCGTTGTTTTCTTTGGAGGATATGCAATTCGAATGTATTCCAAATATATGCCGGAAAAATACAGGAGAATCATCGAGAAAAATCCGGATTTCGATGTATTGTCGGAGGATGCTGAAAAAACGGCGACCCTTGTGAAAGATAAATTAGAGGAAACCGGATTCAAAAAAATACGTGTTATACATCATGAGCCTGTTGGAGAAATTATACCCGAACACTATGAAATTCGTGTTGGAAAAGATACTGTTGCATGTGTGTATTCTCCCATTGCATGCCATAATTATAATACAATCAGATTGGAAGATAAGATTATCAATGTCGCGACAATTGATACCATGTTGAGCTTCTATTTAGCATTCACCTTTGCAAATAAATACAGTTTATTTCGGGAGCGTATATTGTGTATGTCGAAATTTTTGTTTGAAGTGGAAGAACGTAATCGTTTGGAACAGCGCGGCCTATTGAAACGTTTCAGCATGAAATGTATTGGAAATCAGCCGACTCTTCAAGAAATACGTTCCGAGAAATCCCGGAAATTTAAGGAACTGAAGCGTGATTCAGAAGAATATGAAATGTGGTTTTTGAAATACAATCCTGCACTTAAAACGCGCAAAACACGACGAAAAAAGATGTCAGCAAATAAGACGATTCGGAATAAGCAAGAGTCTATATCCACATTAAATTCGAGTTCTAATCTCCCTACATGGTTTTTTAATAAAGATATTGCAGTGTAATTTTATTTTTGATTTATAAATAAAATGTTATATATTAATATATCGTATATATCATATATATCATATATGATGTATGTATTCGTTATATAAAGGTGCTAGGCTATTACGCTATCAAATAATCGTTAAATAATTTATAATCATGGTAGATATATAATAGACTCCTCCGAAAAGAATACTTTTCAGCAAAAGTCCATTAAAATTCATGTTTCCATCCTCTTTATATAGGGTTAAAAAGGGGAGATACTTATTCAACAGACTACCAACATAGGGCAACTGAAAGACAAAATAGAGGAGACCTAGCATGATCGGCACCTGCAATTCTGTAATAATCATGTCTAATCTGCTTTCACGTAGTTTCTCCCGGCGATGTTTGTCATAATTATCCTGAACCACACTCTCGTGTTCTTTCACATAATCAGATTTCACCTTCGGGGGAGGAATATAATTCGGAATCGTCTCCATATCCTGCATATAATCCGCTGTATCCATACGAATATCGCGAGACGGCAACTGCTGCATAGGTGTCCTATCTAGCATGGCCTGTTGCTCTCGGGTTAATGATTCCATTCCAGGACTCCGAATTGCGACCGGGTGATCCATTGCGGTCGGTGCAACTGGATTTCCGTATGGATTCGGATGGACATTCATTGGAATATATGTATTTTGGATTTCACCTTCAATGGGACCCCTTGTATTTTGCGAACGATTATCCATGATATTGGTCATATTGGGAGGAGGCATCATTCCTGAATCAGGCAAATCCGCAATTCGTGTCGACATTTTGTTTGTTTGTGTTGTATAATAATATTACGACTAAATATTATTGCACAATCTCCCGAATTCATGTATTTATTTTTTATTTGCCAAACAATTTGGGAGCTTCTTCTTCAGCTTTTTCTTTGAACTGGATTGTTTTTTTATCCATTTTACATGAAGAAGATTCCAATTTGTATTGATAACACTTTTCGCCATATTTGTATGTTTTATCTCCCACCTCTGCTAATATAGGTCCATTAAATTCAATACATGCCTTATCTTTACATACCTTGCGAAACATGGTTGCGAGACCAAGACCGAGCAATATAGATATGAATATAATACCGATTCTACTGTGTAATAGTCGCTGAAAATTCACCATCCAATTGTATTATCTTCTATATATGTATTTGATATATAGTACATGAAAATAAATAAATAAATAAATAAATCGTGTTTTCTCCCAAAATTATTTATACACATAAGGATATAAATGGCTTCCGCCAATCATTCCAAACCTAAAATGGAAAAAGAAACGGATCAGACGCAGAATCAGACTCTTCCCAAAGAGTTTTGCGGATGTGTTATAGATTTCACACGCGATTTATCGACTACATTCCCCGAGTATGCGCATCTCTGGCAAAAATGGTCATCGAATTTGCCAGAAGAAGAGTGGGTACAGCTATACGAGTATATGAAGACTGTATTTCCTGAACGTTTTTTCGATATTCTTTACCAAAATGATGGTATTTTCGCTGACGACTCTACTGCAAACACATTTTTTCTCCCGAATGTGGATTTCAAACTTCTTTTCCGATGCGAAGGTATTAGCGAACATACACATAACGTAATGTGGAAGTATTTGCAACTATTATTGTTTGCGGTAGTGAATTCAGTCGCTGATAAGGCATGTTTTGGCGAGACCATGGAGATGTTTGATGGAATCGATGAATCTGAGCTTCAAAAGAAGCTGGAGGAGACGATGAATGGAATCAGCCAGTTTTTCAATACCGATTCTGCGCCAAATAATGATGCTGAAGGCGAGGAAGGATCTTCTTCTGAAAATATGAATATGGGGGGTCCCGAATCCTTTTATATGCCCAACCATGCAGAGATGCACGAACATTTGAAGGGCCTGTTTGACGGAAAAATCGGGAAATTGGCGACTGAAATGGCCGAGGAAATTAGCAAGGATATGAAGGGTATTTTTGGCGATGATGACCAGAGCGATATTCAGACAACTCAGGATGTGGTAAAGAAACTCATGAAGAATCCGAAGAAAATGATGGAACTTGTGAAATTGGTCGGCAATAAACTGAAGAATAAAATGGACAGTGGGGAGATTTCCCAGGACGAAATTATGAAAGAGGCGGGCGATATCTTTGGCAAAATGAAGGGATCTATGGGAAATAAGGATTTAACCGAAATGTTTAAGAATATGGCGAGTCAAATGGGCATGAAAAATAGCAAGATTAATACTGCGGCCATGGAATCAAACTTTAAGAAAGAGGCCATGAAGGAGAAAATGCGGAAAAAGATGGAGATGAAAAGGGCGCAAGAAGCAGCTGCTGCAGAGGCAAATAGACATGCCCATTTACAACAAGTGAATGAACATAAGTTTGTATTTTCTACAGATGAGGCTCCCCAAGAAAGATCGATGCGCCGGCCAACGAAACATACTCATGTCGATGCGGAGATTGACCAACTCATGGCAGAGCATGGTATAACCAATGATATTATTGCCAAACCGCCATCCTCATCATCAAAAAAGGGAAAGGGAGGTGGAAAAGCCGTAAAGAAAAATGCATAACTACTATATAGGATTCCAATTCGTTTAGTATGAATTTTCTGAAATATATTGATGTACCCATTTTTCTGGTAAGTCTTGTTATTGGTTTGTTTTTTGTATATATGACTATTCCGGATATGCGAAACATATATGTGTATCCGACTCCTGAAAATGTAGATGTTCTACTCTACAAGGATAAGGCAGATATGTGCTTCCAATATCGGGAGAAGGAGGTATCGTGTCCAGCCAATGAGTCTGATATAAGTCGTATTCCAGTGCAAGCGTAGGATGTTTTTATTATATATTTGTATTATTACAGTGTAATACAAATATTTGAACACAAATCAGTTATATTATGACAGGTGCTGAAGTTTTGCACCCAGGGTCTTATAGTAGAAATTGTTATAGGCGACGTCTTTGTCGAGCGCCTTGGCAAGTGTCTTGTCGCTGATCTTCATTTCTTTTATACAGTCGTATTTGCTCGTGAATTCGGCGACCAACGCGTCGTCTTGATCAAACTGTCCCACGCCGTCCTTGTACAGGACTGGCGTTCCATGCGCGGCTTCATAGTCCGCAATCAATTTCTTATTACATGAGTCATATACCATATAATAATAGCCGTTCGAAATAGTACCGTTCTTAACCGGATTATCGAGAGCGGAAATACTTTGGTATCCATTGATCTTTGCTGCAGTTTTTCTGTCCAAATAGACATTCAGGATCTGAGACTTCTCGCGATCCAACTTTGCAATGTAGCCGAGATTTTGCTGCCGGGTTTGTTTGGTTGGCGGAACATCGTTCAGAATATTTGCATCCAGGTTTCTTTCTACGAGCAACCAGCGGAAGCCGCAATATACCGTGTTTTCCCGGATCGCCTTCATGATGGAGGGACGCTTGATGTGTTTGTCCTCGTTCATGGCCTCGGTAACGGAATCATAGACCTTGATGAGCTGCATTGTATCGGGGTTGATTTTCTGGAGACGCGGACCCAGCTGGGGGAGTTGGGCGTTGAACCCGGTTGTCATCTTTACCTCTTTGGTCTTATTGGACGTATCACAAATAGTGCGTTCTATGGATGCGATCTTTTCGGACAATATACGATTCGAATCTTTTATCGCTGATTCTATATATTTTTGACTGTTGGATATAAGTAATGAAATATCTGATTGAGAAATATATGGGTTTGTTTGCGAAGTACTCATATTTTCATGAACATAGGTATTTGCCTTCAGATTTCTATTCTCGGTTTCCAACATTTCGATCTTGGTTTCTAACATTTCAATCTTGGTAAGTAAATCATTCACATTGTAGTTATAGTTGTTCTTGTGTTGCTGAATGATATCAATAACCATCTTGTATGTTAATTCTTTTCCGACCAAAAAGAGCTCGTTCTCATTCTCATGATTATCCAAGTTCTTTACTTTGTTGGGACGAATCTTTGGATGCTGATGAAGGAATTTCTCGAAATTCTTACTCTTTTCAATCGGAAAACAGTCGAGCAATACACATTCGTCATAACTTCGTTTATGCTCACCATATCTCATACGAATACCCATTCGACTTTCTCCGATTTTAATAATATAGGTGCCATCTGGATAGGTCTTTACCTTAATAATGTAGATAAGAGGTCCTGATATAGCATACTTTTCCAACAAAGTTTTTTCCCGTTCTAACGCCTTTTCATATATGACTCGATTTTCAGTTTCTACAGTATTGGTTTGTAGCTGAGACCTTAATTCGTCATTCTCGTCTTCAAGAACATACTCAATCATAATTTTTTCGAATTTAATAAACTGTTCCTGTATTTCACATGCTTTTTGGGTATCCGCGGTCATGCACAATTTCTTGAATGATCTCATATTCATAAGGATCGTTTCTTTATTATGACCACCTCTTCCTCCTTTCTTTTCTTCTTTACGATCCTTTGATACAATATAATCAACATCCTGTTTTAGATGTCTTTCAAGTAAATATTTTGCCTTTATTTTTTGACTGAAACCAAGCCATTTCCACACATTATCCAAATCGATGACAAAATCTTTCTCAGGATCATACTTGTGATAACAATAATAATGTGTCAAAAAAATCTTTTGTTCATTTTCATTCAACGATCTCTTTACCTTTTCAAGCAATTTACAATCATACGTATTATCCAGGACGGGACAGTTTTCAATCAGATTCACAATATCAAAGGTGCTCATAGTTATTGTTAAACAGTATTTTATGTTATACCGATACTATACTATAGAAGTATGTCTCTATACACTTTTGCTTTAAAATAATAATTTGTAAAAGCAAAACTTTTATTTTTAAAAGCAAAAACAAAGGATGTCGATATTATGAACACCTTTGCTTTTTGCTTTACCATGTTTTCGACTTTTTGCTTTTTCATGACGATTTTTAAAGCAAAACACATGATCACATGATACATTTGATCTATTATTTGACTCATAATATAAAATACATAAGTATTTAATATTAAACGACACGATATATCGTGTTTAGTTGGAGTAGGCAACACCCGCCATGCCGCTCATCACACGGAGCACGTTGTAATTGACGGCATAGACGCGAACCTTAGCAGTCGCGGTACCAGCAACGGTGCCAGACGAGAGAACGAGCTGGAGCACGGCGTTGTCGATACGGGAGAAGTTGCACGTGCCACTGGGCTGGTGCTCCTCGGGTCTAAGGGCAAAGGAATACACGTTGATACCGGTATCGGGGGTGCGGGTGTGGTGCTGGAAGGGTTGGACGACGTCGAAGTAGGAACCCTCGCGCTCAGAGAAGCGGTCCTGGCCGTTGAGCTGGAGCTTGGCAGTGACCACGGGGTTCTCACCCCAGCAGTGAAGGTCAAGAGCAGTCTCAGCGATGACGAAGGTGCCGGCATCAGAGAGAGTGGAGCCAGTAACAGCGCCAGCAGCAGCATCCGTGAAAGGAGTCATGTTGGCATTGTTGGAGGCCCAGTCGCTCTGAGAGCTCATGCCGCTAACGTTGGCAGCGCCAGCCATCTGGAAGAGACCAGAGCCAGTGATGAAAGCGTTAGCACCAGAGGTCTCAGCAGGACCACCGAAAGCATGGATAGCAGGGGGAAGAGCATCGATGGCATCGGTGTAGTTGAAGGGCTGGGCACCAAGGGTCTTGAAGAGCACGGAGGCAGCATCAAGGGAGGCGCAGTAATCGACGTTGGCGTCGGGCTGCACAACCCAGATAAGCTCCTTGCAGGGGTGGTTGAAGTTGAGCTTGATCTTGTTGGAGGAGGAACCCACAGACTCGTCGCCGGTGTATTGCACCTGCTCGATGAGGTACTCGTGGGGGTTCTGGGCCATCTTTCTGCGCTCGTCAGCATCAAGGAAGATGTAATCGACGTAGAGAGAGGCGGCAACAAGGGACTGCTGGTAAGCCTGGGCGACAGACTGGGTACCAGAAGTGGCGGAAAGGGACTTCACGGCCCAGAGGCACTCACCAATGGGGCGGAAATCGATGTTGATCTTAACCTCGTGGTATTGGAGAGCAATAAGAGGAAGAGCAAGACCAGGGTTGCGGGCGAACCAGAACTGGAGAGGCACGTAGAGAGTGGTCTCGGGAAGGGCGTTGCGGGGAGCGCACACCTGGGTGGGGCCACCAGAGGCAGCGCAGGGGCCAGAGACATTGGCGAAGGTGGGATCAGTGATGTAGGTAAGCTGGGTAGTGTGGCCGACCATCTTGAAGTAGCCCTTGAGCTGCTCCGAAGGCATGGTGAGCTGGTTCCAGATGTGCATCCAATCACCGTATTGGCGATCGATGCGCTGGCCACCAATCTCGACCTCGACCTGAGCAATGAGCTGCTCACCGGGGAAGTCGAGCCAGCGGGCATAGACATCACCACCGTTGCCGAGGGCCTGGTTAATCTCGGGGAGAGTAACCTGGAGGTAGGTGCGGTAGGCAAGATCACCGTTT
>Ga0194133_10005415_pt1 | contig 16263 bp, 16 predicted proteins | sample TA2KigOf40mmetaG_FD_155448 | JGI IMG/M metagenome (GOLD analysis project Ga0194133, IMG submission 155448) | Freshwater microbial communities from Lake Tanganyika, Tanzania - TA2015055 Kigoma Offshore 40m | ecosystem: Environmental > Aquatic > Freshwater > Lake | place: Tanzania: Lake...
TCAGCGATCTTGGTCGCTTCCTTAACGTCCGTGGTGTCTGTGCTGCGGCGGAACCACGTTTTGACGTTCTCCAGCTTGTAATGGACTTGCTATTTTTTACTGTCAGCACGTCGTACCAAGGGTATGAGCTCGGGCTTAACAATGACAGTTTTAGTGGAGAGAACGCGCATAGCAGAGTTGTAGCGCCAAAAAAAGCGCAGCGTAACCAGAGGCGGCTATACTATTCGTGTAAAAACCGTTAATTAATAAGTTAAATTAAAAGCAAGCTCTAAGTGCTTGCTTTTAAAAGGAATTTTGGCTCCCCGACCTGGACTCGAACCAGGGACCTGCGGATTAACAGGGCTTCTGGCTTGGTCGGTAGCATTCCGGCGTTATCCGGAGTGTAGCGGAGTAAGGCAGTAGTGCCAAGTAGCGCAACGTTGAATTCAGAGCATTCTGGCACTGGGTAAGCTTTAATCGAACTCCCTTGGGCATCACTGACTCCTTTTAAATAACAAAAAGTAATATTATTCTCACTCAATCTGGATCAGTTTTTAAACGCAGGTCATTGATGTCTATGTCCGACGTATCGTGGGCTGGCGCGTGAATCGCAGCATGCATACGGACTTCGTGCTGGATGCGCTGGAGCAGGAGCTCTACGATCGGCAACCTGAACCTGCTGAATCTTTGGTTCATCATTCGGATCGCGGGTCGCAATACAATTCGATCCGGTACACCGAGCGATTGGCCGAAGCGGTCATCGAACCCTCTGTTGGCAGCCGGGGCGACAGCTACGATAACGCCTTGGCCGAGACGATCAACGGGTTGTACAAGACGGAATTGATCCACCGCCGAGCCCCTTGGAAAACGCGAGAATCGGTGGAGCTGGCAACGCTGGAATGGGTCCACTGGTTCAACCACATCCGACTGCTGGAACCGATCGGTTATATACCGCCGGCCGAAGCTGACGCAAACTACTGGCGGCAGCTTGCCAGCGAGGCTACTCCGGTGGCCTCAACTTAAACCAACTGGCCTCCACGAATTCCGGGGCGATTCAGCCAACCGAGTGACAATGATCCTCTCAGAGTGATGTGTCGTGTCAAGACCTTGTGTAGCCAAAGAAGTCATCGAAAGACTCGTGTCAAAATCCGAATAATAGTCAGCTTTTAATAATTGTTATAGTCAGAGATGTAAAAGCAAAACAGCCCTGCGAAATAATCCGGTGAATGCGTTGAATCCCTCCACAGACCAGCTCCTGCAGCTTGACGCGCTTATCGTCGGCGCCGGCTTTTCCGGCATGTTCCAGTTGCTGCGACTGCGTGACAAACTTGGTTTGTCCGTCAAGGTGCTGGAAGCAGCCGACGGGGTCGGCGGTACTTGGTACTGGAATCGGTATCCGGGTGCGCGCTGCGACTCGGAGAGTCATTCGTATTCCTATTATTTTTCAAAAGAGCTGGTGGAAGAATGGGATTGGTCGGAGCGCTATCCGCAGCAGCCAGAGATTCTGCGTTACCTCAATCACGTGGCCGACCGGTTTGCATTGCGCTCTGACATTGTGTTCAACACCCGGGTGCGGCAAGCCCGATACAGCGAGACAGATAATCGCTGGCACATCACCACCGAAGATGGCCAAGCCTATGCGGCGACGTATTTCATCACTGCGGTGGGCTGTCTTTCGTCTACCAATGTGCCCGACATTCCCGGTCTGGATGAATTTGCCGGGCAGTGGGTACATACCGGTCAGTGGCCACATGAGGGCGTGGACTTGCGGGGCAAGCGGGTCGGCGTGATCGGCACTGGCTCGACCGGCATACAGGCTATTCCGGTGATTGCCGAGCAGGCCGCCCACGTCACGGTATTTCAGCGCACCGCCAATTACAGCGTACCGGCGCGCAATGCACCATTGGATGCGGCCTTCAAACGCTATGCAAAAGATAATGCGGACGCATTTCGCGAAATCATGACGACCAACACCAACGCCCATCCGTTTCGGATCTCGGAGCGCTCGGCGCTGGACTGCACCGCTGCGGAACGCGAGGCGATTTACGAAGCGGCCTGGCAAAAAGGCGGGTTGCAGTTTCGGGCGTCGTTTCAGGATTTGCTTCAAAACGAACAGGCCAACAAGACGGCAGCTGATTTCATCCGCAAAAAAATTCGTGAGACGGTCACCGATCCGGTCAAGGCCGATCTGCTGACTGACATCGATCATCCGTTCGCTGCAAAACGACCGCCGATCGATAGCCATTATTTTGAGACCTTCAATTGCGACCATGTTGATCTGGTCAATTTGCGCGCTACCCCAATTGAGCGCATCACGCCCAAAGGCATCAAGACCAGTGCGCAGGATTTCGCACTCGACATTATCGTGTTCGCCACCGGCTTTGATGCGATGACCGGTTCTTTGCTCAAGATCGATATTCAGGGATCCGACGGCCTGCGATTGAAAGAGGCATGGTACGCCGGGCCGCGCAATTATCTGGGTTTGCAAGTGCCGGGCTTTCCGAATATGTTCACCATTACCGGTCCTGGCAGCCCGTCAGTGCTTTGCAATATGCCACCGGCCATCGAGCAGCATGTGGAATGGATCACCGATTGCATCGCGCATCTGCGTGCCGAAGGGTTTGATCGTATCGAAGCCAGCGGCGAAGCGAGCGACGACTGGGTCGCTGCCGTCAACGCCGCCGCCTATGCGACCCTGCTGCCAAGTGCAACGCACTCGTGGTATCTGGGGGCCAATGTGCCGGGCAAGCCTCGGGTGTTCATGCCCTACCCGGGCGGTTTTCTGCGTTATCGTCAGATCTGCGCTGAGGTCGTCGCCGAAGCCTATGCAGGCTTTCGCCTGAGCCGCCGCAATCAGACCGATAAATAACGCTGCTTGATGTCAGCATTGGCATTGAGTTCGGCGATGCTGCCCGCGAAGACATCGGTGCCTTTGTCAATGACGACGGCACGGTCGGCAAGCTCGAGGCAAAAATGCAGATTTTGCTCGGCCAGCAGAATGGTGGCGCCTTGCTGCCGCAAGCGGTGAATCAACTCGCCGATTTTCTGCACCATGATCGGCGCGAGACCCTCGCTCGGTTCGTCAAGCAGCAGCAAGGCAGGGTTGCCCATGAGCGAGCGCCCGATCGTCAGCATCTGTTGCTCGCCACCCGACAGTAATCCGCCTTGACGTTGCCGCAACGGCTGCAGGAGCGGCAGCATCTGATAGACCCGCTCAAGCTTCCAGTCCTGCTGACCCTGGGTACCGCGCTTGGTGGCAATCAGCAAATTGTCTTCGACCGAGAGACCCGTAAAGATCTGACGATCTTCCGGCACAAAGCCGATGCCGGCGCGCGCAATTCGGTGAGATGGCATGCCCGTGATGGTGTGGCCGTTAAAGCAGACCTTACCTGCACTGACAGGAATAATGCCTGCAATGGCTTTCATGGTGGTGCTCTTGCCCGCACCGTTGCGCCCCAGGATCGCCAGCGTCTCGCCCTGGCGCACTTGCAGCCCCAGCCCGAACAAAACCTGACTGCTGCCGTAGTGAACATCCAGTCCGGTGGCCTCCAGCATGGCCGTCATGCTGTCACCTGCTTCGGGGTGCCGAGGTAGGCTTCAATCACATCCGGGTTGGTACGGATTTGTTCGGGCGTCCCTTCTGCGAGCAGCTTTCCATACGATAAAACATGAATATGCTGCGCAATCCGGAACACGATTTCCATGTCATGTTCGATGAGGACAATGGTCAGACCACCTTTTTGCCAGAGTGCGTAGACGGTGTCGATCATTTGCGTGCGCTCTTCCGGGCCCATGCCCGCAACCGGTTCATCCAGCAGCAATACTTTGGGCCGGAGCACCAGCGCTAGCGCAATGTCGAGCAATTTCTGATCGCCATGCGACAGATTGCCGCTGACAACATCAGCCTTGCGCTGCAGCCCGAACTGCTCCATAACTTCCCGTGCCCGGTCGCGTGTTTGCGCCAAAGGAAAGGAGCCGTACATCTGTGCCGACTTGCCCAGTGGTGATTGCAGCGCACCGCACAAGGATTCTTCGACCGTGAGTGTTTTGAATAATTTGGCGACCTGAAATGCCCGTCCGATTCCCTTGCGGATGATTGCGCTGCTAGGCAGTCCGACGATATCTTCGCCGTCCAGCAAAATGCGTCCGGAGTCCACCGGCAGCGCGCCCGAGATCAGATTGAAAAACGTGGTCTTGCCGGCGCCGTTGGGGCCGATCACAGCCGACAGCGAGCCTGCCGGAAAATGCATCGACACATCCGAGGTGGCCCTGACGCCACCGAAGGATTTGCAGAGATTTTCAACGCGAAGCATCAGTTGTCACCGGAGACGCCGGCAATCCGGGGACGGGCAGGTGGTACACCGCCATAGGTTTGCCAGGTCGAGCCTGCGAGCCAGCCGCAATCAACCGGCAGGTTGATGCCGGTAATGGCCGTTGCCGCTGGCGAGAGCAGAAAGCCAACGGCATCGGCGACTTCGGCTGGGGTTACCATGCGCCCCATTGCGGCTTGTGAGGTGAGGTCTTCCGGGTTGCGATCGCCACGGTCAATCGCCGCCTGCAGCGCTTCGGTCAAGGTATAGCCGGGTGAAATCGCATTGACCCGCACACCGGATCGGCCCCACTCGGCGGCAAGACAGGCGGTAATCGAGATCACGGCCGCCTTGGCTGGCGCATAGGCATGCAGCGGAATCGATCGCCATCCAGTGATGGAAGCAATGTTGACAATGGCACCGTGGCCGTGCTCGGCCATGCGCGCCCCGAACACCGCGCAGGCCAGATAAGTGCCGCGCTGGTCAACCGCGATGATTCTGTCCCATTCGGACATGCCAAGCTCTTCGGGCGGCTGCCTGCGTTGCAGGATGCCGGCGCTATTGACCAGACCCGTGAACGGACCATGGTTTGTTTCGATCAGCGCGGCGACCTCGCGCATCATTTTTTCTTCGAGCACGTCGCAGGGATAAAACGCGGCAATGCCGGTTGTTTTCGTTTTCTCGTCCGACCAGGTGCCGGGTAAGTCGAGCACGACCACGGCGTCGCCACGTTGCACGAGATGCTGCACGCACGCCGCACCGATGCCGCTGGCGCCGCCGGTGACGACACTGATAATTTTGTTTTTCACCGCAGATCTCCGCTTCTCTTTATTTTGTTAAAAAGGTCGATGGCAAAATCCGTGATGCCACGCTTGAAGCCCAGCGCAAACAGCAGCACCACGAGCCCGAGCGCGAGCCCGTGAAATTCGGTAGTACGGGTGATGATGTCGTTAAACAGCAGCAGCAGCGAGGCACCGACAACGGGGCCGATGAAGACGTGCAAGCCACCCATCATGATCATGAAAATCGCATCACCGGACATCGTCCAGTAGCCGAAATCCGGAAACGCGCCGGAGACGAAAAGTGCCATCAGAACGCCACCGACACTCGCTATGCAGCTGGCCAGAATGAATGCATAAAGTTTGATGCGCCAGACATCAATGCCCAGAAAGGCTGCGCGTTCTGCACTGTCGCGCACCATCCGCAATGTCGCGCCGAAGGGCGACTGCAGAATGGTGCGAATAAGCAGCAGGCAGAGCATGCCGAGAGCGCAGGCAAACCAGTACAGCGTCGTGTGGTCGGCCAAGTTGATACCCCAGAACGGAGGTCGCGGAATGCCGCCCATTAAGCCCTGATCGCCGCCGGTCAGCGAAGTCCAAGTCAGGATCACACTGTGAAGGAGCATCTGAAAAGCCAGCGTCAAAAAAGAAAAATAGATCTCTTTCAACCTGACGCAGATGGCGCCAACGATGAGCCCGAGCAAACCGCAAAATCCGATCGCGCCAAGCATGGCAACCGGAATCGGTACGCCCGTGTTTTGCATCAGCAAACCAAAGGCATACGCACCACCGCCGAAAAACATCGCATGACCAAACGATACCATCCCCCCATAACCGACAAGAATGTTGAGCGAGGTCGCAAAAATGCCGAGCGAGGCCAAACGGATTACGAAATCAAGCGCGACCCGGGACTGGGTCAGAAAGGGCAGCGCTGCCAGAACAGCCAGCGCGCCCAAGGCCCAAAAAACATCCGATCGCAAGGTGCCGGTTGATTTCATGCACGGGACTCCTTGCCGAGCAAACCGTTGGGCCGCAAAATTAAAATCAGCACCATCGCCAGAAACATCAGCCCTTCGACAAAGAGCGGGAAGCCGATCGTACCGAACGAGCGGATCAGACCGATCAGCAAGGCACCCACCAGCGCGCCGCTCACCGAGCCCATGCCGCCGATGACGGTGACAATGAAGGATTCGATCAAAATCGAAAAGCCCATGCCGGGCGACATCGAGCGCACCGGCGCCGCCAGCCCACCCGCCAAACCCGCAAGCATGCCGCCGAAGGCAAATACGCCAGCGTAGATCAGGCTGGTGTTAATCCCAAGTGCGGAGGTCATGGTCGGGTTTTGTGCAGCAGCACGCACGGTTTTACCCATTCGAGTTTGGGTCAGGAGCAGCCACAAGAGCAGCGCAATCGACATGGCTGCGGCAATCAGATAAGCGTAGTAGACCGGCACGACACCGCCGGCGATAAACAGGGGTGGCGACTGAAATGCGTCCGGCATTCCCATTGACAGAAATTCGGCACCCCAAAAAATTTTCACCACATCGTCCATGATCAGCACGATGGCATAGCACACCAGCAGCTGCATCAGTACGTCTGCGCTGTAGACACGGCGCATCAAGAAGCGCTCGAACAGCAAGCCGAATGAACCAACGCCCAGACCGGCTGCGATTACGGCGGTCGTAAAGCTGCCGGAGAGCTGGTAGGCCGTCAGGGCAACATAGGCACCCAGCATGTAAAACGAGCCATGCGCAAAATTGACCACACCCAGCACGCCAAAAATGAGCGTCAATCCGGCTGCGACCAGAAACAGTAACGAGCCGACAATCAGACCGGTTCCCAGTTGGGTGACGATGCATGAGGCCGAGCTCAGGCATTCCAATAGCGCTGTGGGATTCAATCATGCCTCCGTGGGCGGTACGGCAATCAGGCAAAACCTTTGCGTTTTTTCCATTCGGCTTCCAGCGTAGCGATCTCCTTCCAGTTACCGGGAAGAGGATTTGCCATGAAGGGCTCTTTGCCACTGAGCTCACCCCAGGCCAGTGCATAGTCGACCAGGGTATGGTCGTCTGCGCGCAGGGTCAGCTTGCCGTTGGCACCGAAGGGTGAATCGATGGTCATGCCATGCAATGCCTCAGCCAGTTTTTTGCTGTCAGCGCTATTGGATTTTTTGATGGCCGCAGTCAAAAACTGTATAGCGGCTGCATTTTGCCAGGCCCAATTAAGCGGCATATCTTTGTACTTGGCCTGATAGGTATTGGCCCAGGAAAAATTGGCGGCCGCAGTTGGAAAACTTTTCAGGTAGCGGTTGCCGGAATGCAGTCCGGGCGGTATGTTTTTGACGTTGTGCAGCACTGCATAATCAGCCATGTTGACAGCGAAAAATTGCTTGTCTTTGAAAAGCGCGTAGATGCTGGACTGATCGATGAATGAGGTCAAGTCACCACCCCACAGACAAGAATAGACCGCTTGTGGCTTGCCCTGAAGCAGACGAGTGATGACTTCGCTGTAATCCGCCTGAAACAGTTTGGGCCAGACGTCACCGACGACTTCGATATCTTTATTGAACTGTTTTAAATATTCGATAAATTCAGCGGTGGTATCGCGTCCGTACGCATAATCTGGCGAGCACGTCATCCAGCGACGCAGATTTTTTTCCTTGGCGACTTTGGCCGCATAGGCGCCGCCAATAATGGCATCATGCACGCCTTGCCGGGCACAGCGAAAGGACATGGCGGTCCGCAGTTTCGGATCGGCCGTCAGCGCCGATGTCTCCGAGCAGGTATGGATGACCAGCACCCCGAGATCGCGCGCAACTTCATGGACCGCAAAGGCACCCGATGAAGCCTCGGCGTCGATCAGGATGTCACAGCCGTCCGAGGTAATCAGCTCGCGCGCGACCCGCGCGGCTTCTTGAGGCTGCCCTTTGGAGTCGCGAATAATGAGCTCGATCTTCCGGCCACCCAGCCCGCCGCTGGCATTGAATTTTTCGACTTCCATCATGGCCGCATTGCTCGAGGCCTGGCCCAGCATTGCAACCCGACCCGACAAAATGGTCGGCATGCCGATACGGATGGGCTTGTTCTGTGCCAGAGAAATAGCGGGAAAACCCAGACTGCCAAGGGCGGTGGCGCCAGCCAGAGCTGTCGCGCCTTGCAATAAAGCGCGGCGCCTGAGATGCGGGAGATCAGAGTGGTCTTTCAGGCTCATGCGGTGGTCTCCTTTGTTATTTTGAGAAATCCGATTGAGTATAAGTTATCTTCTCGCGTTGACCTGCGCTTAAAAACTGATCCAGATTGAGTGAGAATAATATTACTTTTTTATTATTCAAAAGGAGTCAGTGATGCCTAAAGGTGTTCGATTAAAGCCTGAGCAGGTCGTGGCCAAGCTGCGCGAGATTGAGGTCAAGATAGGTCAAGGCAAGGATGTACTCAGTGCCTGCCGTGAAGCTGGAGCGACTGACAAGAGCTTCTACTGCTGGCTGCGGGAGTACGGCAGTACTGAGTCATAGAAAGCCGTGAACTTGTTATTTCCACCGATTCCAACACCCCAGGAGGTCATACAAAGATTGAACTTGCAATAACATCCAGATAGACTAAAAACCCGTACAAATATTGGATCAAAATTTGGAGTAGGTCAGCCAGGCGATAGGCTGGGTCTTAGCCAGCAGATTTTTTGGATTTGATGGCGAGTATCGCGCATAAAAATCGGTTGGACTGTTAGGTATCTTCATCATAGCCACTCGCTAACTTAACGTTAGCTAGGTGCTACAGGCGCAGTGTAAATATGGGTACGATTAAGCTATGTGCCTGGGTCATAGACCTCACTATCCAGCGCATTGCAAACCCTTTTTTGCAGCATGATCTTATCTTCCTCTCCTACGCACTAAAGCCGTATTAGTAAAGGGGTAACTGGCGAATGATTCAACTAAAAAAGCTTATATTGGTATTCTCTTTAATTTCACTCTCTGCTGAATCGAATGCAGATTGGACGCTCGAGGCAACATCAGGACTTTTAGATTTATATGTCGATTTCAAAGATATAGTTTTAGACGAAGAGTTTGTGAAATCAAAAAGGATGACTAATTATCACAAAGAACAAAAATCCGAAATGGGTATGATCTATTGGTCATCCATTTCTATTGTCACCTACGATTGCGTCAAAAGGCTTCAACAAGTTGAGCGATTCCGGTATACAGGTCAAATGGGCAGCGGGACGCGTTTGGAGAACGATTTTTTCAAGAGCGATTGGGAGAAAGTAGCTGCGGGTACATTCAATGATAACTACATGGTAAGAGTGTGCAGTGGCGGCGATGGTTAGTCCGTTTTATCCGATATGGCCGCGCGCCTAGCCCTGCACCAAGTAGCCGCCATCCACTGGAATGGCAGCCCCCGTGATGAAGTCGGAAGCAGCACTTGCTAAGAAGACCGCAATACCTGCAAAATCACCGATATCGCTTCAGCGGCCAGCAGGGGTCCGCGCCAGAACTCGCTCGTAAAGGTCGGGTATGTCTTTGCGTGAAGCTCGGGTAAGTTCTGTATCGATCCAGCCGGGCGGCACGGCGTTCACTTGAATATTATCCGTCGCCCAAGTACAAGCAAGCGCACGGGTCATTTGTACGATACCGCCTTTGGACGCGGCGTAGGGCGTGGTAAACGTTGTGCCAAAAATCGACATCATTGAACCAATTTTGATAATCTTGCCGCCGGCTGCTTTTGCATTTCGGGATAGGCTGCTTGTGCGCATAGAAAAGCACTGGTGAGGTTTGTCCCTAGCACTTGTTGCCACTCACCCAAGGCATAGGCTTCTGGGCGCTTGCTGATATTGATGCCAGAGTTGTTGATAAGCATGTCCAAACGACCGTGGGCCGCAGTCGCAGCGGCCACCACGGCCTCACAAGCAGTCTGACTCGTGACATCCACCGCTATGGCGGAAACCCTCCCACCCGAAGCGAGAATGGGTTCGGCTGCTGCCTTGCTTTTTTTAGCATTACGCGCCGCAATAAGTACAGTAGCGCCTGCTTCTGCAAGCCCATGCGACATCCCTAAGTCGATGCCCCGTTGCCACCAGTAACGATGGCAACCTTACCGCGCAAATTCCATGGCGTATTCATTCGCGCGACTTTCAAGAGACCATGCAGGCTTTATATGTCTTCTAAGCAATTCTCCAACCCTGAACTGATTCAGCTTGGTTTTTAGCTGGCAAATTACACGGTCATCACCGCCCTGCAGGCAAAAGGCAATTTTGGCTGACTTCCAAAGAAGATGGCTTGTTTTATCGTATGAAACGGTTTGACACTACATAATTATGCAAGCATGTTAGCGTTTTGAGAGCCACGACTTGGATTGAACTGTATCCTTTGTCAGCAGTGAGTTGCCTAAGCACCCCAACAGTTTCGAGCGACGACTATGCGCCTACTCTTAATATTCGTGCTGATGTTCTACTGTTCCGCTTGGGGCGATATTTCAATACAGTCGGTTGCGGATAAGTACAAAGACAACCGTGGAGGTGACCTCAGCGTCATCTACTGGACGGGGTCTGAAGGGGTAGGGGGCTGGTCCTGATTGGCTCAGCCGATAACACTGCGGTTCTTAGAGACTTTCAGTCCGGTAAGACGCTCCAGATTTGGAAACATGGTGGTTCGGTTTACAGTGCCGCCTTCTCTCCAGATGGACAACAGGTACTGACAGGCTCAGGTGATAAAACCGCTGTTCTAAGAGACGTTCAGTTTGGTATATTGTTACGAATGTGGCAAATTTATGGGGTGGCTTCCAGCGGTGCTATTTTTACCGAGCGTTCTCCAGATCTAAGGTCTGCACTCTCGCAAGAGATCTCCAAGTCAGAAGCGGCGTATCGAGCGTTACCCCAGTAACTCACAGGTCGACAATCGAAACTCGTACGGGAGAACCTATCTGTCAGAGAATGTAAGTAGACAAGCCGCCATGATGAGTTGCAAGCAAGAGCCACAGCTGATTGGTGACGCTAATCGGGTGCTAGTGGGGTGGTAGTCAGTTATGTTCTGCTGCCTAAGGCTTATCCTTTTAAAGGCACTGACTTTCATTAGGATGTCTCAGTGTCACTGGGAGGGGCAAGTTTCCATAAAAAAATTACCCAAACAGCATAAACTATATATAGCAGCATAAAAGCTTCTAATGGAGCATTCCAGTACAAAAGCCTCCCTAAAATCTCTGCAATAAAGTGACTTGGGGCTTCTTGTTGCCGAAGCTGATACTCCAGAATAGTCAGCGGGCACGTAAATCCAAGTACCGCCTCCGTAGCGACGAAAAACATCAGTCCGGTATGAGTTATCCGAAGTCTTCTGTTTCTAACCCACGCCCAATTACGAATGTGCCCAACTGGAATGAGAAAGAGACCAGTAGCAATCAAAATTGCTAATAAAAGATGAAGAGCAAGAACAATGTCAGCTAAGACGGAGGGAATCACTTAGGTGAAACCTGAAAGGGTGAGTATTTGAATGAAAACATCTAAAAATACAATTTCTTAAGGTGTGCAGCATCTTGTCTAAACGAGTTCATCAAGCGTCTATGGTGCAAACACCAAGGTACCTTTTGCGAAAGAAGATTTGGTTGATCAACCAGTCAGCCTGTATGCGGCCACTAAAAAATCGAATGAGCTAATGGCGTACAGCTACAGCCATCTCTATGGAACACCCACCACAGGTCTGCGCTTCCTCACCGTGTATGGCCCTTGGGGGTCGTCCCGATATGTCACCCTTGCTGTTCACCAGCACGATCCTCGGAGGCCGCACGATTGATGTCTTCAATCACGGCAAGATGCAGTGCGACTTCACCTATATCGACGACATCGTCGAAAGAACACTGCGTGTACTTGATCATCTGCCAATCGGCGTGCCACCCTGTCGACTCTACAACATCGGCAACCACCAGCCGGTCGAACTGATGGAATTCATTGGCACGCTCGAGCGCGTGTTAGGCGTAGAGGCAAAAAGAAACTTCCTGCCCATGCAACCGGGCGACGTACCTGTCACTTACGCAGACACCGAGGACCCACGCCGCGAAGTCGGTTTTGCGCCCTCGACGCCCTTCAGTCTCGGCGTGCAGCACTGGACAGGCTGGTACCGCAGCTACGTGCCGCGCTGAATAGCAGTACGCTAAAAGAGGATCCGCAACGTCGAGCATAACGCGACCCTTAGCATCGAATTCCTGCCGACAACTATGCGAGCAAGATCTGAATAAAAAGAGGCCTAACCTTGCTGCCGGGCCCCTGTTTGTGGAACCAATTACACCGTAAAGCTCGCAAGTGGCTACAACTCCTTGCGCGACATCAGCCCTGCGATGTGCTCAGCCTGACGGATAGCCAGCGCCACAATGGTTAGTGTCGGATTGTTCGCTGAACTCGTCGTAAACTGGCTGCCATCGGAAATGAAAAGGTTGGATATGTCATGTGCCCGACCATATTTATTTACCACACCGTCCCCCGCTTTTACACTCATGCGTGCGGTACCCATGTTGTGCGATGCTGGCCACGGACCGCGCTCAAACACTTTTTTAGCGCCAGCGGCGTTCCACACATCAGCTCCGGTCTTGATCGCATGCTTTTGCATGGCCTTATCATTGGCATGCGAGTTGTAGCGCACCACCGGCACTGGCATATCGTGCTGGTCTTTCTCGGTGGCATGAAGCTTGACGCAATTAGCTTGTTGCGGCAAGTCCTCACCACAAACCCACATACTGACCGCGTAGCGGTACTGCTCGACCCAGCCCGCATAATCCTGTCCCCAAGCGCCTGGCTTGAGAAACGATGGGAACCATGGGAAACCGAACACTGGAAGGCGCTCGAGGTGATATCCGCCAACGAAGCCCCGTTTTTCGTTATTCGTTTCCATGTCGCTGACGATACCGTTCATCTGTACACCGCGGTCACCGTGCACCTCGCCAGGCATGAATGCATAAATGCCCGCCGATACGTGCGTCATGTAATTGTTTCCGACCTGACCCGAAGAGTTCGCCAAACCGTTCGGGAACATGGATGAAGCTGAATTGAGCAGCAGGCGTGGCGTTTCGATCGCATTGCCAGCAACCGCTACTGCCCGACATTTTTGCTCGTGAATTTTCTTTTCTTTGTCGACATAAGTTACGCTGACCACGCGACCGGTGGCATCGTGATTGAGTTTGAGCGCCATGCACTCGGACCGCAACTCGAAGTGACCCGTCTTCTCTGCTTTTGGCACATCAACGTACAGCGTCGACCACTTTGCACCTATCACACAGCCCGTGTCGCAAAAGCCAATCTGGTTGCACGCCGGCCTGCCGTCTCGGGCTTTGGAATTAATCGCCATACGGCTAGCGCCAATCTTCTTGAACCCAAGTTTGCGCGCACCATGCTCCATCACCAGACCAGCGTTGTTCTGAGGCATAGGCGGATTACCGTTGATGCCGGTCACGCCCATACGTCGCTCTGCCATAGCGTAATAAGGATCGAGTTCCGCATAGCTGATGGGCCAGTCAGCCAAATTAGCACCCTCGATGGCGCCAAATAGCGTCTTTGTTCGGAAATCCTGGCTGCGAAAGCGAAGCGCGACCCCGTTCCAGTGGACGGTGCTACCCCCAACCACCTTGCAAATCCAGGCCGGAAATCCCGCCAGAAGTTCACCCTCACCAATGCGCTTGTCCAACCACGACAAACGCATGAACATCGTGTTGTAGTCATTGACCCATGTACTAGCTTCAAGCCGTGGGCCAGCCTCAAGACAGACCACATTAATGCCGCGTCGGGTCAGGTCGTGCGAGAGCGTACCGCCGCCCGCGCCCGAGCCAATCACGACCACAACCGAATCATCGTTGTGTGCAAAAGTCGTTGCCATAAGGAGTCTCCGGTTACTTGCGGCGTGGGAGCCAGTTGATGTTGTTAAAGCCACGCTTGAGGTAGCCACCATGTTCAACCGCCGAGCCCCCATACCCAAACTTTGCCCAGACTGCTTTGTCTGAATACAACGTATTGAGCGCGGTACCGTACGACACACTGAAAAAGTCCGACTTCTCAACAGCTCTCAACTGGCCCTCACGCTCTGACTGAGACGCTGACAGGAAACCTCCCTGCTGAAGGGTGGCTAGTGTTTCCCGGGCATTTTCCAGCTTGCCCGCGTCCGCCGAAAGCGCGCCCTGGAGAGCCATAACGACAGCCGCGTAATGAGATTTGTCGAGTGACGCATGCGGAAACAGCGTGTAGGCCACTGCCTCGAGCATAGAGCGCTCATCATCCGTGAAGCTGGAATCTGCCGCTTGTGCTGATGGCATGACATTCAGGGAGCCCGCCGCGAGGGACCCCGCCGCGAGGGACCCCTTGAACATTCTTTCCAGTGCTTCTCTGCGGCTCTGCGAGTCTAGCTGCGAATCTATCGACATAAGCTCTCCAGGAAAAAGGACCTCCACCAACGAGCCAAATGCAAACTGTGACAACTTTATCTGCTACCGGACGCCCTTGTGTTGTAATAGTGCCGGCACCACTGTAGACAGTTTGAAAGTATCCGTCAATACCCAGGGGCAAGTCCGGTGAGAGGTGCTTGCGGCGGGGCATGCGGGTAAACTGATGTTTTTTAAGCACTTGCCTATGAAACCAACACGTGTAGTTAAGAAAGTAGTTTCTTCGTCGCGCGCCCAGCCGCCTCGAGCTCCAGCTTCGGTCAAGGGCGGTCGAAATGTGCTTCATACCCGCGAGGAGAGCAGCGTGAATCGTCTCTATCTCGAGTTGCGCGACCGCGCAATGCGCTACAACTTTAAGCCCGGGGAGCGAGTCAATGAACAAGAACTTGGTCGGGAGTTGGGCGTCAGCCGCCCTCCGCTGCGCGAGGCACTGAACCGACTCGAGTCAGAGGGTTTCCTGCAATTCGTAATGAACAAAGGGTTTTTTCGAAAGCCGATCAGTGTGGACGAGGTGTTCGACCTGTACCAGGTACGCGTGGCCCTTGAGCGACGTGCCGTGTTTCTCGCCATCGATCGGGCCACGGATGAGGAGATCGCGGTGGTAGGCCAATACTGGGCGGAGATCATGATGCGCGCCAAAGAAATGAGCCCGGAAGAAATGTTGCAAGCCGATGAGGAATTTCATTCTCGACTAGTAGCACTATCTCATAATCGAGAGCTGTCAGCCTTCCTGGAGCAGGTAGTACGCCGCATTCATATCGCACGCCAGATCGATGTTCAGCAGTCCGACTGGAATAAACGAGCTTTCAATTCCCATGAGCGTATCGTTGAGCTTATCGCTTGCCGCGACAGACAGGCGGCACTAACGCAGCTGACCGAACATATCGACATGAGTCTCAAGCGCGCACTAGAAATCACGAAAGAAATGACTGCCCGATTCTTTCTTCACGACATGCCAAAATGATAGTGAAATGAAGGCCCGCAGAACTGAAGCAACGAGCAACAGGGAAGGCACACCGGGCTGTTGATCCGACTGCCTACCCTCCGGACCCCACCGCGTTACCTACGCTAGTATCCAGCGTCTTTGCTTTGACGATGTTTGTTAGGTGGTTCGTGGCTTGTGTATGCAACTCACAATCAAATTTTGCTGTGCACTTGGCTTGTCTGGAAACAGCCAGCAGCTACGGACCTTAAAACCGTCGCCCCAGCGAGCGCTGGGGCTCATTCACTGATGGATTTCGTTCGCACGCTCGAGCGAGGGATCGGAAAAATTAGGGTTTTGCTACAGTCAACACTCTAAAATTTACCATCGTCGGAAACTCGGTCGGTGTTGTTTTGCCGAGGGAAACGCTGAGCAAATTGTGCGTCGACAAAGGGTACACGCTCTAAGCAGTTGAGGCGGGCGGGGGCACTGAACTCACAGCCTACCGGCCCGACTTCGCTCCACAAATGGATGTTGCAGAAGAAATCATGCGTGAGCACAGAGATGTGCTTCGAAAGCTCAAGTCCCAGAATTAGCAAGCTGTGCTCGCCCGGCCAATCGCCAGTCAGTTGCTGTCCAACACTAGTAAAGTACCGACGCTTATCCACCAAGCGGTTGACAAGTCCATAACGCTGTCCCTTCATGTTCAAAAACCACCTACCCATATTGAATGCGCTTTGAGCAGGGCGATGCTTCCCCACGTTAGATTTGGTCTCGTGCCTGTGACAGGTTTTGGTCATGCATGGTTTGTCCTAAACGGTTGCATCAATACCGTTAAATGTTTGAAAACCCTAGTTTTTTCCGGGCCG
>Ga0194133_10005417_pt1 | contig 16258 bp, 12 predicted proteins | sample TA2KigOf40mmetaG_FD_155448 | JGI IMG/M metagenome (GOLD analysis project Ga0194133, IMG submission 155448) | Freshwater microbial communities from Lake Tanganyika, Tanzania - TA2015055 Kigoma Offshore 40m | ecosystem: Environmental > Aquatic > Freshwater > Lake | place: Tanzania: Lake...
AATTGTGGGTGGACGCGATTTCGACGACTATGAGCAGTTTAAATCGTGCATAAGCGGAGAGAACATTCATTTTAAAACCATTGTTTCTGGTGGAGCCCGGGGTGTTGATACACTTGCTGAGAGATATGCCAAAGAAATAGGTGTGCCTGTAAAGATTTATTTGCCAGACTGGACAAAACACGGAAAAGCCGCAGGACCAATTCGCAACCGCCTAATCATTGAGAATGCCGATTGCGTAATTGCGTTCTGGGACGAGAAACACGTTCTTCTCTCAAAATTGCCGAGGAATTGAAGAAACCCACCACGATATTCGTTTATTGAGAGTCTGATGACATTATGTTGGCGAGTTTGTGAAGATTATCCCATGAGAATAGAATAAAAAGTGCCTCATCAAGTGTTCTGAAATTGTTTTTTTCTTTTTCCTCGCTGAGTAATTTCATTATAGCAGCATTTGGCTTTATTTCCTCAGAAAAGGCGTCCAATTGTGTACTGATTGCGTTGTCGTCATAGGATTCTAATTCAAAAGTTCGCAGGAATTCCAACTGATATGTAAGATGTGCGGTCATTTCATCGTCACAATCTTGATATGTGGTTTTAAAAAACTTCATTTATTAAAATTAAAATAAAAAATACATTTATGTCCTTTAGCAAAATAAATATATAATTAAATATTATAAATGGGCGTACGCACCTACAAAAAACGGAGTTCATCTAAAAAACATACATCACGCAGTCGCAAACAGTTTAAGGGAGGGTTCAATGGAACAGAACAAGAACTTAGCGACTTGGCTGCTCTTTTAACAGATATAATTTCAGAACCGTCGTCACCAGTCGACAAAACTACATTTATTTTAAAAGATGGTAAAGTTAGCGATGAATATAAACGTTTGTATCTTAAATATCATCCTGATAAGACGGGTTCAACCACCACTGAACAATTTCAATTATTAAATGGATTGGTGTCTTTTTTGAATAGCAAGGGAATGAAGAATGTTACAGTGGGCGATGCACTGAACTTTAATGAAGATACATTTAAAAATCAGTCTAAAGACTCGGAATATAAGAAAATATCGGACACAGTAATGTATTTGTTTGCTCAGGATCCAGACGCAGGAATAATGGCTATGGACATGTTTATAATGATGATAAACTATTTGACTTTTACTATGTTACAAAATGACAAGATAACGGCCAAGGAAGTAGCAGCGATGTATTGTGCTATAACAGTAATTTCAAGAATTAAGTTTTTGTTTGAAAAAATGCAGGAAAATAAATCAACAATATTAGGTGGCAGAAAACACAGAACAAACAAAAGACAGAGACATTCAAAACACAAAAAACAAAATAAAAAAACCAAGAAACAGAAAGGAGGAGTTGTTTATGAGTTTTTAACGGGAATTGTTAGTGTGGCAAATAATGTGCTTGTAAAACCAATTTCAAAAGTTATTAAGTCAGTACCAACAACGTTGGCCGAATTTCATGGCAGACTAGTTGACCCTTCTGAATTTACGACAAAAGAAATGACAGCATTTAGAGATTTAATGACTAGATATATAAATGACGGCATTACGTGTAAAGACGCAATAGTTGATGTTATAAAAACTAGCAAAGTAACAAACACAATGATAGAAAAAAATGTAATCGAGAGAGACCCAAATATAAGTGGCGAAGATAAAAACATTCAAATGAATGAGGGGATTAACTCGTTTGCCGAGAATTTAGCCCAAAGCATAAAAGAAATATCAAATAAAGGAAAGATTACACAAGAACAGTTTGATTATGCTTACGAAACAGCGTGTAGCAATTTTAACCAATCTATTAGAAAGTATGCCAATTATAAGATTGATGACCTTATGATTAAGGCAAAGGAGTTTAAAACTGAAGACATGCCTGGAATAGTCAAATCCAAATCTCGTGAATTAAAAACAAAGGAGACTAGTTTTAAATTGGATTTATTCTTAATAAGCACATGTGTTCCCGTTATTTTTGCGTTTATACAGTTTATGATAGATAACAAACAAAGCCCGTCAGTATCAGGTATAGTTCCTGATTTTTTCAATGCTCCGGCGGTTGCACAGGATATATCTGACAAGATGTGGCCATTGTTAGTTCAATTCTGGCCTATATTTCAATCACTTTTGTCTCAAGCAGTATTGTTGATCGGAATCAACCATGTTAGAACAGCGTTTGTGCCTAATTCATCCTTAGTTGGCATTTTGATGATGGCATTTACTGGCCTTTCCACTTATACCGGATACAAAACAGCGTATAACCAGATTACATCAAACGGGCAAGAAGTGCCGACAGAAATGGATTATTTAGATTTTAAAAGCGCTCCTGGGTGGTCGGCAGGTATATATGAACAAATATCAACACTTGCTACTAATGCGGGTGTTGGAATTGCCAATAGTGCTATAGGGATTATAAACATGACATTTATGAAATTGGGTGTTCTTGTAAATTCCAATTTAGATCAATATGGCTCTGAAATAATATACATGATTTGTGGACTAATGATGATGTACTCGATGTATTTAGTTATAGGCACCGCAACTGATTTGTCCAGAAAGAAGAATGAAGTTGCCGATGCTGTAAAAGAAGCGTACAAAGAGAGTGCATTTAATTTAACAAAGTTAAAAGATGAAATAAATAGTCCCGAATTTCAAGAATTTGGACCGGCCGGCTCTCTTATCAAGAACGTTCAAAAGCAGGGTGAAAGTTTATCATCTCTTTTAAATGCTCAAACTAGTATTGCGTCATTAGGCTTGAAAGAACTTGAACTTGAAAAGGGTCTTACATTACAGGAGAGGCGAACGCGTGCTGCAGAGAGAATGGCAGATGCGGCTGAGCAACAACAAGGAACACAACAACCAGAAATGTTAACAGAACAGCAATACAATAATCCTGACGATATAACATAAAATATGCCTGACGGCATGGGGGGTGTACTTATTTTTTCCAATTCAATCAATTAGAACAACATGATTTATGCTCTAATTGAGTATGCCTGCCGGCATGGGGGGCTTTGTACTTATTTTTCAAACTCAATCAATTAGAACAACATGATTTGCTCTAATTGAGTAAATCTATTAAATTTGTTACACCATAATAAGTTCACTCCGAATTGCCGGGAACAATAATTCTATTAAAAATTGTTACACCATAATAAGTTCACTCCGAATTGCCGGGAATAATATTTACTTGTTCAGTCGTGATGATTAAAATCGTCCAGGCATGTGTTTCTCCTTGTAATCCTGGTCTTTTATGATGGAACGGGTGGGAATACCGCCGCGAATCCAGTCGGCATGAGCCGCTTCCTCAACCAAATTAGCCGCATTGCTAATGGTCGCCTGGAGAGAAGGGACAAGTGGCGTGTAATGACGGTGATGAACCGCCGTGTCTGCAACAGTTCCACAACTCTTGCGGTTGCGTACATAGTCTCCCTGCTGAATGCGTGCCTCAAGAACAGGCTTAGGTGCTCCGCGACCTATATAAGGCACAGTCGCAAAAGGACGCTGCTGAAGGCTAAGTTTAGCAGTGGGAGTAGTTTGAATTGAACCAATGCGGAGGTTGGAATCGTCATCTATGTTGCATCCGCCTATAAATCCGCCGTTGTAAAAGACATTTGGCTGATTGAGTGCGAATGAGATTGGTCTATCCATAGAGCAAGGGTAATAGTTGCTGGTCATGTGTGTGTTGAAGTGGTTATTCTGTAAGTTTCTCTCCGAAATGTCATAAGAATCATCCCCTAAACGAGAGAGATTGCCGAAAGTATAATTAGATACCGAAAAACTCATCTTGATATATAATTATAAAAGATTTTAATTGAATAGCCTTCGCCTATTTAATAAAATGCTTGTCGATTATGAGTGTTATTCTTCACACATTGGAGAGCATGACCTTCTTTACATGACGGCATGTTTCCATAGCAAAACTCGGAAAAGGCTTTCTGGTCATTCGGGATGGTTGTGCTCGGATTTGTGTGGAAATTCCTTAATGAAGTCTCATATGCTAAATTGTCGCCTAAATCCTTGAAAATGCGGGGGGTGACTGCTTTGTCTTTGGCTACTTCGATGATTTCTTGCTCGACTGCTGGATTAAACGATGGTGCGGCTGGTTTGCGAGTTGGCGAGTCGACATAATCCGTTAAAAGCACGTTCATCATTGGATTCTCGGCAGTAGGGACAGTGAATTGCTGCTTGGTTTCTTGATAAACCACTGGGTCTGAACTTGTGAAAGCCTCTTTCTTAAGTTTTTCATTGCGTTTTGTTCTCTCATTGCTGATGAAGAATAATGCCAGCACACCGAGGGCAATAGCACCAGACACAACTATTTTAATGGCACGAGACACGACGAACCCGAGAATTGTGAGGAGAATGATGAGGCGAGAGATGGCATTGATTTTCTCTACAAAGGATTGGCTCTTATTGGGGTATAAATCAGCGATATATTCCTTCTTAAAAAGAACCATTGGATTGTATAACCAGAAATCTGCGGACATTTGATATATAATTAGAAGACAAATGATTTTTATTTCGCTTTACTTTAAACAAGACTTGTTATATTCATATTTTTCGGCTTTTCTTGTGGTTTCTCTCCTTTAATGTCTTTGGCAATGATGTTAATTATCTTGCGACGCATGTGTTTTCGGCATCTTTCTTTGAGTGTTCCTGTCCAATTATACCACTTTATTGTAGAAATCGGGTCAAATTCCTTCAATAATTTAATTGTGTTGGAGCGAGTTTTAGTCCATTCCCAAAATTCGCGTTCGATGTCACAAATTGCGTTGATTGTAGGGTCTTCAGGAAAAATCTTGCGGGTTTCATCGTAACTAAAATCCATTTTATTGAGATCATTTATATTTGGAAAACTAGCATCGTCCATTACATTCAGAATCCGAATAAACTTAACCATTATAAAAAAGGTTTCTGCTCCATAATTAGTATGTGTATTATAGCTAACATCACTTACATAAACGCCGACATTACTGGTTTGCCCTTTATATGAAGCAAGTCGGTTACTAAATCCATCCAATAACAACGGTTTTAATCTTTTTAATAATGCGTATTTTGAATCTTTGGATGTTATTTCAACTTGTTCAACAACCATAAGGTCGCTATTTGCACGGTAATGCATAGAAGTTTCTACGTAAATTCCAATGTACATTTATGTGAGCGATTTAAAACAAGTATATTAGTCTTATTTTAAATCATTTTGGTTAAATCAAATTGCTTACTTCTTCTTATTCCGCTTGGTTTTCTGTGGCTTTTCGGGTTCTGGCTGTACAGGTGTAGTTGCTTTTTGCTGTTCTTCCAGTTGTTTCTTCGCCTTTTCGAGTTGTCTTCTCTCTAATTCAGCGCGCATACGCTCTTGTTGCTTGCTCTTTGACACGCGTCTGTCCATTTCCGACTTCATCGCACCAGTTTGAGCCTTTGACATGTTATTGAGACCGAATTTGGAGAGAAGGTCTTTCATTCCCTCGGCACCAGGCATATCCTTGAGATTGTTCATATATTGTGACGCCTCTTCAAGCAACTCGCTCTCCTTTATCTCTCCACTCTTAATCTTTGCGTCCAACTTATCGCCGACTTTCTTTGCCAATTCCATAAGTTTCTGGGGATTCTTGATGAGTTTCTTGAACACATCCTTCATATCGGCGATACCCTCGGCATCGATGTCGAGTTCACTGGCAACCTCCTCGGCAATGTCCTTTGCGAGAGAACCAATCTTACCACTGAAAATACCCTTTAAATGGTTCTCGACATCCTCGCGATTGGGGATGGATTCGGCACTTATACCCGACATGTCTTCACACATTTGTGCGAATCCGTTGAAGGTTTCCTCGATTTTCGCACTGAATTCCTCTTCATTAATTGCTTCGAAGAGTTTGGCGGTGTCACCAAATGAATCCATATTCTTCGTGTCGGGAACAACTGAAAAGAGGATGAGTTGGAGATATTGCCAGATGACGTTCTTGGTGTTTTCACTGATATTTGATTTCCAAAGTAGAGAGAAATCGACGTTGGGGAGAAGTTCAACAGGTGATTCGGCAAACATTTCCTCGTTTTTGTAGAGGATATTAAAGAAATGCTTCGGGTAATTCTCTCGACAAAACTCGTATGTGGCGTCATTCACACACATTTCTCCCAATTCGGGAAAAGTATTTGTGAGATCGGCACAAAAATCAGTTGCTAACTTGAAGAAATTGTCGCGATTTTCCATTGTTGTTGTTTATATTGACAAAATGTTTATATTCATATTTAACATAAACATTTATTTTGTGGAAAAATTATTGCCATCGGGCTTAAATTTATTGCCATCGGGCTTAAAATTTACTGCTTCTGGCTCATATACATCATACTAATCTTCGTAAGGTTCTGAATATACTTCATCGCCTTTGCCTGATTTTCAGTTCCCATGTTTCGCACTGGATTGCGGAGTTTATCAATGATACGTTGAACCTCATCACGCTTCTCAGAACCATCTACATCTTCACTGTAATCGCGATCAATGAAAAAGGAAATATCGCCCTGTTCAATCGCCCCAGCATACTTCGACACATACTTAAACCAAATCTTAATTACCGCGGTCGGATTAAACGACTTCATATTGGCAAAAGCAGTGCGAGCCATCTTAATATCACCGTCATCGGGGAAGATGGAGATGAGATCATCAATAAACTCAGTGAGATGGTTGTTAAATGCTCCAACGAGAGTAGTCATTTTAGTAAGCTATTTAAAATATGCCACGATTTATTTATATTGTTTTAAATCTAAATCTTAATTAAAAACATTTCAATAATCATAAATTATAATCCAAAAATGTGTTCATTCTTTGTAAAAGATATTATAAAACATCATTCTAAGTTGATGGTTGATAATGAGATTGCTTTGCTTAATAAAATGCTGAATGATGAGATTCGCGAAGTTGGAGAGAATTGGGGTATATTGTATCATGTTGATTATTACCACCCGGATGCCGTTTTATATTACACCCCGGATGCTGGAAAAATGAGACAAAAAGTGATTAAACTGCTATCCGCTTATTACAAACACGAATACTCGTTTAATATGCCTAATATTATATTATTCCGTGTGAAAGACATAAATCCACAGTTGGTTACACTGGATTATCTAGATAGAACACAATCTGAGTATTACTACATCATTAAGAATTGTAAATTTAATAGAGCAATTAACAATAACGTGCCGTTTCTTATTGGTGCCTTTGCCGGTGTAATACAGATAATGTTCGAATATTCATTTTTATTTGAGAGAAACGTATCTAGAATGCGGCTAGTCAAGTTTTATAAGCAGAAAACCGGAAAATCCAGTGTAAAATGGCATAAAACAATATCATCTATGCGGGGTGAACTGGCAAAGTGTAAATTCGATGAAATTTGGCGCGAATTGGAGAGAATTAGCGTCTAGGGATTTGAACTTGGCTATCACGTTCGCGCTTTAGTCTTTCCATGTCAATATTCGCACCTTTGCCTTGGTTTTCCTGTGGTGTTTGTATGAAATCCATTTGGTCTATGTGAGCAAAGCCGTGCATCATCGCTAAACCACCGTTGCCTTGAGCAGACATTTGGTTAGCATCCAGACTAAGATACGAGTAATTGTCAGACATCCCGTTCATTTCACTAGAAGAAAATGCCATCGGCTCGGCATTAGTGAATCCTCCTAAAGAACTTACATTATTTTGTCCGTTCGGCAGCAATTCTTCTAAAATTGGTCCGTCGCCTTGCACGACATTGAATCCACGGGTAAGAAGCATGAGTGAAGGAACATGTGTTACTGTGGGAGGAAGTGGGACTAATTGACCATTGTCTAAAACAGCACTCCTCGTGCCATCTTGGTTGCGTACACGTTTGTCAATACATATATAACAAATGTCCTTGGCATGATAGTTACGAGACAATGAATAAAGGACATTTTTACTGTTGTTACAACTATTGCTGTAATATAGGATGTATTTCATTTATATATTTCTAATAAGTGTGTTTGGAGCAAAATACGCAAATTGAAATCCGAAAAAATTGAATTATAAAAAGATTACTTAAACATAATTAATATATCTCTCTTTAGTAGACAGAACATGCCCAAGATTGCCAATCTCAACGAAACCGATGGAGTTCTCTCCTTTACACTCTCAGATGTGAATGTCAGTGTAGCGAATTCACTGCGTCGCATTCTTATTAGTGAAATTCCAGCAGTCGTCATTCACACCTTCCCAGACGAAGAGAATGACCTTAATATCACGGTCAATACGACACGACACACAAATGAGCAAATCAAGCAGCGTGTTGGTGCCATCCCAATTCACATTAAAGACCAGACAATTGACTTGAGTGACTACTTGATTGAGTTGGACATGGCAAATACGACTGACAACATTATTTACGCCACCACCGAGCACCTGAAGATTAAGAAGTTGAGCAGCGATAAGTATTTGGACGATGCCGAGTTGCGAAAGGTTTTCCCAGCGAACAAGATGACTGGTGGTTTCATTCCGATTGTTCGTCTTCGACCCAAGATTAACAGCGAAACCAAGGGTGAGCACATCAAGTTCACTGCGAAAATGTCGATTAAGACTGGAAAGGTGAGTGGAATGTATGTGTCTGCGTCTACGGCTTCATATGGGTTCACACAAGACAAACTGCGTCAGGTTGAGGAGTGGACAAAGGTGGAGAAGGAGTTGGTTAAGACGATGAAGCAAGAAGACATTGACCTCGAGAAGAAGAACTGGATGGCGAGTGAAGGCCGCAGAATTGTGCTGAATGACAGTTTTGATTTCTTGGTTGAGAGTGCTGGTGTTTATGAGAATGTTGAACTGATGAAGACGGCATGTGACATCCTCAACAAGAAGTTGGCGTCGGTTGTATCAGCAATTGACGGAAATGAACTGAAGATTCAAGAGGCGAAGACGACTATGCAGCATTGTTTCGATGTGCTTTATAACGGCGAGGATTACACACTTTCGAACGTGATTGATAGTGTTTTGTATGCGGATTACTATTCAACTGGCGACAAACTCGCATACATTGCCACTAAGAAACTTCATCCTCACAATGATTACATTGTCATGCGACTGGCAGTTAAGGAAGACCCTGCTATTCGAGATGACCAATACGTGGGAGTTGCTAAGAACTATATTAAGGAGGCATGCGTGAAGGCAATGGATACTGTTAATCAAATTGCTGACTTGTTTTAAATGAATGATTGCATGATTTCACTTTATTTTTAATTTTAATAAAGTGAATAAACAAACTAAAAGTATTTTATATTCATTTATAATAGATAATGGAACAAGAAACATCAACAACTGACGTGGATACATCCATTGTCATTGAATTAGGGGATATTATACAAGTTGAAGCACCAAACAACAGTGACATTCACAACAAAATTTTTTTCGTCAACTACATTGATGCCAATCAAATTCAGGCATTTGACAACAAGGACATGAAAAAACACGTGTTTAATATTTTGGATGGGATGCTGACGGATGAGAGCATAAACAGCATCGCGATTCTCTTCAAGCACCCCGAGAAAGGTTATGCCCGCCAAAATGGTCTTGTCAAGGACAAATGGGTAACTATGGAATTCGGTGGCGACGTTCCTGTTCTCATTACGGGTCAAATCACCAATCTCGAGGAGGATATGATTGAGATCAAGACCTATCCGGATGGAGAAACGATTTACATGGATTTCGCTTACAAGGGATTACCGCTCGATATTCCGATTCAAACGATAAAACTGCGGGCTGAGCCAGTTGCGTTCAAAGACCTTGAAACATCGCCAATTACGCCCGATGCTGTTGTTACTGAGGAGGCAGAGGGTGCTGAACCCGATGAGGACATAATAATTGACGAGAATCTCATTGGTGTCTCGACTAGAGATGTGAAATCCAAGTTGCGTCAGGTCATTATGGACGCAGACGACATTGTTTTTGGTGAAGATTTGGGTGAAGTCGATGAGGTCGTTGACGTTGGCGAGAAACAGCGGCGTTATGGAATTGAAACACAAATGAATGACTTGATGGATGAAATGTTGTCGACCATACCAAATGCGGAAAGAACTCGCAATGTTCTTAACAGAATCCACTTGTTAATCGAGCGATTCAAACAACTTCGTGATCAATTCTCTCAATTTGATGATGGTGGAAATGCTAATAGAATTCCCAAGAAGTGGAGCGACACAAATAAACCAGCAATCGATGTGCTGAGTCGTTTGTCGCACAATTTAACGTGGATTCTCCCTATTGTCACTAATAATAAGAAGGTATATGATTTGATTGACGAGGAAGAATCGGCAAATATAATAAACAAGAATCAACTCGATGATTTAAACAATGAAGCGAAAGTCATCACTGCGACCGATTTGGACTACGACAAACAAGCAACAATGGCGGCTAAATTTAGGAAACCATTTGACGAAGTAGCCGAAGATGAGCAACAAGTACTCGCGAATATTAATGTCGAATCCGACATAGATGTCGTGGTCTCTTCTCTCGAAAACTTTGCAAGCACAGTGGTTAAAAACAACGCCGCGAAATCTCGTAGATTCGTCATTAATCGCTACAATCTCGGAGAGAAGCGTTTGAAAGCATCGTTTATACGTGGTTCAAAGATGAATGCCGAAGAACACGCGATTACCAAGAATGATTTGGCTCAAGTGACTGGGTTCGTCGTGCTTCCACACCAATATGTGCGATTTTCGGGTGTTAAATTGCCGGCTACAAACATTTACAATAAAGCAAACATGTCTCAGGCTCGTCTCCGTTATTGGCAATTGTTGAACGAAATGATTGACCCTAGTGTGTTGTCTTACAACATTATTGATGAGGAACGAGACCGCGAACGAGGTGAAGACGAAGAATTAGACCACTATTTTCGCACGGTGTTTATCCAAAAAACAGGCGGTTCAAACATTGCTCAAATGAAAAACAAGTATGAAGCATTTTTAAATAAGGTTATTCCTCGCACATCATTTTTATTCGACCTTCTCTCGAAATACATATCAGACAAGTTGTCTTACGATGATGTCGTGGCTTATTTGGAACCCTTCATGATTTATGATGACGCAGTCACTTATAGAAATTACGAGGAAATCGCCGCGTTTGTTCACAATAATATAGTCGAATTCCGCAAGAATTACGAGAAATCCAAGACAGAATTCTTGAAAATGCGTAGATTGATTGTTGAAGAGAATACAAAAACCTTTTTAAATGATGCTTATGATACTAAGAATAGAATCTATGACTCATCGGTTCCTACTATGTTCACCGATTACTCGGTTCGCGGGTTTTATGAAACGATGTTTAGAATGTTAGCACCGATGCGTGACACAGCCGGACAGAACCCTATATTATATGGCGCATCTGAAATTCTCACCAAAACTGCTGAACTTGATCATGGACGTGCTCTTCATCTTGGAATGGCTTATAATGGTTCGCAAAACTTGGTTGGGTTTGATGTAGATTTGGAAAGTCGCATTGAAAGCAGAATATCGGACGAGACCAAGATGAATGAAGAGACAAAGAATGATGATGTGTGTCAGTCTTATGTACTCGCCAAGAAATATGTTGATTTACAAGAATTGGAGGATGATAACGGTCGCGATGACATTTATTTTGACAAGCAGTATGATGAAACTCGTTATGACATCATTTTTGAATACAAGAATGAGCGTGACACCATGCCTAGAGAAGAATTTATACGATTTTTAGAGGAGAAATTAGTCGAAGCCGTCGGACTATCAGAACGTGCTGCTACTCGTGAAGCCAATGCTATATATGATGGCAAACGCAAGGTGACAGATGGCGATTGGGCGGTGCTTGAGGTGGTTCGCGACGAAGACAAGGGAGCCGAGTTAATGTATTACGAGCGTCGCAGTGGAAAATGGCAATATGACCCTCAAGGATATAAAGAGAACCACAACTTGGCGACAGTTAAACAAGACGAATTCTGTGAAATGAACCCTGGCGATAATTGTTACAAAGATGGGCCCGATTGCAAGAGTGCTGATGTCTTGAACACTGAACTCAATAAGAAGTTGATGGAGGAAATGGCACGTGAAGTTCAGATGGAATACCAGCAAAACATTGACGATTTTAAGAAGAAGATTGAGAAGGAAATGAACGACTACTATTACTATGGCAACAAGTATAATGGAAACAACAAGGGTAGATTTACTAAGTTATACGACATTTATTATTATAACAAAATCAAGACCAACTTGGTTAAGGCATACATTGGAGAGAATTTGGGTGAGAGAAATGTTGTTGTGTCGCCTTGGCAGAAGTTGTTTCACATTATTCTCGGTCAATCGGATTTCATGAAGAAGCAGCACGACATCATCAGGTTCGCAAACAATTATACGAAGGAAGACAAGACGAATCCATTTATGTTGGCATGCAAAGACACTGGAGTTCCGCTTGTTCCTACATTTATGATTGAATTGGCAAACGCTGCGACCGGTATGAGTTCAATGACTTATGAGAAGGTGCTTGATCGCATATGTAAGGAAGATAGGGCGACTATGAGCGACAGCGGTGATGCGTTTGTCGACAAATACAGTGGATATGTTATTAAGAACATTGAATTCAGCAGTGATGAAGGTTATGAAGACAGTGGCTATAAATATGTGTCGAGAGAAGTGCTCGAACAGGATTTGGGTGAAGCGTTGACAACCATGGCACCGGCGGCAGTCGTTTATACAGACACCAAAGCCCGCGTGATTTCCAATGTATTTAACGCAATGTGTAACCAGATGAACGTGATTTTGGACAATGAACGCGATTTCGTGGTCTCCAACGCACTCGACGCGATTAACAAGAAAATACCGTCGGTTGAAGACCATAAGAAGATGGAAGCGAAAGCAAAGGCTAACAACAAGAAGTATCCATCCTACGAAGAGTATACGAATGCCATAATAATGTATTACACCCTGGCATTTACGCTTATTGCGGTGCAGTGTGCTATTCCAAGTGTTAAGACTAAGAAGACGTTTCCTGGGTGTGTAAAATCGTTCAAAGGGTTTCCTGTGTATGACGAACTGGATATGAGTGCTCTTACATATATAGTGTGCGTCGCTGATTCCATAAAGTCATCTGCTGACCCATGGAGTGCGATTAAAGGAAAGGGAGCCAAGTCAATTGAAACATTAACAAAGCAGGTTCGCACTGCGTTGGATGATGTCCTTAAAAACGCGGTTATAAGACAGAAGATACAGACGAAACGCGACTATTTATTGACGAAGCCTGATGATCTCGATGAAATTCCAAGCGAATTGCGTGTTGACAGGTGGACAACATTTTTGCCGCCATTGAGACGCGTTGATTTGGAGGCATCAACTAAGAAAGCAGTAGCAGCCGAGTTTAAATCATCGCTGGTCGAGGCGGTTGGCACTGGAAACGCATCACAAGTAGAAAAAATCAACACACTTATGAGCAAACTCTTTTATTATTCTCTCGCTATTCAAGAGTCTATTCAGGAAACTGTCGATAAAGAAGAATTGCTTTTGAAAACGAACAATGGAATGCCATTTATGGAGAATGTGTGTTGTAATGACGGTTCGGTTGATACATTCAAATACTTTAACGAGAAAACTGGCGGCGAAGTGGAGAAATACAACAAAATGGCGGAAGAAATAAAGAAGATTTACGCTGATTACATGAAGATGATTAAGCCCGTGTATTATCTCGGCAAAGGCGATACGAAGACTAAGTATCCGTCAGTGAATCCCGAGTTTAGCGAGGACACCATTTACAGTGCGTTCATTCATTTCTGTAAGTTCAACAAGAATATACCGGTGAGCGACGAGATGATGGCGATTTGTCTCTCAAACAAGAGCACATTCAAGCCGATGGATTCTCTGAAAACTAAGGTGGAAACTCTTAAGAAAGAAGGACGCATGTTTACAGTGGAAAATCTTCATTCACTGTTAAATGTCATAAACAGCCACAATCTTGTGAAGATTGAACTGAATCGAGGTGCTATGACACAGAAGGAGCGGCTTACAGCGTTGCTTGAGGGAGACGTTCTCCCTAAGTTACCATCAAGTACATTAGCCAAATTGTTGCGTGATTTAATTGACAATTTCGACGGAATTATACGGAATGAGAAGGATGAAACGTTGACTGATGACTTGGAGAATTTTATGTTTACACAAGTTGATGAAATGAAAAAGCAGATTACTCAGTTTATAAAGCGGTTTGCTAGCACCACTTATAACAAGGCACGTGTCGACAAGTTTCTCTCCGAAATCACTGGATGGAAGCCGACTGCTAACCCGACCACTATGACGACTGAAGACGAAACCAACTCGCATGCTATTTCACAAATTAAAGAAAACATGCGTCGCATTTGTTGTGAATTACCAGTAATAGTTATGAATAAGGTAACATATGAGACGATGAATATTCCATCACACTGGGATTTATCTGAGAAGCACAATGCCGAGTTGACCACTATGATAAATGAGTTTACCGATAAATTAAAGGTGAATTATGTTGATATGGGTGATGTCGATGAGGGAGAAATAGACACTGACGACAACGTGGCGAATAAGCAATTTGGAGAGATGTTGCGCACAATTCGAGAGAAAACGAAGCAGATTTATGTGTTAATGAAGAACACTCCGTTTTATGCGGCACTCAATGAGAAGACAAAGCCGATTGTTGGCAGCAAATTGTCGGCGAAATTACACGAATATTACTTGCTTTCGGCTTTTATTGAGTACATTAACGTCGCAGAGGAGAGAAATAACACGCTTTTGAGTGAGAAGATAGCGAAATTGTTGGTGACATATATTGACATTCTCTCAACAAACAAGTCAGTTGTAAATATGAGTAAAGAAGATATTATGGCACAAGTCTTGCGGTCGAAGGAGGTTGAGAAGAAGGAGATTACTGATTATTTGGGTGCTCTCTCCACTGAGAAACGTAAGGTCGAGAACTTGTTTAAGGTTAGCAAACTCGGTGACAAGTGGTCAATGGGTCTTACCGAGGCGGTTTATAAGTATGATAAAGATGTTTATGACAAGGAAATGGAGGCGGCGGCTAGACGTGTTGCTGCGGATTCACGCACGGATGGCGAGGGTGTGGCTGACGTGTTGGGTGAAGACATCATGGAAGAGTATGATATGAGCAGAATGGCAAATGATGACGAGTATGCCGAGGGAATGGATGGTGATGAGGCTTATTAAATCCATAAAGGTTAATAACTTTGCTTAAATTTACCTAAAAATATAATTCTTATGTAAATTAATGGAGTTCGTATCATTTAACGCGTCTCTCATGATAAATTTGTTTAATGGATGGAAAAACAACAAAGAAAAGAATATAATAATAGACCCTATGTCATGCTTAATAAAACTCGGGTTGCTTACATTTTATCCAGTGGGGACAAAAATTAGCATAGCCGACAATAAGATTGCCATATCAGAGCCCTCCATTTTTCAGGGGACTTTCCGCTTTTTAAACGGTGATGGCCGTGAAGACCTACACAATCTGTGTGCTCCGATTATGAAGAGCATTGAATGGTACTGGAATCCTGAGGATAAAGAAATCGGTGCATTGTTTGATTACGCAATAACAGGGTTGGATAAGTTAAGGAACACATATCCGGCGAATAGCATTATTTCACATTGTTTGGACTTGTATGCACAGTATTTGGTGTGTAAGAAGGTGAGAAAGGTGGATGATGTTGCTGGTGCTGCTGGGAAGAAAAAGAAGCCAGCAACAGCAGCGGAAGTGGAAGACGACAATAAAATACACAATTTTTTGAAGACGCTGTGGAGTCCACGTGAAATACACATAATTATACAGACAATGCTGGAATATGACACTAAATTGAAGACGAATAAGCAGGAACCGGACAAACTTCACTCGATTTTAGAGATGACATCGGCGAAGGAGAAGGAATTGTCGGCATTTTTAAAGGGACATGCGACTAGTTTGTGACATATTTTTATCATCATATAGTAGATAAGAATATGGAGACAACCGACCCAACTGACCTGCTTTCTACACAATTAGCGAGACCGGCACACGGATTTAGCCGTGAATTCGTGCGTAGTCACACTACATCCAGCGCGATTTTGTTGTTTTCGGTGTTGTTTGTGCTGGTTCAGGTGATTAAGCCATCATTCTTGTATAATAGCGACGGTTCTCTCCGTGCTTTCGGTATTGGAACAAAAAATAAGACGGTGGTTCCAATGTGGTTAGTAGCGATTATACTTGGAATCATGTCATA
>Ga0194133_10005418_pt1 | contig 16255 bp, 9 predicted proteins | sample TA2KigOf40mmetaG_FD_155448 | JGI IMG/M metagenome (GOLD analysis project Ga0194133, IMG submission 155448) | Freshwater microbial communities from Lake Tanganyika, Tanzania - TA2015055 Kigoma Offshore 40m | ecosystem: Environmental > Aquatic > Freshwater > Lake | place: Tanzania: Lake Tanganyika...
GGACAGGAAGACCAATCAATCACTTTACAAACAAGAGAACAATCCGAGTTAGAGAGGCAGCAATACAAGCCGGGACCAAACGATATATGGATACAAAAATATTTACGAAACAAGTATTTTGGAATTATGGACAATGAAGGGGCGAGTGATGGGTTGTTTGCTGCCATACGAGACGCAATGATGACCGTTGGAAAAACAACCAACATAATTGAATTGCGTGGGAAATTGGCGGACAAAATGACGGAACAAGTGTATTCGCAATATCGTGAGAAATACATCTCTCACCAAAACACCCTGAAAACACAGCAGTTGGAATTGAAAGCGATGACCGACCGGCACAATGACCTGAAAGAGCGCATAAAGCACATTCACGACAAAGCCCAACAACAACTTATGATTGCCGAAGGAAAGAAATTAATGGCGGAATTTGCGGAAAAGAAAAAAGAGGCAATGTACACCAAAGTCATTGCCAGCGAAATTGACTTTATGAAGGACATAAAATCCCACGAACAATTGAAAAAGAAAATACAAACTTCTCTCTACTGGCCGGATAAATGGGCTTTGGACACACTGGAACGAAGCATGAATGTCAAGTTCATCCGGTTTTCATCGGGCGCATACAATAACCGCGACACCGACAACGTGTTGTGGTGCGAATCGGCGCAAGAACAGCCGCAGCCATTTGAGCCCACGTCGTACATCATGCTAGAAACGTCGTGCATCCCGTCCGAAGCAATCAAGTGCGGATACAAATTAATCACCTATAAGACCCGGGGCGTGTTTTCGTTTTCAGAAATTCCGTATGACATTAAACTGCTCATTGTGTCCAAGTGTTTGGAAGGGAAGGGCGGGGCATTCAGTGTCATTCCGCAATTCCAGATGTTTCAAAAAGAACTCGGCATTGAAGGGCACGACATTGCGCTGCTGGACATTGAAGAATTGCCGCTGAGTAATAACAACGAACAAAAATACAACCCCGACATTGTGTTCCAATTTTACAACAAGTCGGATAATGGCCCGCTTCCGGGCATGGGCAGCGGAGAGAAAATACCGGAATCCGAAAAAGCGTATTTCCGAGCACTGGCAGAAACAAAAGACTGGCGCCGCATGCTCTCCAATTTTTGGCAAACCCCCTTTACATTGGACGGACACACCTGGCAAAGTGTAGAACACTACTACCAAGGCAGTAAATTCAAAAACAACAACCGGGAATTTTACTTGAAGTTTTCTCTTGACTCGCGCTCCGACATTGCGAGTGACCCGGCCGTCGCAAAAGCGGCCGGCAGTAAAACCGGTAAATTAAAGGACACCTTGCTGCGTCCCAAGAACATTACTGTTGACCCCGACTTTTTTGGTGGTCGTAATGAACGAGAAATGGAAAGCGCCATGATGGCGAAATTCTCTCAAAACAATGATTTGAAACGCATGTTATTGGCAACACGAAATGCCAAATTGGTTCATTATGTGCGCGGGTCTCCGCCGGTTGTTTTTACGAATTTAATGGATGTTCGGTACAAATTACGCAACAACGCAAAATAAATGTATAATCAATATAGTCAAAGTCAAAGTCAAAGATGTGCCATATTATATACACACCATCCCCGGATGTCATCTTCCAAATTTGGTTCTTTTAACAATTTTATGTAATTCTCTTTTTTTAATTCAATGGTTGGCATAGTAAACGCATAAAAAAATAAAATGAGTCTGTCGCATTTATCTTTTTCGTTTGTTTCGTTTGTTTCGTTTGTTTCTTCATGTTCAAGCCTTTGAGGCGCATGACGAGGACACCATAAAAATGTTTTGATATAATAATCACACATATTATTACACGCAACGTAATTATGAGTATAGTAAAGCCGGGATGCGAGTTGATATACGCGGGGTTTAGGTAGAGAGTTATACAACGTGGGCTGCGTGGTAGTCATATCTAATTCAAATAAAATTTCTTTCATAACAGTGTCGTGTATATTTTTTTTTAGCCGGATGCGGGCATTTCTCCGAACCATGTCTACATTTTTTCTGAAATAGTTCATATACACCTCTAATGATTCATTATTATCGCTATTATTATCACTATAACTATACACACATTCATTGGTAATGTGTGGATTTTGAATTATTTCTTCTATCATTGCCGTATGACAAGACGGAATGTATTTTTCTTGAAAGCAACCAACACACGGCGCATGCGTCATTGTATGATATGAATGACTTCTATTTCGTAAATACGGGTCAAATAAACTTCCCAATTCCAGGCACGTCAATGTGTTGTTATTTTTATACCATTCGTAGCACAACACCCGTCCAAGGGGGCCGCATAAACACAATATTGTATCCCCGTTGTTGAATGTTTTGTACGCCTCTTTTAATTCTTCGTAATTGGTTTGAAAAGCATATTGTTCTGCCACTTTAATTACCCGGTATGGTTTTATATTAAATCTCTCTATATTCGCAATATTGGTAAGGTTTTTTTCGTTTGAAACAATAATGATAGAGTGAGTATGGGCATACTCCTGAAAGACGTCAAACGTGGAGTATGTGTTTGAATTGATTAGAATGTTGGCACAAAGCACATTTTGTTCAACCACATTCAGCGGATTTTTATAATATTTCATCGCAACGTTGTAATCTTTGTTGCGGCATACCTTGCACGGCAATCCTACAAAATAATTTACACCGGTGTAATTCAACGCATGTTTTAAACACTCGGATAATTGTTCGCTAGACACATCGTCGCCACGTGATATGATGCCATATACGGGGGTTGGGTTATCCATAGCGATACATTCACCGTCATTTATTTTAATAAAACAAAACGGTGTTTTTGTTTTGAATAAATTATATATCTTTGAAACGTTGTCCATTTGATTTGCTTTATTTACATTAGATTATTTACATTAGATTATTTACATTAGATTATTTAGATTGTTTATTTACATTTTTTATAACAGCATAAAACTAAAATATAATACTATTGTATTGTATAACAACACACTACTTTGATATAATGCGTTTTCATGTCGGACATATTTTCCACGAAGTGGAGCACATTGCCATCAATGCCGCCGAGCATTACGTTGAACACGAAGTTGAATCGTTTGTTCAGCATGAGGCCACGAACGTCGTATCAACCGTCGTCGGTTCTTTATTGTAAATCGGTAAAATCATAAACCATAAATCGGTAAACAATAAATAGGTAAATCATAACCCATAACCCATAACCCATAAAAGTCATATTTTACACATTTTCATATAAAATAATTATTATAATTATTATTATCGTTTTCAATTATAAGCAACGATGATAATACCAATTCACAGAAAATTATATAACGAATTTGGAAAAATAACAAATCTACATCTCTCTACCTCGCGAGAAAAATCCGTATTTAAAGGGATAGATGACTTTATAAAAACCGTATACACCGAATTAAACCACGCCAATTCTACAACAAAGGCATACACCCCCGACCTCCAAGAAATCACGTCTGATGCGGAATTGCCAAGACCAGACATTTTAGAACCTCTCCGTAAAAAGGAAAGGCACGCCGACGCGTTTATGCCGTATGAGATTTACCACTACATCAACCAGCATGCGCTGGGGTGGATACGATTTAAACACACCATTGCTTTGGACCCCCCATCCTCGTCGTGTGAAATATACATTCATTTTATCGTGTTTGAACGCATTTCCCCCGCCCTCATCTCTCAATATCAATCATATTATCGCAAAATTGTGGTGTGGTTGAACTGTTTATCCACGCTTTCTTCGTCCAAGTGCTCCAAGGTGTTGAATGTGTATATTTATATGACACCGCACACCAAAACACTGCCAATCCATGGAATGGACCCCGTCATCAGTGCTTTCAACGCAAACACCGGATTAACAAGGGGATGCATGAATAACGGAGAGATTGTTATATATCGCAAAGAAGAATGGTTCAAAGTGCTTATTCACGAAACCATGCATAATTTTGGCATGGATTTTCTTCATCTTGATTTGAAACAAATATATACCGCTTTTAAACAAATGTTTTGTATCACGCAAGAAGTTCTTTTTTTTGAGACATACACGGAGACATGGGCCCGGATAATGAACATCTGTATTTCGGCGTATTATATCTCTGGATTAAAAACATTCAATGAATTCATGGTTGCCGTAAAAGAAGGGCTGGAAATAGAGAGATTGTTTTCCGTGTATCAATGCGTGAAAGTGCTGGGATACATGGATTTGACATATGATGAAGTGAGTGTGCCAACGCCCGGTCATCGCAAGGTTTGTCGTGAATTGTACCGAGAGAACACCAATGTATTTGCGTATTACATTTTAGGCGGATTGATGATGGCAAATGTGGAGGATTTTATATTATGGTGCACGTATAATAATCGGGCGCATGCCACAGCCACTGCCACAGCCACATCCGACACATTGAGCCATCGCTTTCTGCCAATTCGGTTCAACGATACGGAAAAAAATATAGAGCGCTTTATTTCATTTCTTGGAAGCATATATCGCACTCCGTATACCCTGTCGTTGATAAAACAGGCGGAAGAGAAAATACAAAAACAAATGAAAAGCGGGCATGAAACCATATTACACACGTTGCGAATGACGCTGGTTTTGGAAGATGTATAAGGATCTCTCATATACTCATCACATTATTAGCATAAAGACATAATCCTCCTAAATAAGTTCTAAATAATACAATATACTTTTTCTTGTTTTGAGTTGTATACCCAAATTTCATAATTATATCCAGCATTTTTTGGTGCGTTATGTTATGTCATAAACATTTATCGTTATGATATAACACCAGCTTCATTTAACGAGCATTCAGGGGTATCATGTGCCAGTGGCGTAAGCAGCATCAACCATCTCAGCCACAGTTTGATTTTTAGGTAATCTTCTATCCAGTTCTGTGTCTATAAACCATTTTTTACAATCAGGTGTTAAACCTTCGTATTCCATATCATTGACCTCATTAATTAAATTAGGAATATATTTTTGTATCTCAAGAACATTATTATCATACTTGTCAATACCACCAAGAATATTTTTTTTAATGATGTCATTAATTCCCTTCTGTCTTCCATATTTTTTTAATTCGGCTAAGTTATCGTGAATCCTGATGAGTTTAGGTTTATTCTCATTCCAATTCTTGAATATAATATTTTTAATGCCTTCGTCTATTTTCTCCCATATTTTCTTTTTCTGCTCTTTGCACTTAACATCATAATAGTCCATATTCATACCATTTGCGTATTTGTTACCGTTCCTAACTACAAAATTATTTAGTTTATTACCAAAATTAAATTTTTCAAATTCACTAAATTCGTGGCCTTTATTTTTTAAATTATTTAAAATGTCATTCCAACTCTTGGGACCAAGAGAAATCTTTGGAGTGGGTTCATGCTTTTGAGATGCATTAATAATAGAATTATTATCATCTTGTGGGTTTAAATACCCACTCTCTATGATAGTATAACTGTTGTTAATAATACCACCACTACTTAATTTTATAAATAAATTATTTAATTCATCCGGGTTTCCTGGTTGAATTGTGAAATCTGGGTTAAACGTAACATTCGGTTCCAATCCCATTGCGTGACATACATATTCTTTTACTTCCTGAGAAGTTATATCAGCAGCAAAAAATAAATATAACTCGACTTTACTCATCATCAGAGACTTTGTTTTAAATATAAATATAATACATTTCGGCTGTGTCGGACCATATTCGCTATACAACGAAAGCTTATCATCATTTCCGCCGCCTCTCATAACAATATTTCGCTTGTGTGTTTTACGTTTGTGGTGTTTCGCTTTTTTGGATTTACGCTGTTTAACGCGACGAATTACAGCAGAATGTGCAATTTTATGGCGACGGATAGTTTTTGTTTTTATTGTTGGCATAAATATATATATTATTATTATAAATTTATAAATAACTTCTTCACATTTCTCCGATTAGAAAAATTGAAATAACTTTTACATGTAATATGTATTACAACCCAACCAAACCAACCAAACCAGCCAAACCAATCAAACAATTCGCGTATAGAATGAACAGTGCCAATACCAACAGTGCCAATACCAACAGTGCCAATACCAACAGTGCCAATATTAACAATGAATACGAGAATTGGGAATCATTTTCGGATTCTGGGACCGACTTGGAATACATCTACAACAATATGGATACAATTATTAAGCATAATACTCATCTATATTTTGACAACAACACTGATAACGACGATGACGTCCAAAATAACACAGAAATAAACGAATTAAAAAAATGTGCTATCCGACAGTCAAATTGGCTTATTTATGACAATGACTGTATCAATGATAGTGACAATGACTGTGATGACGATAATGCCGCATCTACTACTAACACATTCTCAGAACAAACAAAGACCAAATTGTGTGATATGGCTTCGCAAATCGCCCGTGATAAACAGCGAGATTCGGATGAAAAACTATCAATTTGGAAATCACTGGCGTCACTTCACGATTCTCAAAGCAAAATCCAAAAGAAACAACAGGCGCTTGAAAAAGAAATTGTATCAATCAAACAAGAACTCGCCCAGATTCAGGACACGCAAACCATTATGGAACAAAAACGCAAAATCTGTATGTACCGGGTTCGTAAAGCACAAGCCGATACACAAGATGAAATCAAGTCGCAATTGTTTGTGAATAAGTTGCTTGATAAGCGTATTTCTGGAACCGAAACTGTGATTGATACCTTGGCACATACTACGAAGAAACAGGAAAAAGCATTACGTAAAGAGAAGAAATATTTAGATTACAACATCCATAAAGTGAAGAAGCGCATTCATTATTTGAAGCGCGATTTTGAGAACTTGGCAATTTGAAAATATGTATAACACCCTCCTCCCATCCTCCCATCTTATCATCTTATAAAAATCCACATAATAATGATATTGTAGCACAAATATCATTATTTTTTTATTTTTATTTATTACCACAATCTCCAAACCCCTAAAAAATTGATATATTAATTATGTAAAATAAAGTATAGTATTACAACAAGAAACAAAACAAGAACAAACACTTCAAGTATTTAAAAATGGGTATTCGTAATTTAAACAAATTACTTCAATCAAAATGTTCCGCCGCATTAAAAAGCATAACATTTGGTGATTTAGCAGGGAAAAAGATTGCCATTGATGCAAGTATATACATGTATCGGTTTATGGGTGAAAACGCATTGCTGGAAAATTTATATTTGATGATTTCATTATTTAGACATAATAATATTCATCCAATATTTGTATTTGACGGAAAACCACCAGTGGAAAAAGCAACCGTTATTGAAACCCGCAAGAAAAATAAGCAAATCGCAGAAAAAGAATATAAAGAACTAGAAGCGGCCATACCAACCGTGAAAGATGATGTGGAAAAACAGGAAATGAAGCAGGCGATGGATGCCTTGAAAAAGAAATTTATTCGCATTAAAGATTCCGACATTTCATTGGTGAAAAAATTACTGACCGCATATGGCGTGTGTTATATGGATGCGCACGGAGAGGCAGATGTGCTGTGTTCAGTGCTGTGTTTAAAGCACAAAGTATATGCGTGCGTGAGTGAAGATATGGATTTATTTGTATACGGCTGCCCCAGGGTAATACGATATATGAGTTTATTGAATCAAACGGCGATTATATATGATATGAAAAAAATACTGGAATGTCTGGATATGACAATGGATGATTTTCGTGGTATATGCGTATTTTCAGGAACAGATTATAATACCGGCGGTATAAAATCACTTTATAATACGCTGGATTATTATAAGCAATACAGAGCGGCGATGAGAGAACTAAATGGTACAAATGTAAATGGTAATGGAACAAATGGGACAAATGGTAATGGAACTGGGATAAATGGGATAAATGTAAATGGCAATGAAGGCGATACGCGCAACAATCACAATAACATATATGACGTATCCGGTGGTGCACTGGAATTCTATGAATGGATAGATAAAAATGTGAAAGGTATTAAAAATGTGTATGATTTATATTCCGTATATCAAATGTTTGTCCTCGTCAATAATGACGATATTTCACAATTATATTCACACGAACTTAAAAAATTAAATGTATGTAATTCCCCAGTTATAAACAAAAAATCAATAATTCAAATTATGACAAAAGAGGACTTTATATTTATAGATGACGTGGAAGATGGTGTAAATAAGTCGTGTGCCGTTATTGCGAAAATAAAAGAACAGCCTGCTGCTGCTGTAACGCAAATGAATAAAGACGACGATTGGAATGAATTTATTCTGGGAAGAGGTAAGGGGATTGATGCCCAGCGAAGAGGACACAAGTACAGTTTTCGTGGACGAGGCGCTAGAAAAATAAATACTAAATCATTAGATACCTTAGATACCTTACAAGACGGGAATGATGTCTACAATTTTCAGTTTATTGATGATGACGATGACGATGACGATGCCTCCGCATCAGCATCAGCATAATAACTAACTAAAATAAGTAATTCAAAAAAATAATCATAAAAACATATTTTTTATTTATGATTATTGGGTTCTATTGATTTTTATTTATTGGGTTTTATTGGTTTTATTATTGATTTTTATTGGTTTTTATTATTGGAAGCGTCGGGTTTAGTGAGCGGCGGCAGCAGCAGGGACGCTCTTGGCAAAGTGAGGAGACATGTATCTTTGAAGATTGAAGTAAGTCAGTTCCTCGCCAGCCTTGAGCTTCAACAACTTCTTGAGCTTGGCATCGGGGTTGATGTTGCGACCATTGCCAGAGTCCTGCAACTTGTGCTCGCGGATGTAGGCGTTAATTTCACGAGTGACATCGGTGCGGGAAAGAACGCTGCCAACAGGCTTGCCGAGGAAAGCAGCCAACTCATCAGAGATGGTGGTAGGCTTGCGGAAACCAGAAGGAGTGCGGTCAGTGGCGGGCTTGCGGCGCTTGTTAGCCTTGTTGGCAGTGCGCAACTCACGGGCGTGCTGCTTCTCGAGCTCTCTAACCTGAGCACGGAGGGAAGCAACGGTGCTCTGGACGGATTGGAGCTGGGTAAGGATAGCAGTGTAAGAAGAACTGACAGAAGCCTCGGCCTCAACAGCAGGGGCGGCAGCCTCAACCTCTACCTTAGCAGGGGCAGCAACAGGAGCAGGGGCGGCAGCAGCCTTGGCAGCGGCCTTGGGGGCAGCCTTAGCCTCAACCTTAGCGGGAGCGGCGGCGGCAGCAGGAGCAGTAGCAGGGGAAACAGCGGAATCGCTTGCGGTCTTAGAAGTCTTAGCCATCGTATCTATGTGTGTTTGTATATACACTATTAGGTGGTGTCCTTTTAAGTGTTTTTCAGGAAACAATTAAGAGGTCGCGGTTTCACACATCATATACGATGCCAATCAATGCGGTGGTTGGAATATGCCTAAATATGGGGGTCCCCACAATTGAACGAATTACACAACCGATTCATACAACCACGGCATTGCTGCCCGGGCTTCTTGACTAACAATGGTCAAAGCCGCCAAAACATAATACGCGCCCAGACACATGTAATCCCGATTTGTACCATTTTTTACTAAATTTTCTATTACTTTGGCGTTGATGGAAAGCAGCATTTCACGGTTATAAATATATATGCTCGGGGGCAAGGACCCAAAGGGAACGCCATTTGGCGGACAAATGTTCTGCCTGCTTTCGGGCGTTAATTCCGCACGGTATTGCCATATGTCTATCAATTCCCGGATAAATCGTATGTGATGTTCTCTTTCTAAATTCAAAAACCAAGCGGCGTCGGCGTAATTGCCGAGAGAATTAATATGTTGAAACAAGTCAATGATTTGTAATTCAAGCCGTTTTTCCGGGGTTAATTCGTCTTTATAACTCATGTCAAATTCATACGTGTATTGTAATAATTTCCCTATTTTCAATTTGTTGTATAAATCTCTCAAAAAGGATGACGGAAATTCGGTTCGGGTGTATGGATTTTTTACATCTGGATACGACTTGACATATAAATTGTAGAGAGATACGACGTCAAATCCGTAGGTGAAATTGTCGCTATCTTTATAACTTATAAAATGGGAGGCGGTGATGTCTTTTAATGGCTCCATTGTTACAAAGTCGGAATCATTTACGCACACTTTTGCGTGGCACACGTAACGCATGAATTGACGGCTAAAATGCCCTCGCATTGCCTTTTGTATTAATGTTGCTGAATAGCCGGTCTTCAAATGTTCGGTTATTCTCTCTATTAATTCTGTTTTGTTTCCCGTTTTCTTCAAGCCGTAATGTTCGCATATTTGCTTTAATTCGGGACATACGTATTCGGTTTTCAATGTATGGTATGTTTTATATGTGGGAATTATTAAGGGTTTGGATGTTTTTGGGGATGGGGGGTCAGTTGTTGGTTCGGTTGCTGTTACTGTTATTGGTGCTGTTATTGGTGCGGTTATTGGTGCTGTTTTTTTCCGTTTTATTTTAAAACACGACGGTCTTGTCTTTGTTTTTGTTGGACCCGCCGATAAATCTAATAAATTATTATACAATTCATATGAACTTATATTTGATGTCATTTTTAAATTTAATAGTATAAATGATACACAGTTATTTTTATATAATATATAAAATTATAATAGATTATCGTTATTTGTTGTGATAATATGCACGGTATCGGTGTGTATAATAAAGTAATAAAGATATTAAAACTTTTTTCTTTATTATACATATAGCGTTTTTATAGTGTTGTTGAAATACTTACAATTATGAAATCGCAACTTTTATTGCTAGCAATGTCACTTGCATTTGTTTGTAATGTATCCTATGCGGACAGTGTTCCACTTAGGGGCGGCATTAAACCAAATGTAAGCGACATTGTGGATAGTAAGGCTATTCATCATCATCGTCATGTTGATGTTCATGAAGTCTCTCACGCAGTTCAGCACAAAGAAGTTCAGCACGAAGACTCTCACAAAGAAGTTCAGCACGAACACCATGAATTAAAGAATGAAACAGTAAAAAGTAATAAAATTCATCCATTTCATTCAACAAAACCTCATATTTTACCAAATTTAGGACCAGTCATTCAAACAAAATCTAAGATTTATGATGGAACAGAAGACCTAAATCAGTATGAAAATATGATAAACGATGAAGACGAGGATGAAAATGAAGACGAGGATGAAAATGAAGACGAGGATGAAGACGATGATATTAATGAAGATGAAGACGAAGCTGAACACGAAGAACCGTCACATTCTAGGCATTTATTGTCGTCTAATGAATACGATGATGACGATGATGACGACATGTTTGATGACGATGATGAAGGATTATATGACGATAATGATGAATATGAACAAGAACAAGAACAAGAACAAGAACAAGAACAAGAACAAGAACAAGAACAAGAACAAGAACAAGAACAAGAACAAGATAATACGGGTGGTTCAAATGGGCGAAAACTATTGGGTAGGAGAAAGAGAAAGGCTTCGCCAAGACCACCACCAAAGGCTTCGCCAAAGGCTTCGCCAAGTCCACCACCAAAGGCTTCGCCAAGTCCACCACCAAAGGCTTCGCCAAGTCCACCACCAAAGGCTTCGCCAAGTCCACCACCAAAGGCTTCGCCAAAGGCTTCGCCAAAGGCTTCGCCAAGTCCATCACCAAAGGCTTCTTCAAAACCAAAGGCTGCGCGAATACCTGTAAAAAAACACGGCGTTACCCCCATGCCTTCCCCTTCCGTAAAAAAGCGTATTGAAAAAAAGCAGTCGCCAAAAAAGGGTCATTCCGTGAAAGTAGAAAGGCCAAAACACTTGAATACCAAAGCACTGAAAATACTGGATAAGAGAGAAGCCCGATTAAACAATTGGCTTTCAACCCCGGACGGCATTCAATCCACCAGATTTTGTAAATCTCTCGGGATTAAGGACAAGTTTGATATTTTTAACGGCTGTTTGTTTGATATGATGACCACACAAGATGAAGAAATCGCCAAAGAAAGCGCAATTGCCGCCGAAGAGTTTGCGAAAAAAGGGAAAGAATCATCTAATCGTCGGTATTGTATCGCAAGTGGCGACCCTCATTTTACCAACTATGACCGCGAATATTTCCATTTACAAGAGCAGGGTGTTTATACCATCGCAAAAACGGATGACGGCTTATTTGAAATCCAAGAAAAGATGCAGAAGAACGGCGCAAACCGCCCGGGTATCCCTTCTTGCCTTGTTGGCGCCGTGTTTCATTATAAGAACACAAACATTGAGGTGAATGTTCGCAATTTTGAAAAGATATGGGTGAATGGCTTTGAAACCGATTTGCCTCCTGATTTTACTGTTACTTTGGGCGGCCTTCAAATTAGATACGGTCGCCAGAACTTGGAATGGCGGGGAGAGAGAGACCAAACCGTGTCACTGAAAGTTACTGCTCCGAATGGTTTTTCGGCAATGGTTGCGGGCGGATACTGCGGCGTCTTGGAAACCAATGTTCCCACCAAGTATTTCGGAAAGATGAAGGGCATTTGTGGCAACGCCGACGGCGTAAAAAGCAATGCGGACTATGCTTCGCCGAGTGGGTCGGTTATGGATGTAAAACGCGGAAAACGCAGTTGGGAAATGTCTGGATATGGCGGACCTACCTCTCCCCTTTCAAAGTGGCAATTGGCGTGGAAACCCCGTGGTGATGCCTGCTACTTTAAAGATGGGTGCGAAGGCACTAAATCAGTGAAGGTGAAGAAAGTAAGCAAGAGAGAAGTGGTTGTCAGGAAATCGTCCAAATCTGATAGGAAATCATCCAAATCTGCTAGGAAATCATCTTCTTCTAGGAAGTCTGCTAAGAAATTATCTTCTTCTAGGAAGTCTTCTAAGAAGTCGTCCTCTCATACTCACCTTGTTTCTAAAACCCGCAAACACATTCACAAAACATTTTCCAAAATTAACAAGCATCTCTCTCGTTTCAAGGCATTGGTTGAGAGAATGTTGACAAAGGCACAGGAAGAACAAGCCAAATATGAAGCCGAAAACAAGAAGAATTACGACGGCGCAAGCGAAACATTGAAGAAAGTCATTGAAAAATCCAACAGCATAAACAGGCGATTAATCGCAATGAATGCTCATTTTGAAACAATGAACTCCACGGCCCAAAAACACTACGCACAATTGCTGAAAGACACATCATACTTGGAGAGATTGCGTGTAATTAAACCCAAGTTTCTTAAAACACTGCGCGAATTGGTGGCCAGCATCGTAAATGTAAAAAATATGGTTTCTTCCGATGTAATTTCCGGCGGAGATAAAGACGTAATGTATTCGTATCTCTCTAAGATTCACTTTCATTCTACAAATATCACCGGAAATGTTGCGAGTGCGTTCATGGCACACTACAAGAAATACAAGCATTTAATTGTTAATGAAAATAAGTCCTATAAGTTGGAACTTATGAAACTCGCCGCATTTGAAAAGAAGTATGGCGCCGTAAAAGTTGAAATGAAGAACCATATGGCGGAATACAACCGGATTATGGAACTTGTATCCAAGTTGCGGTCGTCATATGAAACTTCAAAGAAAGACCGCGCGGACTTTGATGAAATGGTTGCGCGTATAGTCAGTTTGATGAAGAAACGTAAATGTTAGAAATTGATGAATTGAATATCTTACCGACATTTTATAAAAAAATATTTTTTATTTTTTATAAAAAATATTTATTATTTATTATTCACTTTACACTTTACACTTTCTTACAACTTCCTAGCAACCAGCACGAACCATTTTGCAACCTTGTCGTTGTCTTGGTCCAAATCATCAATAGCCTCAGCATTCGCAGTTGTGTCCACATTCTCGCTTTCTATTTTACACCCCAGACGACCGAGTTCCGCACGAACGTCGTCCAACATCTTGATGTGTTCGGAAATGATGAACTCGCCTCCATATTCCAAAATGCGGTATCCTTCGGTCAAGTAGTCGCGCCAATCTGAACCCATCAGCGACTGACTGTAAATACATATTTTGGCACTTTGGTCTTCCTCTTGCGTGGAAAGGTCGGCGATGTTTCCGACACGTGCGCCACTTCCTTCCTCTGCGACGTGGTCGTAGCCTTGAATCGTGAATTTATGGTCCTTGTCTATGTGAGTGAAATGATGCGCGATATTGTTGCGACCGCATCCGAGGTCAAGAATACGAAGGCGATGCTGTCGCTTATTTGCGAGATGGGCGATGACGCGATTACGTGGAATCTGAGATTGGTCAACATATCCTTTGAAACTGACATCACGCGCGGCATGATATGCGTGCCATTCCGCTGGGTTGGACCGGAGTTTTTCGTGAGTGGTACACGATTTTTGAGTAGCCCATGCACGACCGGTGAGTTTGTAGGGGGAATCGGTGATGACGCGATTAGGAGTTGTTTCAGGTGCCGCACATTCCAATGACGGATTGGGGATGAGATGGGATTTCTTTGATGTTTTAGGTTTTGATTTGGTGGGAGTTGGGGAAGGAGATGGAGATGGAGATGGAGAAAAGGCTTCTTGTTCTTCTTGTTCATTTTCTTGTTTTTTCAGAAAAGGGTATTTTTGGATTGTTTCAGTCCATATTTGCCATATTTCAGGGGTTTTCATTCCATGTTTGCTGAACTCTGGACCGCGTGGGTCGTATTTCTTTTTTTGGTCTGAAACCCAATTCCCTAACCTTTTTTCGTTTGGGTCTTTTGCGTGTTTTGATGGTGCCTTTCCATTCTCATCAATAAACTCGCACATCTTCTTATGGTCATTCTTCCAACTTTGAACCGGGTCAAATACAAGCACCACACTATACTTTTCATCAGCAAGCGTATCTGTCCAGATTTGCCATATTTCCGGGTTTTTCATTCCATTTTTGCTGTATTCTGGACCGCGTGGGTCATAATACCCTTTTGTATTTGAGATCCGACTTCCTAACCTTTTTTCTTCTGGGTCTTTTGCGTATTTTGATGGTGCCTTTCCATTCTCATCAATAAACTCGCACATCTTCTTATGGTCATTCTTCCAACTTTGAACTGGGTCTAATACAAGCACCACACTATACTTCTTAATCGCAAGCGTATCCGTCCAGATTTGCCAGATTTCCGGATTTGTTTTCATAATCTGTTTGCTGAACTCTGAACCACGAGGGTCGTAATTCATTTTTTGTTTTGAAACCCAAATTCCTAATCTTTTTTCTTCTGGGTCTTTTGCTATTTGTGATGGTGCCTTTCCAGTTTTGTCAATAAACTCGCGCATCTTCTTATGGTTATTCTTCCAACTTTGAACTGGGTCTGCTAATGCTTCACTATACTTTTCATCCGCAAGTGTATCCGTCCAGATTTGCCATATTTCCGGATTTTTCATTCCATCTTTGCTGAACTCTGAACCGCGAGGGTCGTAATTCCCTTTTTGAGTTGAAACCCAACTTCCTAACTTCTTTTCTTCTGGGTCTTTTGCCCCTGATTTTCGTGGTGGTTTTCCATTCTCATCAATAAACTCGCGCATCTTCTTATGGTTATTCTTCCAATCTTGAACTTTGTCTAATACAAGCACCACACTATATTTATCATCAGCAAGTGTATTCGTCCAGATTTGCCATATTTCCGGATTTGTTTTCATAATCTGTTTGCTGAACTCTGAACCGCGAGGGTCGTAATTCCTTTTTTGGTGTGAAACCCATTGCCCTAACTTCTTTTCTTCTGGGTCTTTTGCCCCTGATTGTCGTGGTGGTTTTCCATTCTCATCAATAAACTCGCACATCTTCTTATGGTTATTCTTCCAATTTTCAACTGTGTCCACCCTCTCCACCTCACATTCAAGCACCGCAGAACCGAATAACTCCCCAAATTTAACATCCTCTATCTTCCAACGCAGTTTGATTTCATCATTTAAATGAAAGTTCATTCTTGGGCGATTGGTCGTCTTTGGCGGATTCAAGCGTTTGCGTTGAGCATCTTCATCCTCCTCTTCCAATGGCACGATTCGGTGATACCTGGTTTCCATTTCGCCGTCTTCTTCGTTTTCTTCCTCCACTTCGTAGAAGCGCTGAATGGGTCGTTCATCTTCTTCATCATCTTCTTCTTCATTAAATCCCCGATAAATAATCGGTTGCTCTGTATTACTCGTGTGGATTTCCACTCTCTCGCCATTTTCCACCAATTCGTCAATTTCTTCTTCGTACACATAATCATCTGGGTCATTTCTCTTTTTTTGTGATTCCAGTGCGTGCTTTCTCTCGGATTCCGTGAATTTTCT
>Ga0194133_10005420_pt1 | contig 16253 bp, 14 predicted proteins | sample TA2KigOf40mmetaG_FD_155448 | JGI IMG/M metagenome (GOLD analysis project Ga0194133, IMG submission 155448) | Freshwater microbial communities from Lake Tanganyika, Tanzania - TA2015055 Kigoma Offshore 40m | ecosystem: Environmental > Aquatic > Freshwater > Lake | place: Tanzania: Lake...
GACAAGGACTCGATTGTGTCGGATATTGAATGGTTCTTGAAACCAGAGACCATGGCTAGATACGAGGAACTTGGGCGGACACATAAACGCGTATACTTGTTTGAAGGTATCCCTGGCTCTGGAAAAACCAGTTTCATTATGGCACTTGCAAGTAAGTTTGATTACGATATTGCCACCATCTCATTCACCGAAAAAGTAACAGATGGCGTGCTTACCCGTCTTCTTAAAAATCTACCCGACCGCACATTCCTTGTGATGGAAGATGTCGATGTCTTATTTAGTGACCGCAAAAAGAACGACGAACACAAGAACTCGGTGACATTCAGCGGTATCCTTAATAACCTGGACGGTATTACTACCCGTGATGGTTTCATTTGCTTTATGACAACAAATTACAAAGACCGGCTAGACCATGCCCTACTCCGACCCGGGCGTGTAGATAAGCAACTTCGGTTCGAACCCGCCACTCGTGAACAAATCCACGATATCTTCCAGCGATATATGGGTGCGGAATTCACAGAGGAACTATTCAAACAGTTCTATGGCGAATTTTCGGGGCTGGGAATTTCGGTTTCCATGTCGCTTATTCAGGAATTCTTGTTTAAATACATGGATAATCCACTATCGGCCCTGGAACATATTGACGAAATTCGCGAACTACATGAATACAATAGCAAACTTGCTGGGGCTGCCTCTGGGGGTATGTTTATGTGATGATTAGCTAGGAAGCGAGCGTTTAATACCAGCGAATAATTTCACATAGGTTTACATAAAATAGTGAATCCGAAGTATTCGTCCATAGATAATTAAAGTAATGTTTTATTTTCTAATATTCCATACGAGTATATCTGCTAGTAAAGATATCGACAGAAAGAGTTTAACGACGTTCCTATATGGTAGTGTCATGTATATCATATTACATGCCATACTGTCAAGTTGTGAACAGCCGTTCCTACAAGTTATTCGACGGTATTTTTGGATAATTGTTGGGCTAGATATAGTATCTATGTTTTTTGTATATAAGACCATTTTGGATACAACAGAAACGGGTTCGGTCTTGAAAGATAAGCTGTTTAATCTACTTGAGGGTCTAGCCGATACTAGCATGTATTCGGCCAACCCAGTTGTTAATATAGATGTTGGCCCGGAGCCCCAACAAGTGTCATCGTCTAGCGCTGGAGGAGGCATACTAAAAAAGAATGTCCGAATAGATGAAACTAGTAACAAAGTATTCCCAATTGAGCCTGTCCCCGTAAAGGTTGCTCCCCCACCTGTGTTACCACCTAAACAAGCGGAACCGGAAATAAACCGCGAATTGGCACAGTTGGCAGAGGAATTTAATCAAGTGCCCAGTCCGGCTCCGAATGCGTTACCACCACCAATAGACACAAAACCAGTAAAGCCGACACAGTCAGTGTTCCCGGCACCAGTTGAAACCCGAAAAGCTAAATCCGCAGCACAAGGACCATCAATTAACGTTGATTCGGAATATAGTAACCGGATGAAGGAATATGGTGGTGCTGGTAGCCAACCTCCAAGTGTATCACCAATTGCATCAACTAGTATAAGCGAAATACAGAAAAAACGGATTGCTGCCAATTCCACAACCGATGTTCTACAAAACAGAGACCGGCTTACTAACGAGGATATTGAAAAAATAAACCTTAATTATGACCCCAATGATGTGCTTAAATTATATGGGTATGGGAATATGAGCGATTTACAGGCTGGGCAAACTTCAAAACCAGCGCAACAATCTATGTCCGGGGATAATGATGATTTACAGAGTATGATAAGTGGTGCAAGTGATATAGGTAGTGCATTTGACATAGACTTATCTGAATTTGAGAATAATTTATAGGGGGTTGAACAGTTAATCAATCAACACCCAGCAATTCCATTTTCTTGTCAAGGAATGACTGCATTCCGGACTGTGGCTTCTTGTCACCAACATGGCCACTATGTCCTCTTAGACTGAAAATCATTTGGTTAAAATTGGATACATGTGGTGCAGCACCATCTTTGACGTTATATTTCTTGAATAGTGAGTCGTATTGTGCCTGACGACGTTCTAGCCGCGTAGGAGCCTTATTTTTTAGGACTGTGTGTTTTCGTGCATTACCAACAGTTACGCTAGATACCGCATGACGTTCATAGCCTGCCGCCTTAGCTTGATGCTCCAAATGTGCACTCGCCCTGTATAATATGGCATCCACACCGGGCGTCAGGGCAATTGAATGAGATACCCAAATGATTTGTAGCTCTGGGAAATATGGCGATGCTGCCATAAAGAACTGTGACAGCGGGACCGGGTATGAAGTGCCCCTAATGTCTAGATAATGCAAACACGGGTTACGCTTATAAGAATCGAGAGCAGCAGCAAAGAAGTTAAGGCTAGACCCAAATGGTCGACCAGATATAGTTTGATGTGTCTTAATTCCATTAGCCATGTCCAATGTAATTGCAAATTTGGTAACAGGTCCGGGCTGTGTGGCTAGATACTTACTATACGCAAAATCACGGTTAACTAGCGCAATATGCACATTTCCGTCCATTTCACAAATCGGTAATACAATGAAATGGTCTGGTTGTAGACCATGTGTTTCAGGCGGCATATCCAGGGTTATCGGGAACATTGATTGCGGACGTTCAGGGTCTTCTATCTCGTCCGTAGACCGGAATACCCCAGATTCCATGAAGAATCGTCGAATATACTCAATTTTCATGGGTGACCCCGGTTCAATTGCACATGAGTCTACAGACTGTAAAAAGTCCCAAACTGCCCCTATCCTGGTCCGGAAGTGAAAGTTCTTAATATGTTTTAGATTGAGAAAACACAGGGTTTTACCATCGGTAATACGGATAGATTGCGAATGCCAGTTTACCCGGCTCATGATATTTATTGGGCTCAATTCCATATCCAGTAAATGCCAGCATACCGCCTTTTCGCCTTGTGTGGGTGCATAGGAATATCCACTGAGATCCACTGCATTCATTCGCTGGATAAGCTGGTCCATATTGTGCTATTGTATTATGTTATGTTCTAGTTAAGTGCTAGTTATGTGATAGTAACTATTTATTTCAATTTTATTTAAAACATTTTTTTAATATGCCAATAAATAAATACAAAACGCATATATATAGTAAACGGAACAATAGCAATATATCAAAATGTGTCTAGCTAATTATCTAGCAGTTGGTTTACTTGTAACAGTAATTTTCATATACTTATACTTAACACGTGCACATGAAGCATTTACAACCCAGCAGGTTCTAGCCAATGGTCAACGGGTTTTGGCAACAGGTTCGGGCTTTGGATTCGTAGGTTTGAGTGACGGTGCGCTCACTGTTGATACCATACCGGAGGCCCTGAACCTGAAAATGCGTTCTGTTCTTGGTGGTATTCTCAATGATATCAATGCCAAAACCGGTAAACGCTATTTCCTACAGAAGATTGACCGGATAAATAGCCAGCCTATAAAAAAGGGCTGTGTTGGTTGTGAAACCGCCGGGGCCAATACTGCAGCTGCTGTAATCACTGCGGCTACTGGAGAATTTACCCTAGGTGTCCGCTATACTGTCGATTTCTTTGCACATGAATTACTAAATCAGGAAACCCGTCGTTTTGTAGTCATCTTTGTTGTAGATAAGGATGAACGTGTAAATGTCGAACATATTAACCTAAGTAACGCATTCCGGTATCCTATGAAAGCCTTTACTAACCCAGCCGATTTACCAGACCCCGAGATTATTATATCGGATGCAGCACTAAATCCAAGCGGTTCGTCCGGTCCTATAATGGGTCTACCAACCGGCACTCTCGATTTCAGCCAGTTTAAGGCGGAGGGTGCAGGGAATGGTGATTCAATTGGGGTCTATAAACGTATGGATGCATATGAAGCCAGTAAGATATTTATAAATGGCGACCAGGAAGCATGGGTTCCTTTAAGTGTTCACCGGACGGATACCCCATTAGTTCCTGGAACTGGTGCTGACGAATCTATCGCCCGTGACCCTGCAGTTATGGGTCCTATGGTTAATTGGCCAAACCGTAAACATGGTAAATGGTGGGACGCCAATGGTGTTGCCAATGTGGAATCCGATTTGGGCTATGGTATAAGGTCGGGTCTGGACCATGCTATAAATCAACGACCGCCTCAAGTGTATGATAACCCGACAGTTGCACGCATGGCTAGAGACCGCTATGATGATAGTATTACTATGTTTGCTAAAAACTGGGGTGTCCGCACTAGACAGACCCATATTTAAACCTACCCCTTGTAGAAAATTGTTTGCTTAAGTATATTTTTGCAGTCTTACATATTAGAAAACCAATATACCTTAATCATACTAAACAACAATAAATCATGACTCAAAGACAGCTAAACACATACACAGTCCGCGAAATAGTTGACAAATTTGCACATGCCTATCTAGCCGAGCTCACAGAGTTCCAGGCGTATATTACTGCACACCCTACACATGATGATGCAGGTTTGGCACTACCAATAGGCATCCAGGAGTTCAATTATCACTATGGTAGTGCGTATTCCGATAAACGTAAGAAGGTGGTTGCACCACTTGGCACGACTGGATACGACTTGGCTAACTTAGCCACGACGAGATTAAATAACCTATTCCCGGATTATAAGATTTTAAGTGACCGAACACAGGATTACCTGTATGAGCGTGCGCTGGACCGGTTAGCAACAGAGGACCCAGGTTGGTTTACATTGGATCTAGCCACTCACCTGACCACTAAACGGCTAGACCAGATTATTAAATGGCTAGTATATACACATCCCCAGGTAGAGGATTTCATGCGACCAATTGCCGAAAAGTATATTGTATTCGCACAGGGAAAGATTGACCGGATAGATAACATTCCCGGACCGGCACAGAAATCGCCGGAATGGTTCGCTGCACGCCAAAACACAATAAGCGCCAGTGTGTGTGGATATGCCGATTCCAAAGCATGCCGGCTATCTATTGGTGAAGAGGCTAAACAGGTCCGCGAAAAGGCAGAAATCGGTCCTAAACAGATATTTAACAGTGCCAGCCATCCCCTGAAACATGGGTGTAATTATGAGGGTCTGACTGAAAATTATTATTCTACGACAAGGGGATATACGGTCGGCGAATACGGTCTAATTATCGAGCCAACAGCGACACATATTGGGGCTAGTCCGGATGGTATTGTTCTTAATACGAATAGTAAGTCGTATTTGCATATGAAACGCCATGCCCGTATGTTGGAAATTAAGAATCCGACATCACGTGCTATTGATAAGACGATTCCCAGCTATTACTATTGGCAAATGCTCCAGCAAATGTATGTATGCCAAATCCCGTTTTGTGACTTCTTGCAGACCCGGTTTCAGTATCCGAACCAGGGAGATTGGGAATTGTTTCAGGCGGATACTCTCGATTTCCAGTCGGTAGTTGCTGCATGCACTGAGTGGTCACAATTGTATAATCATTTGGCGTCATACATAATGGATACGGCATGTGATTATCGCCGACTCCGGGAAGTATATGAAAGTGACCATGGCGATGGTTCGCTGTTGGATTTGGAGGTAACAGGACTGGGCTCGGCTATGGTAAGTTATTTCCTGGACCCCGAGAATTTCGAATATATCACTAATACTCCGCCATGTAACCTAAACAGGCGTGGTCAGATTAAGGGTATCTTGCGTGCGTATATGAAGGGTAATTATGACGAGATTGCCAGTAAGTATTTCACGTTTGGTATACCGGTTAATGACCGTGAAGCAGTGGAGACTCAGTTCCAAAAGTGGGACACGGAAATGGCGGCTGCTGGGTTTGTGCCAGAAAAAGTCGATTATTGGGCCCTGGAAACCTATTTGCTTTCGGAAGTGGAATATAATGCCGCGGTGTATGATAACGGGACGGACGATAGTGTGTTTATGCGCCTATCCCGGCTTTGGGATTTCATTATGGAACTCCGGGCTATTCCGGAACAGGATGAACGCATGGCTAGATACTTGGCGCGGTATCCAGAATCGGAATATATGGCCAAGAAGCGGGCAGCTGCTGCATCCAAACCAACGCAAACAACGGGTAAACCAGCAGCACCAGTGACTTATGACTTGGATTCATTTGGTATGTCAATTTAATGTCTTCATCAATTAATTAGGCTAAAAATTGTTTTTTTGTATTTTATATAATATATATATATCAATTGAACACTTATATAAAGATAACTCAATTAAAATGCATCGCCGGATTTACAAAGAATATGAAGAATTGCAAAAGGCCAATGAAACCGAACTAGGTGTTAAAATGGTTGGCGATAATATCCACAAATGGAAAGCGTTTATTAAAGGCCCGCCTGGAACGCCATATGATGGTGCGATTTTCAAGTTTGACATCGAGTTCCCGACTAATTATCCACTTATGCCACCCAAGTTGCATTTCACGACCCCAGTATGGCATCCTAACTTTGATGAAGATTCCGGCTCTATTTGTCTAGATATCTTGAAATCCGAGTGGTCACCTGCACTCAGTGTGCATAAGGTCCTTATTAGTGTAATTAGTTTGCTTAATGACCCAAACCCGCATAGTCCGTTGAATGGTCTAGCCGCACAGCAGTATATGAATCGGCCGCAAGAATTTGCAAGTAAGGTGAAGGAATGGAATTTACTACATGGAGCAAAGACAACGGAGCTTTAGCCGTCCAGTCAACCATCCAACCAGCCCTTTATTTATTTTTATTTTCTGCATTGATTAGTAATATAATTAAATAACTAAATAACTAAATAACTAACCAACTAACCAAAAAAGTATTAGTTCCAAATGTCTTCCCGAACTGCAGGATTAGTGAGCCAGCTCAAGAAGCATCAGCGCACCTTACTTATTGTAGCCGGTGTAGTTATCGTAATCGGCGCAATTTACATGTTAGCATCTATGAAGACTGGTGCTGCTACGGAAGGTTTCGCAACCGTAGAAGAGTTACCACGTCTAGATGGTGCAGAGTTTACCGTTGCTGATGATGAAACAGTAGTAGTATTCTTCAAGATGGTTGGTTGTGGCCATTGTGAAAACTTTGCCCCTACTTGGGTTAAACTCTACAAAAAACTAAACGACTCTAAGCTACCCAGTGGAAAGAAGCTCCGTATGCTTATTGTTGATGCCCAAGACACATTCGCCAAAAAGAGTGATATTGCAGGGTATCCCACCATCCGCAAATACACTTCCACCACAGCCTTTAAGGACCATGAAGAATCGCGTGACGAAGCCACAGTAACTGAATTCATAATGTCTTAACTCAAATTGGCTGGCATGGTCACAGATGGCGACATTAGTGACCATAATTTATTAATACCAATATTTAGAAGGAAATAGATAAAAGTATTAATAAATAAAATTATGGTCACTAATGTCGCTGACTATCAATAAATGCGTGGCTAGATAGTCGTCTAACTGTTCTGCAACATCATCTACTATATAGCGTAATTGTTCTGCTGTAATATTGTTTTTTATTCCCATTGCATTTAGTCCCTCATAATGGACACAATCAAACACCTTAACAAACCTACTATATTTATGGCGCATGGATTCCTGGTTGGTGAAAATCTTGGTCATGATACATTTCAAGTATTCATCAATATCCATACACGGATTCCGGGTATGCACATTTACTGGTGCTTGCGGCCGAGTATTCAGCTCGAAACACATGAAACCCTGACGGTAACCCTGCCCTACCTGCTGTGTGAAGGACTCCGATTGGGGAACCGTATCAGATTCTGGTTCGGAATCCACAGGAGTCTCCGCCATATTGCATTGTATACCAATTTCCCGTGTCTCCCTATGGCGGATAGGGGTGGACCCCTGGTGGAAATTCGCTTGCCAATAGGATTCTAGATAGTATTTAATGGGATTGTTGCTTATTACGCCACCATCTACTAATATGTCATTATTATCATAGTCAGTAACCGGTTCCAGAATGAGTGGGATACTAACCGATGCCCGGATAGCAAGCCAAACTGGCATTGTGCGATATTCGTTATGCCGGCTTGCCAATACAAACTTATTGGCTATACATTTGGTAAACCCGATTTGCAGGTCGATACCGGTTTCCTCATATAGTCCTTCGATAGTGATATAAGGGTTAATACCAGATTTGGCAATAAGCGCTTTCAGGGTTTGTTCTATATATTCGCCGTTATTGATACCGAGACCATCGATTATGTTGAGTATGTTATCAGCGTTGACTTCTAAACATTTGGGTAGGTTTAGTTCATGTATGACAATATCGAATATCGCTTGGCTAGAGTATCCCAGTGCGAACATAAGTCCCACCATACTACCAACCGATACCGCAACTATGGTTTTGATATCTTTCCGCATATCCCGGGCTTCTAGCCATTGAATAACTCCCAAATACAATAAACCGTAATATCCGCCACCGCTCAAGACTAACGTGTGTATTTCATTACTGGCCAAGTCTAGCCCCCTGTATATTAAAGGTTCCTTTTCTGTCATCTTGGTATTCGTTTTTACTATGTCTCGGCACTAAACTAACATAAAATAAACGTTTTTTCATAAACAAGCTCTCCACAGGGGTTAATTAGCTCAAGTAGGGTATTATGTGGATATTGCCCGACGCACTGCATTCCTAGTTGGATAGGGTCTAGCCGTGCATTCCCGAATTGAAGTCTACTTGTGCATTTACTGGCCGGTCTGTTAATGCAAGTGCTGGTATATGTATTGTTAGTATCGCTGATTGGTTCAGTTTCTGTTACGACCCTTAGATGTGTGAATCGTAAGTCCAGATAGTTGAAGTTAGGGCAGTAGCGACTTACATTGGCTAGAACGTTAGCGCGCATATCCTGTATGTTAATATCATATTCTGTGCACTGAACCGAATCCCTGTCAGATACTGTCCCAACAAATGTCGAATAGGATTCGCAGCATTGTTGCGCAGTAGTCATAGACCAGTTTATCGTAAAACCATTGGTTAACTGGCATGTATAAGTCCAGTATTTTACTTTATTGTGTGTCCGGTTATATAAGGTTATATTGGATATGCCACATGGCTCGGAAAATGTATGCTCCCATGTTGTTGATGTATCTGTAGTCATTTAAAGGAATATATTATGCAAAATATTAAGAAATAATTAACGGATACGGCTTTAAACCCGTGAATTAAAAACGGGCGCGGACAGTAGAATCACCACCATCGAGAATAGTGCCGGCTCCGGGAACTGCATTACGGAGAAGTGCCTTTTGGCTAACTTCGCGTTCTAGGTCACCAAGGTAGGTGAAATTATCAAGTGGGCTGGCACAGACGTTCTTCTGGGTCCCGCTTTGTGGCCAGGCGGCAGGGAGAGTAGAGCAATCGTTGAGCTCGGGTGTGTAATAGCGGCGACCAGTGCCGATACCGTTGACGTCATTAAGGATTTGCTTGCAGGTGTGGGCATTGCATTCGACAATGTATTTTTCGGGAAGCATAGTGCCGTTGTTGAAGCCTTCAACACCGAGAGGGCTAGATGCGCAGGGCATGCAGCAGTTCTTAGCGCAGGCGATTTCACGGTTGCGGTCCATAATGGTATTGGCGTTCTCCTGGAGGAAAAGACGGTATTGGTAGCTGTTGCTGATGCGGTTATCGACTTTAAGAAGGTCGTTTACCTGGCAGCTAGTGCGGTAATCGGTGAAATGGCGACCATCAGACATACGGGGTGGGCAGTCAAAAAACTTGTTGTCGGAAGTCTTGTAGCAGGCAGAAGTGGACATGGCCGGAACTTTAATTTTAATTTATATGTGATACAGATTTATTATATATGTAGGATATCTTTTTTATTGTATTATGCCGCCGGATTCCGTTCCCAAATATTCATGTAGGATAAAATAGCAGCAACACAGGCTAGAGCGGCAGGTATATAATATACAGGGTCGCCGTTATTGGCCATAGTAAGCTTTATAGACTTGATTAGTGGCAATATATTGGTTAGTAAAATTATAAAGCCTACAACACCAAGAACAATACGGGATGCGCGGATGTTCATGTTATTGGAAGTCTTCAGCTGGCAACTTTGCTCATATGTTAAATTCTCGCCTGATAAGTTGGATTTAATAGTAGGAACACAGTTATAGTCGGGTTCATTGCATTTGCCGGTGAATACCCCGTGAACTATAATTTGGATTAACAAAGCAATAATGATGAATATAGTGGAGTTGGTGTGTCCGAGTGTATCAAGTGTCAGACCTTGTTTTCCGTAGAGTATCCCTATTGCGACAACAAGATAAATTAGATAGACTATATTTAGGGAGAACATGCTGGTGGCTAGACCTTTAAACACTGGTAATTCGACATATCCGGCATCATAGAGTCCCTTATTGGAAATAATAGTAACTATCGTGGGTATGACTATTGCCAATCCGAATATGGCTAGAACAATAGGATTTACCCCGTATTCAACACCTGCGACAGCTAACCCAGATAAGATAATAAGCATAACCGAAATACCCGCTAGAATAACCGCCCGACGAGCTTTTTTATTAACTTGGGTATCTATCGCCGCATATAACATATATAACATGAATACTGTGCCGAGGCCCGTCACAATATAGAATGGGGTTGTGGGTCCAGAGCCAATTGTCATGACCAGTGTAATATATACTACAAGGAGGATGGCGACCAGACCGAACAGCGACCAATTGAGCGTGGCTAGACCCTTGACCGATTCCGGTTCTCTAGCTGATAGGTCATACGGTTCACAGTGGATAGTGGATTTATTGGGGTTTTCCGGGTCCTGGATGGTGGTCGGAGGCTGACATTTGATATCGCGAGTATTGCAGAACGAGGCATTACTCATACGATTAAATGCGAAATTGTATATGAAAATAAGTATCATAGGGATAATGATTACCATGAGATACTGGATATATTCGGTTTCTGCACTTGGATTTGTGTAATTGGCATCTACGAATATAGTGAATGGGTTTACTAGAGATGACATGGCTGACTGCTTTGAATTGTATTATATGCACGTTTAGTTTAATATCCTATAAGATAATTATGGCCGTTATTCTAGGACCGCCATTGAAAAATTGTTTTATTTTTTACTACATACTGTAAATTACAACACTTCACATCAAATCCCTATATAATTCAATACAGAAAATGGCATCAACCAATAAGGTAACAAAGAAAAACGACACATATTATTCCAACACCGTAGTTTGGTTTTGGAATGGTCCATTTAGTAATTGGTACCGTCTACACTGAATTATAAGCCCACCCCCTGGATGGGCTTAAACACAGTGTAACGTTGATGCCTAGACACTCGTAAGCCCACCCCGAAGGGTTGGCTTATAATAGAGTGTCTACGGTATCCTGCCAAGTTTAAGGATTCTAACAATGTGGAATATAACTGCACCGAACAATACTTTATGGCAATGAAAGCTAAAATGTTTGGTGATACACAGTGCTATAATAAGATTATGTCGAGTGACAGTCCGAAACATCAGAAACAATATGGCCGCCAGGTCGCGGGATTCGATGGTAAAAAATGGGATAAGGTATCCTATAAGATTATGGTGGAAGCAAATAAGCTAAAATTCAAGCAAAATCCGGGTCTAGCCAAGTTCCTCCTGGAAACTGGAGACCGATTGATTGCAGAAGCCAGTCCCTATGACAAGATTTGGGGTATTCTTCTCGACCCGGAAGACCCAGATGTGCTAGACCCTAACAAGTGGATGGGTGAAAACCGTCTAGGCAAGGCTCTAGCTGAGGTCCGTAGCTGGTTGGCTAGCTAGCTGATTCTAAGAGATTAAGTTAATTCATCACTTACGGGATGTTTTTTTTGTGCGGCGGCTGGATTGGCCGGAATAGCGACTAGGGCTCTTAGCGGAATGCATCATAGGGCCGGCGCTCTTCTGCTTGCCGCTGGTGCAGGAAGCAGGAACGCGTGTGTGTTTAGTGGAGGCAATTTCGGTATCATATTGGATTACATAACCATTGCGTTCGAGGGGTTCGGCTAACTTATTACGGTTAAGTTTATAGGTGAATACTTCACCTGCGCTGCCTTGGGTGGTTTCCTGGACGGAGAGAATCATTGCACATTGACCCTTAATACGCTTACGACGGCAAAGGCGGTTAAAGGCGGTAGATGCGGCCGCACGAGGTGTGCGTTTGATGAAACGGCCACCATGGCCCTTGACGGCGAATTTGGTAGGGCATCCATCTACACGTTTGGCTTCTACGACGGTGAACGAGCGCATATTAGTTTTTCCACTTGCTGTTGTGACCATTTTAGTTATCTAATTGTTATCTAATTGTTACTCTGAGAGTATGTTATTATATTGGGGTTATTATTACATTACACATAGTTTTATTTTTTTTATCCAAATTTATTAAATAGACCCACGAGAACAAAACGCGAACACATACATATACCAAATGAATAAATCCAAAAAACTGAAACCCGGCACAGTAAACCCGGCACAACAAAACTGGGTAACCAGAACTATCCTATACGGAATTATCGGTCTGGCCATTGTATTCATCATCCAGAAACTGAATCCCGGCTGGTTTAAGCCAAGCGCTTGGCTAGAGGGGTTCCAAGCGGAAACCAAGCAAGAGCCAGCGCAACAACCGGAAACCAAATTCAGGTTAGCGGGATATATACCATTCCTGGACTTAGTAATCTCGCGTGCCCTACACAATAAACTGCGAAAAACAATAGAGAGCACATACAAGATGACCCCGATTGCTAGTGACCAGGCAGCGCAACTAAAGAACCGTGCTGTGATGGAAGCAGATTTGGCAAAAGTCCCCGAACCGGCCGATATACCGCGACTTTATACCTATGTAACACTGGAGGAACCGGGTAAGTTACATATTCTTGTATCCGGGATTAAGAAGTCGGAGGCTCTAGCCAAGGTTCTCCGTCAGGACAAGGAAGCTACGATGGTAACAGAAGCCAAACCGGGTGATAGTCCAGTCCGGGAATTCGATTCAGTGTATAGTGAAACCGAGTTTTCCACATCCGCCGCCGATCCTCAAATTGTGGCTAGACTCACCGACCTATTAAAGCGATATCCAATCGGTGCACTCGACCTACACTTATCCACTAAAGTCAAGGAGGCTCTAGCCGTGTATAATAGTGCGGCTAGTGGAGCTAGTGTGCCGCTCGAATATCTCCGTGTTACTAGCGCCGAGCTTCGTATGCTAGGTATGGACCCGGATAGTGACAACGTATATCAACAGCCAATGAGCCCCCTTTCCAATTTAGTAGCCGGTAATGAACTCCAACCAAGTGGTTCCAAAGCAGCACTTCAGGCTACACCCATCCCTAAACTGTCTTTAAGTAATCTGTTTGATACTTGGCCGGTTAACTTCATAGTATCACCTGAACGGAAGGCGGAATTCATAGCAGCGGATGAAGCAGCCATAAAATCCATTGTAATGAGCACCCTAATTGAGAACCCGAACAGTGGGATACACATCGCACCCGACCGGATACAAGTATATAAACAGCGGGTGGTGTCCGACGGCGTAGTTAACGTGTATCTCCAGGTTGGAGACCGGGCAGGCGAAGTCCCGTTTCAAGATGTGCTTACTAAGGTGGCTGCAAACGCCATGCCTGTTCCTCGTGATTTACTATCTATGCAATCCGCGGATTCTGGCGATTCGGAGCCACAAGCCGAAAACCCTAAGGAATCCGGACAAAAAACAGAAGGCCAGCGGGAGGGCGTGGGGTCGACCCCTACCAATCCGCCGGTGGTAGATTTCGCATTAACGGTGCCAATTCACGATTTCCAACGGCTTAAAATAATAGTCAAAAAACTAGAGAAGGATGTTTAGGCCTGATGACTAGTCCTCAATCATTTCCATCCCATCCCCTACTTCGGCACTCTGGGATAGTCTAGCCGAGCTCCCTGCCAGTGAATTTATGGAATCCATGTCCATAGCCATTTCGGGGTCAGCCAATTCCGGGTCCATAAGAGTTTCGCGAATATCACTAGCCCGGCGCACGTATTCCGACCTGGTAGGTAATTCATGGTCTAGGTAATGGTCATATGCTGCGAATGTCATCGGCTTAACGGGAAACCCGTCCGACTCCCGGTAACCGCATTCCTGATATATACGCTGGCACTTATAGTTATTAACGTCGTAGTCAGATATGATATCCATGACACTACGTAGGCCGTCAGCTTTGGCCTGGTTGAGACCGGGTTGTGGACGGAATGGGTCTTCGACCGGTGGCAAACTATTCTTACCTATGAGGTCGACCCAAGCATATTTCTTTTCGAATTCTTCCTTAGTTAATACGTTACGGTCTAGTTCACGTAGTGCCATATACCGGCGCTTGGATTCCGGGTTGAGTAATTCACGTTGGCTAGGATAGAACTCGCGCGCTTGGCTAGATGCTCCCATCCGGCCACCTAGTGATTTATCGGTGTTAAGATATGACATGGTGTTGTCTACTTGGGGATTGAGCCCGTATGAGCTACGAGTGTCTTGAACCATTGCCCTATACTTTTCTTTGATGTTGCTTATCCGGTTAAGTATGGGTTGACCTTCTAGCCGTGTTTCCAGGGCCATAACTTCTGCTTTTAAAGTTTGGTTATTAGGGGTTACCTGTAGTAACTTGCGTTTGGCTTCTAATTCCGTGAGTAACCGGCCGAGTAACTGGTCTTCCAGGCTGGAATCGGGGTCCGCTAGTTGATAAAATGTGCGATGTATACGGGTCTCTAGTTCACTTAGCGGTGGCTTACCGGCCTTAAGTTTGGCATCTAGTGTCTCGATAATATCTTCGGGATACTGTGTGTCGAATAGGGCCCTAGTTAATAACGCGCGATTATCCGGTTTTATAATAAGCTTGGCTAGATGCTCCCCAGTTGCCTGTTGATACTTTAATGTGGCCCCTGTTATCCTTTTTAATAATGCAGGTGACACGATGTTAGACTGCGGTCCGGATTTCCATTGACGGTCTTTAGTGTCAAATTGGCCAAATTCGTCATTGTCTGCTTCGTTATAGTATCCCTGTGCGAATTTCTGTTCATCCAGTGAACGCGGTGGACATGGGACGGTGCGTTGCGGGGCATATTTACCGGATTCGGCAATTAGGCCTGTGGTATCGGGACCATATAGTGGGTCGGTGAGTGGGACATATTCTCCCGTCCCCTCCTTGCCATCTGGCTCTAGCCGTTGGTATTGTGCAATTTGCGAGATATCCTCAAAACCGGATTTAGTTGAGTTTATCTGTTTCCGTAAATCGCGTTTTATTTGTTTGGTCCGCGTTACCCAATTGAAAATGTAATACACAATTACGGCAAATGTGGCTAGATACAAAACTGCATCGACCACTTGTATAGACTCCATATTGGTATGGGATAGGGCGTTTTTTCGTGGTTTATTATTAAATCTTATTAAATTAATAAGAACTAATCGGGATAAACAGAAAATGTCATTTGGAAAACCGTGGGGATATTCAAACAGTATAAGTTGGAAGAAGGACTACCCTCTAGCCGCGGGTAAACAGCAAAGTCCGGTAAATATCGATGTGGATAAAGCTGTTGATTGCGATCTCCTATGCAGTATCGCTATGAAATACGCTGCTAGTAAATGCAACGTCCGGATACAAAATAAAACACCAATAATTAATTTTGATGCCGGAAGTTACATTAAATTCATAAATAGTAAGGAAATCCTGACACTGAAATCCGCCACCGTTCATATACCGTCGCTCCATAGTGTGAACGGCGCCCTATATGACATGGAAATCGTATTATACCATAAGGTGAGTGGTCCGATATATACCGGTGACAAGAACTACATGCCTGGAGGGTGTGCTGTGAGTATCATGTTCCAGCGTGGCGCGGATTTCGGACCACAGAATACCTTTTTCAACTCCTTCATACATAAGTTACCGAACGACACGGAATCGGTCAAGCGGGAAATGGATATACCGGTTGGTGACCTTTGGGGACCGGAAATGCTTATTCCCGAGTCCAAATCCTATTATTATTATAATGGGTCGCTGCCATTCCCCCCGTGTGAGGAAGGCTGGCGTTGGATTGTGTTTGAGGAGGTCCAGGGGATTAGTGGAAGTGTCATTGATACTTTGAGGATAGCATTCGAGAACAATACCCGTCCAGTGAAATCGCTAGGTGATCGGGTTGTAGCGTATAACTCGAAGACCGAATTTCCGTTCGATGGCGAATTAGAGAAAAAATCGCAAGACACCAGACGGGCACTAGAAGTCAGCAGGCAGCGGGCCACA
>Ga0194133_10005421_pt1 | contig 16252 bp, 9 predicted proteins | sample TA2KigOf40mmetaG_FD_155448 | JGI IMG/M metagenome (GOLD analysis project Ga0194133, IMG submission 155448) | Freshwater microbial communities from Lake Tanganyika, Tanzania - TA2015055 Kigoma Offshore 40m | ecosystem: Environmental > Aquatic > Freshwater > Lake | place: Tanzania: Lake Tanganyika...
AATGCGCCTAAAATACACCAAAAGCTGCTCTCTAGTTTTTACCCATTCTTCTCAAACCCTCAATATTTTCGCTCAAACCAACAGGAAGGCACAGAGAAAAATTGTTTTTATTTTGTAAAGTTAAATTGTTCTGCAACGTTATTTTTGACATTGATGAAGGTAAGATTGTTTAGAATTCATTTTATTTTTGGAGTACATAGGTAAAATTACTTATCCAGATTAAATTTAAGATATTGATTGAATACATTTTTTGAAAAATCATAAAAAAGAAGATGACTTGTAATCAAAATGATCTGTAAATATTAAATAGAACTGTAAATCTGAGACACCAATATGATGCTCAGGGCTGTACATGGTTGAGAAAACTGTTCATGAATAAAATTGTTATGTAAAGAAAATACATCAACTGGCAGTATTGTTCAGAAAGGGATCACTCAAGAGTAGTAAATATTACATGTCATTATTGTTGATCCCTTTTAGAGAGAAAGGCTGTAAGATATTATTTGTATTTGTTTTGTATTTCAATCTTTGGCTTCATCAAATAAAAATGAAACAAATAATCTCAAATTTAGGTTATTTGTTTCATTTTTATTTGATGAAGCCAAAGAAAAATGAAACAAATAACCTATTTAACCTATTTCATGCCATAACTTTGAGCACTTACATCGCCTTACGGCAAAAAGTAAACTTTAAATTCTAACTTATAGTGACTACAAAAGGTGATGTAAATCTGACCAAGTGACTGGTTCAGGCTGTAAATGTTATCAGAGAACTGATAGCAAATAACTTTTAAGAATTTCCAAAATTTAACCAGGGATAGTTCAGATGACTGCAAGACACAGCAATAGGGTAGGGAATTGTTGTAAAGTCCAATACTTCGGTATTAGAAGAATCAGTTCCTCAACAAACTATAAGATGTCAATCAATCAATCAATGGAAGCTTCGATTCCATCAAAGTAAGTTGGGGTAAATTCATCAGACAGGCCGGTTCTGATGTGATTGGTAGAAAGTGACGCCACCTTTTGAGGATCTACGGTGTTTGGTTGCTCCAAGGTTGAATAACACTGTGTGCTTATTGGTTGACTTTCGATCAGAAAAGCTTTTTTTAAAAGTTAAGCCTGATTCGCAGGAAACATTACTTGTAGAACTCTTGATTAGTATAAATATGAAGCAACCTTAATACTATACAAACATATGTAATGTCAGCCCCAGGAAAAAACAATCTTTATTTCTGTTTGAGGTAATAACAGGCAAAACATTCCAGCGAATGAATGTTTTTTGAGTGAATTCATTTTTCTCCAGTCTTAGTCTCAAAAAAGCTGAGGATTTTCATGCATTAAGCAATGGTTTGATTGAAGAGAACTATTGGATTTATCTGAAATAGTATTAAAAATACAGGATGTCGCTAAAGTTCTTTTTTCATGATAGACGGTTTGCTCAATTCAATGTATCTTCTTCGACTTTTACAGATTTTTTGAATGCCCAAGTGAAATCTGATTCTGTATCCCACACAATGTCGAATACCTCTACATCAACTCTTCTTCCAGATGCTAGCTACTATCCTTTCTCGACCACATCAACTTTGGCTATTCAAACAACAACGCCTGGTAAAACTAAAACAAATCAACATATGCAAATTTTCACTTTGTATCTGATAATTATCAAAAAAAATTTAGACAAAAAGCAGTCTGCTGGATGAAATTTATAACTTTCATTAAAGTTTTTTTTGTGAAAAAAATGCCAAAAAAATATAACGATCCTTAAGACACCTCAACTTCTCAAACGAGCAAAAATGTGTCTTAAAGGTATAATTTTAGAGGATGATCAAGTGTCAAACCTTTGAACATATTTAAAAGAAGAAACAGCACAACACATGTTTTAAAACATAACAAGGGGCCCTTTAGCATTACAATAAACAAGCACAAATATTTATTTAACTTTTTTTGTCTGCAGTGTTTAATTATTTGCTCACAATTTGCCGAGAAACTTTTTCTTTTATTTTCACAATGCAATGTTAATATGTTAGACTGGCCAATTCAGGTCTTTCTTCTATGAAAAAACTGAAAGCCTGTGATTCTGAGAATTTATTTGATTTCTTTACAAGCTGATGTCAACATTTTTTAATTAGAACATTTCTGAAAATAAGGCCACAAATCTGCTTTTTGAAAATGTGACACCTATCTACCTATTTCCTTAATAAATTCTCTTTTTTATGAAAGCTTGAGAATGAGATTGAGAGTAGATTTAAGTAGCTTCTCGTTATCTTTTTCTGCTTGAAATTTGTCATACTCAATCTCAAAGTCTATTGAATTTCAACGGGTTTTTTTTAATCTTTTATAGTGTGCCTTGCGAATTTTCTTTTTCATTAAAGCCTCGTTTGTATACAGTCATACAAAACACATATTTCTATACTTTTAAAAAGAATGTTGGCATCACATTATTATGTCAAATATTGAAAGTGCTGGAATCAAACTTTCCTATTTGCAAAACAACTCTTGCCTTTGCGTTGTAACAAAAATAAGTTTTAAAAGTGTTTAGAGCAACTAACAGTTTACATAATTCATATTAAGATTTAATAATTGCTACTTTTTTTCTCCAGATGTTTCAGCTTACATTGCCAACCATCTTGGTGCCCAGCATTTACCTCTCTTGACCATTGTACCAATATCTGTAGTGTATACCATCATTTTTATCCTTGGAGTTCTTGGCAACGTATCTACCATCCTGGTGATCTTCAAAAATAAGTATATGCACACTCCCACGAATGTTTATCTTGCCAACCTGGCAATATCTGACTTGCTGACACATTTAGTAGGTAAGAAGCTTAAAAAACAAACAAGATTAAACAAAAGTTTCATAATTTGATAAGAAATAAAAAGTTTTGGGATTTGACATTTGCTGTTTATTATATTTAAAGGGAAAACAGATTTATTTTTAATTTCATGAAGTCCAGGAAGTTTGAAAGTGCACTTTTGGTTTCATTCTGATGATCTGAATGCGTTTCCTGTCCCAGGGGACTTTCACTTCATCCAGAACTTTAAACTCAGCTGACTTTGGCTGTGGCAGGCTCCCCACAATTTGAAAGAATAGAGTTAAAATGGCTAAAAATTGAACCATAGCAATTACATAATTTTTTTCACAATAAGAAATCTGACACCTTAAATATCTGATGACAGGTTTTTTGCATCTAAGCAGTTTTCAAAAAGCTCTTAATTAATTTTTCTTTTGTTAAGTTTTTTCTTTGTTAGAAATTACAATCATTTTGTGCCTCTTTGTTTCAAAGCTCCAATTCTGTTTTTTAGTAAGTTGATATTTTCTTGAACTTTTATTGAAAAATGTCAAAACTTTATTTTAGATTAAAGTTGTGGGTGTAATGTTTGAAAAGACGTTTACTGTATTTAGAGGCTCTGCTTGATTGAAAGTCACATTATATCCCTCAAATGATCTTCTCTGTTAAAGTATTCCTTTTCATCAGACGGTTATCAAAGAAAACATACTTCATCTTATGAATTTTAATCACTTCAACTATGCCCCAGGTTACTTTCGTAGATTGGATCTCCTTTGGTCCGGGTTAAACTCACGTTAAAATAATTTTGTTAAGTTGTTGATTAGTCTGTCAAAAATGCTATTCATATGCAATAATTTACTTTTTGTTCATTAAGGATAAATTTTAACTGACATGGCTGCGTTAATTGGAAGATCTAACTCCTTCGCAAAAGAAACAGATAAACTTATGGCTCGTCAACCCAGAGTAGGTTTTAGAGACCTTTTTGCAGACAGCTCATTTGACAAACAGATAAGATTTCAAGTCTAAAAAAAATATTTACAACTTTTTTCCTATTAAAATATAGTCAATCTAAGTTTACTATATTTTTCTTTAATTTTGCCTTTACAAAATTATTAGTCGTATTTCCTTTGAAATACATTTCGCGCCTTTTTGTCTAACGCTATTAGTTGAATCTGCTATACTTGTTTAGTAACGCTAAACACCCTTTTTCTTAGAACGGTCATTCCCAATGATCGTCTCCCGCCTAAATTCTTGATAGGTCAAAGACCTTTTCAATTTCCCTCCAACTTATACTCGATCCGACTATATATCATCTTAATCCATTCCTCCAGTATATAAAGCTGACCCTTTCATTAAATAAACAGCTATCTCATTGGTCTCATTTCTTGAAGCATTGAACACTCACCAGGATTTACCATAAAAATATTCCCGCTTTTCAAGAAATGGAAAGACATCTGCTTCAAATAGTTTCTTATATGCAGATTTATTTGTGATTATAGGTTTGAAGCAGATAGGTCTTTTTTAATTTTATATTTACATGGTATATGTCAATAACAAAATGAATAATATCCCATCTGTCCTATCTGCTTAACTCATTATTGGTAAAAGTCTGATGAAAATACATTATTTCGTTTGTTTGGAATTCATCTCAACAAAGAAAAAATACTTTATCTAATAAATTTAAACATTTTCTATTTTCAAGTTGCTTTTTAATCAATATAAATCTCCTTCAATTCATTCTCTAGTTTTTTATTTTTTCAGGTACTTGTAAAAGGACATGAAACTGTACAAAAAGTAAAAATCATGGCTATTAATTAAGCTTTGGCTTTAGCTTTGCCTTTCTAACTTTCTTACAAAAATTATTTGAAATGACTTTTTTTATTGCCCATTATTGTTCAATTTGAATGATTTGTTCAAACAAGCACAAGCTTATGTTAAGTTAAGATATAAGAATTTCTAATCTTTTACCTTTAACCTTTGATGACTACCCCTTTTAATTTTTCAATGTACTTGAATTAGGTCATTAAAAAAGTCAATTGCAACATAAAATATCTAAGCCAATATATTTATTTTACCACCCATCGATTAGCTAGACTGTCTTCTAAAGCAAAACAAATTTTTACAACAATTTTGAAGTATGGACTTTGTTTGAAATATTTTGAGCGAGACCAAGTTCAAAACTTTGTAATTTTTAATGCCTTCACAGTCATTTCAATTTTCACAAAACAAATTATTACTTTCATTGGTGGCCTCGTAGTTATTTCTAGGTGATTTTACCTTAATTGAAAACTACTTTCCCTTAGGGCTTTTGCTGCACTTCTTACTCTGTCAACATTAGAAAATGAATCTCCTACATTTAGTACTGCATGTGGAAGTCTTAATAATAATCAATTGCTTTTATCATTCACTTTCAGATGATGTTCAGTATTCTGACTATAAAAATTATTCCATTTCAAAATCAAAATGATCAATATAAACGTAGACTTACTATTCCGAGCGAGTGGCTGTTGCGTATCGCGAGTATTAGATAAGCGATGTAAATCTTATAACACTAACCCATTCTTATGAGATCTAAACTCCTTGGTTTATAATAGAAACGCAAGGTATTTAAATATGCTCATAATACTGTATTTTGAGTAAGTTTTATGATTCACACATAATGTACAAAAGTTGTCTTTAAAGTTATCACTAGCTAACTACTCTATATGACTTATGTCTAAGCACACGGAGAATAACTAAGCACCAATCTTAATGCACGCAGGCCTTTTATTGACACGTGAGACAAGGACCACTCTGATCAGGGGGGCTCGCAAATCAGATGTGGGTAAAAGGTCGCTTGATTGTGAAATACTTAAATCTAAAAGCTGAGATCCGTGTGTGCCGTCTACATAAATATAGGGGACAGCGAGGAAAAAATGTTATCCTTCTGTCCATCACCTCAAATTCCTCCCTCAGTTTTTAAGCTAGAGAGATGAAATTTTAGACTGAGTGTTAAAAAAGTTACCAAAAGGAATTTTCAAAATTTTGTCTAGGAGCTGTAATATGAGGTTAGGTTCGTTCCTAATATGGCCCTTGTCTTGGATATCGTTGTCACCAAGAGCAAGTCTAGCTTTTATGGCAATCTGGAGAAGAAAAATATTTGGATCTTCTTTCAGAAGTTGCTTGCCATAAAGCCTTGTGGCCTCTTGATTCAATCCTTGTTAATTTCTGATTCTTTGATTAATAGGCATTCATTAAAAGAATTTTCTGCTTTCTTTTTGGTATCAATTTAATTCCGATTATCAAGATCAAATCATTTAAAACTACAATAACAAAAAGTGTTCTCACATTTTGATTTTTATATGTCAGAAAAAAAATCAAACTTCATTAGGCTCAGCGCATTCAACCAAAAAAACCAAAATTTTTATTCAACAAAGTTTTTATTTTCTTCTGATGAAGGTTATGAATAACTCAGAACCAAATTTTATTTTATCTAAATTCACATAATCTTCATAATTGGTCATATTAGGACAGGTATAAACCAAAAAAATATGAAATAATTAATCAGATAACCTGCTAATATCTGTTTGTATTGTAAAAGGGTTTTTTTTCGAATTTAAGATTTTTATTCCGTAACAACATGAAACAACCCGGCATCACACCTTGGTTACCGAGTTGACTTTACAGTGGAAATACTACATGTCAAATGGATTTTGAAATTTTCAGAAAGAGAAAAAATAATCTTGCTAATAAGAGATTAACTAAAACTACTAATCAGAACTTGTATTGTAAAAGGTTTTACTGTTTGGTCGAAGTCAAATTTTTTAGAAACTTTTAGCATAAAGTATGGCTTTTGAACTTAATTACTACAAGATAAAAAAAAAGCTTTTTCTAGACCTAAAGGAAAAATAAAAAAAATATTCTAATATATTTAGAGAGCTTTCATTGTTTTTAGTTTAAGATCTTACTCTTAACTACTTTTTAAATTATTTCATTAAGTAAACTATTATGCTGAATCTGCTTAGAACCTAAATTAACTATACCCACCCTAACATATGATCTTAAAACTGTAACATATTGAAAAAGATCCTTGAGCAAGTTTTCGATATTGGAATTAATAAAATAAGTAGCAAACTTATAATCTTGAGATTCAGAACCCTAAAATCTCTCAAGTAACCAACAGGAATCTTTTTCCAATTTTATAACAATTGATTTTAATTTCAGCCATGCCTTTTGAGTTGTACCTTCTTTGGCGTCAGTACCCCTGGGTCTTTGGTGAGGTCATTTGTGATGCTAAAATGGTTGCAACAGAGACTGTCACTTACTCATCTATTTTGACAATTGTTGCCTTCACTGTTGAAAGGTAAAAAACATATTTTCTTAATGATGCAAAAGGTGGTAAGAAACATTTTTTGACGGAAAGCAACTAGTTTCCTTGCGGTCATGCCCTTACAGGTAGGTTGGTTGAGAAAAAAGCATAGCTTTGAAGATGTGAGAACTCAACTCTGTGCGACTGAGACCCAGGAGTCATATTTCTAACTTAATTTTTTTTCAAGGATTAAGTCTGCAAACATTTCTAAGGTTCAGAGTTCAAGCTATTCTTCTTAAAAATCAATACAAAAGCCAAGTTGCAAATCATGCTAATGTATTGTTTTTAAAAGATACCATGTCAATTTGTCTAAAGATTTTTAGACTAACGGACGTTACGCCTAAGACGGTTAGCCTATTGTCAGTTTGCCTACTTCGTTTCATCTAGGACAATATGCCTAATGGACGGTTTGCCTAACCTATAACCTAACCTAACTAAAAGGGTATTTATTGCTAACTTAACCTAACATGTCCCAACCAGCCCCCCATAACCTCCAACACCCTACCTAACCCTGCAGGGAATGTTTCCCCTGCAGCATTAGTTAGGCAAACTGACATAAGGTGAACCGTCCGTTAGACAAAACGATGTTGGGAAACTGACATTAGGTGAAACGGCAATAGGCGAAGCGTCATACTCTCATTTAAAAAAAAGTTAATTTACTTGGTATTAAATACTTATTTGAATTGCATTTTTTTACTTCAAGATACCTTGCAATTTGTCGACCACTGGCATTTCCACGACGCTATTCTAAAATGAGTCGAGCAATTCTAGCATTGTTTTCAATTTGGACAGCATCTGTTTCTTTCTCACTGCCATGGTTATTCTACAACAAAGTAGGTTACATTCATTTATAGTGGCTCTTCCACTTTTTATCTACAATCCAAAATGTGATCTTACATCTCTCTGTATATATATATATAAGAATGTGTGTCAGTCAGTCTGTGTGTACAACTTATCTGAGTGGCCGAGGGCAAAACAAAGAGTTGATTTTTAAGGCTTTGTATGATTAAAAAACCTATTTCTGAATTATATTATTTACTTTGAAATTTATTTTGCTTGCGTGGGTAATGGTAGCAGCATGTTCCATTAATGGCCCAAATTAGGTTTAATGTCCCAGCTTACCAGGCTCATTTTCTGCTTGAATGTCGAAAAGGCACAAATATTCACATCCTTTGTTTTTCATCATTCATATCATATTGCCCTCTCTGAAAAATGCAGAGAGAGAGGCTTCAAACAAATGGCAAATAGTTTGAGAAGCAAAGTTTACCATCTTTTGTAAATTCGAACCTATTAAGACCAATTAAATCACCCTTAGAGCTTTGAGGCCGATCATAAATATGTTGAACCTATAAATCTTTTTCATTACAGACCTTTCAAAAACATTAAAATTGCTTTGACCAGTTTCTCAAAGGTCAAAAGACTTTTTTGTACATCACCAATGCAGGTTATTAACAAGAGACCCTTGTTGGGCCTACTGATATGAGTAAACTGTTAGTGTTTTTGTTTTTATCCATCTGGAGGGAAGCGAGGGAGGAGTTTTAAAATTTTGCACAAGGACCTGTTTAAAAATGCTTGACGTCCCGTGTCAGACCTTCTATCACCTCATTCTCCTCCCTCCCACACCAGTGAAGCTAGAGGCCTGAAAATTGGCATGCATAATTCTTACATGGATGGCTCCAAAGTTACTGATCAGATTTTTGATATTTTGCCCAGAAGCCGAGATATTTAAGTACAAAGTTTTATATTTACATCTTTGATAGCTTCCATAATTTTAAAGCTAGAGAAAAGCTTATAAAATAGTCTTAAAGTAATGATTTATAAGCTTTTCTCTAGCTCTAAAATTGGCAGAGCCATGAATTTTTTAAGTAGGCAGGTTGCTCGGGAGGATTAGGTATTTTTCCCCGCGCAAAAAATACCCGCCTTCTTAATTATTTTGTAAAAGGCCAATGTATATGCACTCCATGAAAAACTTTTAGCAAATTAAATATATGACTGAAATATATTGCTTGTACCTTGGATTAACTCTGGTCCCTTAAATATCTTTGAATCCATGCTCTACAATATTTCCAACAGGCTACTGGACCTATTTAAAAGCAGTTTTTGATTATCTTTATTCTTAGTTATTCTTAGTTATTGAATAGTGATGGTGTGTTCCCGATGAAGAGTGAACTGGACTGATTATTGAATTTACTCAACATGTGCAAGGATTAAATTAGGAATACAAATGGGTTCCAAAAAGATATTGTGACAACGTTGATATGGGATTAAAGAATGTTGGCGCCTAAGCTATTAAAAGGATAGACAAGGATGAGAATAAATCAATTAAGAAAGAAAATATATACAGGGAAATTCATTTACTTTAGGTTTTCAACCCTTCACAGGATCAATAATATGTTTTACTGAAACCATTCAACAGTAATGAGTGAAATAAAGAGGAAAATTGCTATAGTATGATGATATTTTTGAAATTTCCAAGATATTAGAAAATAAAAATTGAGATAATATAAGTTTTTGAGCCAAAAGAATACATAATATTTAATACTACATTTTATTCATTTATTCCTTAAGAATATATCTCATCAACAAATGAAATCTTTATGAGTAAAAATTTTTTTTATCTTATATTCTGAAAATTTGTTTCCACCAAAACATTTCTTTTACCAAATTGCTTTTCTTGAGGAAAATTACTGCAACTTTCTCAGACTAGCGGTTCACAACTCATAGAAAGTTCTTCCTTGAACTAAAACCAATTTAATATTTTTCTTTTTTAGACTAATCTTGGGATTTAGAAACCAAAAGCTGCTCTTTGAAAAAGCTTACAGGGTTAGTTTTTCATTCTAGGTTAATTACTTGACAAATGAATACACAAATGAAGTACTCGAAGAATCTGCTTGGTGTGCTGTCCCATGGAATGAAAATTCAAGAACACCACTTTACCTAATGATTGCATCAACAGTTGTGGCATTTATTATTCCATTCACATTAGTCACTGTGTTGTATTACAGGTAAAAATGTCTCATTTTGAAATCTAGCTCTATTGTTTTTTCATGGAAAATTATTACTAGGTTTGAATTTCAAACTTCAAAGATTGTTTTTATTGCAACAAGAATGTGAATAATGTTTTAATATCTACAAAAATTGACTAACTTAACCTAACCTTACCTATTCTAACCTAATCTAACCTAACCTAACCTGTGGCTGAGAGTTCATGGGCCCCTGACTGAGAACTGGGTTCAAACCCGGCCCGTGTCAGCACTTTTTCAACCCCGTAGTGGAAAAAAAATCAACTAAGCACCCTCAGTCAGGGTAATTGTTATCTGAAGTGACCAAAGACGTCTATTGTGGGACTCTTATGAAGGTGTTAATGGCTCATAAACATTGGATGAGTCTATACTGCACAAAATGATATGATATGAACACCTTACCATTAGGCCACCTCTGCAACAAAGCAAACAAATTTTCAAATTTCAACTTGTTTTGTTTTCAATTTTTTTTAGAATTGGATGTGCAATGAAGAAAAGTGCTGCCATGAAAAGAAATGCAGCTAACCTGACTGGAAGAGATGCTGAAGCTGAAATAGCTTACAATAAGGGTCGACAAGCAATTGTAAGAATGCTTGGTAAGAATACTTTGCAAAATTGTTTTCTGGTTTACTAAAAGTGAATATTCAATTTTCCCTCCTCTAAATTTACTCTTTGTTTATCGGGTCACAGTTGCCATTCATTAAGGACTAAAAATTGAATTCAGAGAAAAAATCTTACATTTTTACAGCACAATTTAAGCTCTAGCTCTATCAAATCTCAATTTTAAACTATCAAAGTAATTGCAAGGCAAACATAAAGGGAAACTAGCAAAAAATGACCACTTTTCTTTTTTTGTTTCCCTCAGAAAAGAGTTTAATTCAAAGGGCTTGTTTTTCGAAATTTATACAAATAGGAAAAAATACTTTTAAAATGAATTTGAAGAACATTTGCGTTACATAAAAATCCATTTCTAAATTAAAAGATCAACGGAGATTAAGTTTCAATTCAAAATTATGAAAAGGAATCTCCAAATTATTAATCTTCTTTAGAAATCAAGTATTTATTTGGTAAACACATACACTTATTAAAGATCATTTTTTAATTACCTGGTGCAGGAAAATTTGTGATGTAAATACACAAACTTTTATAACTGGGTATTTTTTACCTTGAGCAGAGGAGTTTATGATATCTTGCAATACAGTTTTTGTGAACTTAAATTTAGCAGCTTTGTTCATTTCAGCTGCTGTCGTTCTTGTATTTTTTGTCTGTTGGACTCCATTTCACGCCCAACGTTTGATGTTTGTGATTGTAACTCTTCAAAGTGGATGGACAAAATCAAATGGATTTGCCCATCATGTACTATTTTTAGCTTCAGGTATTACTTTGCTTTTACATTCTTGGGGTTTATTGTCAACTTTCTTTCCTTTTTTATTTTCTCTTCAATCAAATTTATCAAAATATAACACTGGATTTCTCAATTAAAATTTCGTTTCTTGGCTGACAGCCTTTTTTTGGCAAAAATCTGCATCAAATTTGATTTGAAAAGCAAAGATTGTTACAGCCAATTCAAGGTTTTTATGCTTCAACTTTGAAAGTATTCGCCTTTGTAAAATACTGAAATGTGTGGATTTCAAAGTGTTTTTTAAATTAAGCTTTTTTAAGATTGAAATTTCTTTTCAAAGAAAAAAAGCATCATTATTCTGTGATCAAAGAGCAAATCTTCCCTTAATCAAAATACCTAGGAAAAAGTACGAAATAACTTTTTAAAAAGTTCTTTAAAAGATTGTTTCAATCGACAGTTCAAATGGTTCTTTGACAATTTGCTTAAATAATTGAGATTGAAGTAACATAATTTTTACTTTGTAAAATATTTTTCGCTTTTTATTTGAATTTTTGCATTTAGTATTAATTTTTATTGAGAAGATTTTTCTGAGATCTTTTAGGTCTGAGGCTACTTTTAAAAATGGTCCATTTTAGGATTAAAAATGACATTCCATATAAATTTTCAATGTTCTCTTTGATCTTATTCCATATAGGCAACTTCCTCCTGATAGAAAATCAAATTGTTATTTAAACTTTTCCAGTTTGAATTGAAAGAATGAGCTAAAAAACGACACTTATTTTGTTATATCATTTAATCTCCAACTTATTTGGAGTATATTAGTGATGGGCTTGGTTCAAAAAAAAATTTTCCCAGGTCGGTCGGGTAAGCCATCTTTGGTTAAGATGAAAAATTTCCACTGAAAATCCCAAATTTTCCAATTTTTTTCCCTTCGGATAAAAAAAATTGCTTTGGTTTAGGGTCAAAAAGTAACCGGGTCAAAGACAGGTTGGCATCTTTTTTACTGCGGGTCAAAAGTCGGGTCGGGTCAGGTCATGGTCCAATACTAAAGTATATCAGATGCAGTTTCCTGATAAAGCATAGCACAAGATGTGTAAATAAATCCAAACTGAGAAGAGACAACAGAAAATGTGATACAACTCATCTGAAGGATTTTGCTTGGAAAGAGTGGATGCTCTGAACGGTTGAAGAAAAATATACTCTTGACGTAATTGTCAAATGAAGCCCTTTTTATATGTATTGCTTGAGGGTTAATTATTGTGCAATTGTCCTTGTCTGAGCATAAAACATAAAAAAGTTGTTCTTATTTCGGTTGTAAAATGAAAGAGTTAATTGATTGTATGGTTCTCAAACACATTTCTCCACTTAAAAAATCAAAATGAACTTTTAATTTAGGTGTTGGCTACTACTTGAGCAGTTGTGTGAATCCCTTGTTGTACAGCATGATGTCAAAGCGATTCAGAAGGGGCTTTAGCGATATGTTCAAACCAAATAGAGCACCTGCAAACATGACTGGTATAAGAATTTTAAAATTCAAAAGTTTTCTTGTAAATGATTTTTTTTACTTTCAAAAAAATCAACTTTTTTGGTGCATAAATCAAACATATTGGACATAATGTCTAAATGTTTGTGAGTTATTTGAGAAATAGTACATTTTATTCATGATAAACATTTAAGGCTCTGCTGGTGTTATAGCTGCTGCTGCTGTTGCAGCGGGAGGAGTTGTTGCAGATCCCCACAGTGGTCCTGTTGGAGGTCTCAAGGGGCATTTTCACAGGGCCAGACAGGAGCTTGCCAGATATCCTTTGCAACTTGCATCTCAAGGCGTGGCGGCCAAACCTCCCTTAATGCCTACAACGATTATCAAAAAGACTGGAAATGTTAATCAAGTAATGGGCGGAGCAATTAACTTTAAATGAATTTTAAGATTATTGAGTATATTAATCCTTAACTTATTCATTTTTTAGGAATTACATTCCAATTCGATTTTTTGCACAAATGATGACCCCAGCTGTAATGAGGGTAGACCTGAAAATGGAGAGACCCCAGGGCTTTTTAGACCAATTTTCGTCTACCTCAACCAACATGACTTGCATCAATCTAATGGGAAAGCCTCTGCACCGTAAGCTTCCAATTCAAAATGAAAAAAATAACTACTTTTCAAACAATGGTTCAAAAAGGTTTCATTATATTCCAACCTTGATTGTAACAAAACATAATTTGAGATTTTATTATATTTTCCTCAGATCTTTTAAAAGAAAATCAAGAGACATTTTATCTAAACTGATTGAAAATATTTACATTAAGGGATCAAAGGTAGAGCAGGGGTCGTTAGAGCATCTGAGGGAGAACTGGGAGACTGGGATTCAATTCCCAGTCTGGGCAAAATCTTTGACCCCTGGATTTGCCTTAATTAATCATTTCCAGTAGATGATTATCTCACTCAGGATTGATTGGTGTGCAGAAACTTGATTAAAAATTAATTGTCTCCTAATCTTTGACTCTTAATTGTAAAAAAAAAACAATCAAGTGACTGTGAGACACAACAGGAATTGTTGTAAAGTCAACACCACTAGGTGTTAGAATAATCAGTTCCTTAACAAAAAGCTGTCAATGGGCCTTTACCCGACCCAATCCAAACATACTTTTGACCCGTAGTAAATAAGGGGCCGACCCATCTTTGTCACGGGTATTTTTTGACCCTACCAGGATTTTTAGCAGAAATTTTCCAAACTCAGAGGTGGCTGATCCGAGCAACAAAAAAAATGTTTGACATCGACCCATCAGTTATCACTAATCAAGGGGATCTCCCCAAACTTGTGATAGCAACTCTAGCAATTATGTTGGGCAGAATGTTGTGAATGTCTCCCAAAATCAAACACATGTTGTTCGATTCTAAATTCTATTCATAACTGACTTTATAACTAACAATGCGAAAACCTCCAAAGGTAAAAGCTCATAAAGAATGGAAGGCATATAGGAGCCCATTCTGAGCATGGAAAGGGGAATCTCAGAAAGGGCATGTATAAGTTTAGAACCTGATAGATATTGGAAACCAAGCTATCAAGATATTTACATTAAGTAAATTGCCTAATGTTTAATTTAAAAAAACCCACTAAGTTTCAATTCCAAAATTGATATTTTTGTTTGCCAATAAACTTTAAAATCCACCAAGAGATTTAGCTTTGTGGAAATTTATTTTTTTTATACTTAAGGAAATGATTTGACGGCTTTCTTTACTATAGTTATGGTGCAATGGTGACCAGCTCCCCAAAGGCTCAGTTGATTGTCAGTTGGAAACGATCTGGAAAAGATTCTGCCAAGAATTCGAATCGATCAACTGTCAAGTTCCTAGCCACATGTTGTGATAAAAAGTTTCCTTTCAACTCAAAAAATAACTTAACATATCTGGGAGTTTCAGACATTCATTTAGCTGAAAGGTGAGCTATTTTTATCATGATATGGCAAAAAAATTGTGATTGTTATACTTGAATTAATTAAGAGTTGGTGACCTGAGATAAAAAAGAAACAAAAGGCAAGAAGCTTTCAAACACAGTATATATTTTAGAATTCAAAAAGGCATTTTGATTTAAACTTTTTTTTGTAGCATAGAGATGCAGGAAATACCAGGAACAAGGAAAAAGATAACTTACGAGAAGAAATCACTGAGGGAAATGAACCCTCTCATACGACACTCATCAGCCAATTATGATTTAGGCATAGAAAGTCGTGAAATGAAAGGATCAAACCTATCTTATGCAGGTACTATTGGACTTGACTGTCAAATTTACAAAAAGTACGCTTTGAATCTCTTTTAAAGGTGATAAACCAGATGATTGGTTGATGAATGCCAAAAGTGAGGGTGATTATCCAGACTTCATTTCCCATGAAATATCAGTCATGGTAGCTGAGAGACTTTTAAAAAAACATTCTTTTAACTTGGACATTCCTACTTCCACCAACCCTCAAGCCAAAGAGAAACCTAAATTTAAACAATACCAAATTATTGAAAGCCAACAAAAATGATGTGATTTTTGGATTTAAAACATTTTTACTTCAGAATCTTCTTGATTCTCAGAGGAATTTGTTTTCATCTTTAAGATTTGTTTTTGTGCTTTCTTCCTTTTGGGCATTTATTTGAGAAAAAGATTGGAATAAATATTGAAAAGCATGTATTCTTATTTTATGCATTCTCTGAAGAACCGGCTATTTTTCACAAAAGTAAAATCTGAATTTTATTTGATCAACAAGAAGATGAAAAAAAGTTTTAAATTTTACCGATATTCGAAACAATTGAATGCCAAAGTATTTTTCGATTTCCATGCAAACAAATCATCAATATTGCTAAAAAAATTTGATGGATGTAGTTGTTTGAAATTTTTTTTCTAAAATTTGATAAAAAGCTACATAAATCATCTTAACAAATAAAAAAATTTCTCTGATATCACTAACGAATTTCAAAATATTTTGATGCTTTTTTGAGATGGGTTTTTAACCTACAAATTTGATATTACATTCTCAAAAATTAGATTGGAATGAATGTGCAACTTTTTAAAACAAGAAGTGATTACAAAAACCTCTTCTTTTCTGCAATTATTAGTAACTGATTGAGCAAAAAAGTTTCAAAGGTCTTGCATTTGAAATCAGATTATTCTTTTGAAGAATATTTTTTGAAGCCATTTGATGATTTCGAATTTCAAATTGGATTTGAAAACTTTTATCTAAAGCTATTGTTATGGAAAATTCAAATT
>Ga0194133_10005423_pt1 | contig 16248 bp, 12 predicted proteins | sample TA2KigOf40mmetaG_FD_155448 | JGI IMG/M metagenome (GOLD analysis project Ga0194133, IMG submission 155448) | Freshwater microbial communities from Lake Tanganyika, Tanzania - TA2015055 Kigoma Offshore 40m | ecosystem: Environmental > Aquatic > Freshwater > Lake | place: Tanzania: Lake...
AATTGTTGGTTTAAATTTGAAATCTTAACTCTCTCAATACAATTTGCATACCTGGTGAGCTCGACAAATGAGGTCAAAGTCGTGCTTGTGCAAGAACTTTGCAGCAACTTCTGCCCCGAACGTGAATGATACACCCCTATCATTTTCTCCCCATCCCATGGTATCCTGAAATAAAATGATGAAGAATTTTTAGTTTCTTTAATCAATTGACTACAGAATATAAAAGATTACTTTGTCTGGGTCTGACCACAACAGGTCACACAATAGCCCTTGATCTGGAACATCAGTGGGTCTCATTATCCTCCTAAAGTTTGTAAAATGAAGCATAAAATTTTTCCTAGATTGGAAATCGATTTTGCTTGTTTGAAACCTGATTTGTTCCATCGTCTGCAAGTCGGGGCTCAACCCTCCATGGCAACAAAAGATTTTTTCGTCTACAATGGCCGCTACAGGCAAACAGTTGAAGCAATCCGTAAAAGTTTTCCATAACTTTATGTTGTAACGGCGCTTGCCTAAATTCAATTTGATCTTTTAAATTTTGACTCAATAAAATCTTTTACTAAGCGGTAACTTGCATTCGTCATAAAATCCGTAGATCCTGTTGATACTGGCACATTCGTGATTTCCCCTTAGAAGGAAAAAGTTTTCTGGGTATTTAATTTTGTATGCAAGTAAAAGGCAAATTGTCTCCAGAGATTGCTTTCCACGGTCTACGTAGTCGCCCAAAAATAAGTAGTTTGACTCTGGTGGAAACCCCCCGTACTCAAAAAGACGTAGGAGATCGTAGTATTGGCCGTGAATGTCACCTGAAAGAAAAAAAACTTGTCAGAATATCTTAACCACCTTTACGTCACTCAAAACTATTATTGCGACAGGATCTTGGGATCATTTACATATTAACCAATAAGAAAGACGATTCAGCCCATTTTCAAACCCAAATTTAATCGGATAGTTGGGGGATTGAGCAGTTGGAGAGAAAAAGTTAAATATTTGTTTCAAGATTCTTATAGTTTCAAAGCCTTGATTTCGTTATCTAACAAGAGATTAAAAAACTTATTGATCTTATTATTTCTCACCACATATTTTGAGTGGAGCCTCCAGCTCCAGAAGAATGGGCTGTGACAGAAAAATTTCTCGAGACTTCATACACAATCCACGTATTTCTATCTCTGAAAGCTGGACACTTCTTCCGGGTCGAGCACCGCGAACTAAAGCATGAAATAAAAATTTCAGACATTATATATTTCACCGAAAAGTTTTCTATGCATTGCAGAACAAACATAGAGAAAGGGAGGCTGCAACCTTCAGAGGGGATCTTTATTCACATCGTTTTTCCAACTTGAGACCATAAAATTAAAAAAAGGGAAACATCCCTTCGAAAATACTCTGTAAATAAACCATGGAAGAAATTTTTTTTATTGAACTCTTTTAATATTATTTGGCATCTGACCAAACTGAATAGCTAAAGTTTAGACAATGAATCAATTTATCAAGCCAAAAGATGCAACAGTGAGTTCGAGCCAATATTCTAAACCTCCATTGGTGCACCGTGCAAGCCATATAGTTCACTAAATTCAAACAGAAGCAAACTCACCCTCAAGAAGTCTTGCTATGATGCTATCTATATTAAATGCAGACATCTCTACGCTTTCAAAAAGACGTCAGTCGAAATGGGTTTTTGTTTTGAGAATTTCGTACACACAATTAGTTCAAAATCTACAGATCTTTTATTTACTGCTAGTGGTCGGGAATAAGAACAAAATAATAAATATAAAGAAATAAACAAAGTAAGGCTATTTGTAGCATCGAAATCGTTCCCGAGCTGAACTGACGTATAATTCTGAGCCGACTATTTTGAGTCTTTCTTCTTTATTTACTAAAAAATGAAAGAGTTGTTTGCCTCAGTCAAAAAATTGCAAAATTTTTAAGTTGCTAAATAAAAATGTTTGATGATGTATTGCTCCTATAAATTGAAAAAATATGCAAAAATCCATTCAGATAAATATATACATGTGTGTTCTTTTTAGTAATTGTTCACAAAGGTTGATATTCTTCATCTAAGAATTATTATTATTCTGATCACCGCCCCTGTCCCCTCTTCATATGCGGGGGGCGGAAGAATGGTTCCCAGCTTTTGCTGAGTTGGCCATCAGTGATAGGGAGGGTAAGGAGTTGGGTAGTGGCCCATAGTACGTACGCCTCAGAGGTTAGCCATTTTTTGCGGGATTACATCCCCTTTTTTTGGGAATGATGGCCATTAAAAAGGGGGAGGGGGGTTACCAAACTTCTTTCAAGAACTTGGGTGGACTCAACCTTCTGACAGAAGGTTGCCGAACAGGAATGGTCTTTCTCGAGCATAAATGCCTTTGGGATCTCAAACCGAGCAACCGTTTTATCTCAAGACAAAGATATGATCATACTCGGCTCGTTGACCCTATAGGCTATGGGGTGGGCTGGGTATAATTCTGAGCATCAAGTGGGGTTGCTATGCTATCTAATATTATGGTGCAGGAACTGGTTCTAGTTAGAATGGTAAGGGTGGAGGTTGGTGCGAGTTGTTTTCTAAGGTGTCGGCGATGGGCGCCAAGAATTTCAGGAGCTGGTTCAGCGACCATTTATAGGGGGGCATTAGCTGAGCTACGCTCATTGCTTCCATTCTGTCGAAGTCCAGGACTCTTTTTAGCCCTAGTTCCAAATTCAAAACTAAACTAAAGAGGAAGAAAAGTTAGGAAAAACTAAGCTAAGTTCACAGAATTTTGAATTTGATAACATCCCCCATACCCCGGCCAGAACCCTATTCTTCTCATCAACACTATCGAGGTTGCGTTGAAAATAAAAAAAATCATGATTTTAGATTTTCCACTTTATATTTATAGTTTTTATGCGTTTTTCCGAAAACAGCTTCGCGGATCATCCAACGTTGATTAAATTGATGTTAATATTTAAAAATTGAAATATTGCAAGTCACGTCAATTGAAGAGTTGTCGACAAGGTACATAAAGTTTGAAAAAATTTTCAAGCTCTTGTCGCATCTGGTCACCTGAGGCCGGGCAGTTACCGAGGCGGAGTGCAGGTATGCACCTGCTCACAGTTGTGAAGCTAGTATGATTCGACCCGGACCTCGAGTCACGTAACGTTGCGAGTAGGTATATTGATTGGACTTTGTGTTTGGAGATCTATCCAAGAGGGCACTTCTTTTACTTTGTCTTGTTTGAAAAACTTTAATATTTTGTTCTGGGTGGTTTGAGTTTTTGTCCTTTGTTTGTGCAGTGTAATTGGTTGTCAGCCTTTTTGCCTTTTCCCTTGTACTGTTTTCGCCCCAAAATGAGGTCGATGTTGCTTGAAGTGCTTGCTTTGGCATCGCTCACAGGTTGCTAATCACTCTAAAACAGATTTCAAATCACGAGTTTCTTCAAATTTTTTTCCTGCTAGGGTTTGCAAGTGCAGGACCTTCACTTGAAATAAGAGCAAAGCGAGACGATGGTTTAGCTGATCTTCGGAGGATGGTGAAATGTTCTTTTGCTATTTCCAAACCTTTCTCCCAAAATAAATAACCAATCCTATTTTAGGGAAAACTTAACGAGGATTTAAAGTTTTTGTCAGGGCTTAAAAGGAGGGTAAGCTCTCGAGCGGATTTAGCGGTTGCGAGCAAACAAAATGATTCGTGTTTCGTTGTGTCCAGGTTGACGCACCTCAGATTCCTGCAGGAAAACGGAGTGATATCGATTTGCTTCAAACTGAATTTGTCTCTGCGAAGCCACTCGAAACAACCGTAACCTATTTGACAACGGGAAGGCCAAAAGTAGAATCCGGCACACCGGCAAACGTTGTCGCCAATACGCTTGTTCAGGATTTCGTCAAAAGCCGCAGTTTAGATTCGCAAGACGACCGTCTGCCAGGGATAAATTTTATCAACACACCTGTCACCTCTCTTAATGATGCCAAGTAAATTACCATTCATTTTGATCTCGTCTCTATAGGTATTAAGAAATTGAGCCTCTAAATTTTAGGAAAGTACCTGCCAGTACTGGAACTACTATCGTTATTCCAATAGTCAATGAGCAAGACATTTTGCGATCAACTGATTCAACGAAACCCAGCGGCCCTACCTCCCAGAGGCCTTACATAGAGTCTACCTCGATCAATACTTCACCGGACAGTGTTCAAGTGCAAGATTCGAGTAAAAGCGAAATCCTCACTGGTTCTATGGCTACTCCAAGGTGAGACCTTCAAGAACTTATTCAAATATATTGTCGAAGTCTGTTCATATTCTAATGCAAGTTCTGGAGCTGTCAACAACCTGGCGAGGTCAACAGAGCCAATAGGTTCTCGCACAAAGCCTTTGGACGCTGGTCCAACAACCAATCCAAATGCTCTTAATTCGATTGTCCACGAGCAAGATGAGGCTCAGTTGAAAAGTCAAGAGGGTCAATCAGACCATTCAGCAGCCAGAGTTGTGGATTTCGCTTACTCTGTTCAGTCGAAAGTAAATCATAGGTAAATCATTTGGTCAAACTTAATATAAATGTTTATACGTGAGATTATGCTTACTGTTTCAGCGTCGTGCCACTGCCTAACGACAACTCGTCTTCTCTACTTTTGAAAAACGTTTACAACTCATCTGTTGAGGCTCACAAGGTTTCTCAATTGGTCTTGAAGAACAAAACTACTATAAGTGTTCTAAACACGTGAGTTTTTCATTCGCAACACAAAACATTTTGTGATACTTTTACCCTTTTCTTTTGTTTTAGTACTTATGCCTGTCCCCAAAACTCAACGAATTGTACTCAAAAAGCAAAGAAATTAGTTCCTCTTGTAACTGGAGAGACAGTGAAGCTGAGCAATGCCACATCAAATAAAACTCTGGAGGGTGCAAATGGAGGAGTTATTGATTTTTTCAAGAGATACTTCACGTGGTGATACAACCATTATAAAACTTTATTATGCTTTGACTTTGTAAAACCATTTGAACATACATTTTAGTTGAAATAAAACAAGAGTTTATAGTAAGACCTCTAGTTTACCTGAGATCTGGTAGCCCATTTTATTAGTAACGAAGCGCCTGTTAGACGTTCAACAGATTGTAAGTGGCCATGTATTTCTCACCATAATGCAAGAAATACAGAAACAGACCTAACCAAAGTTTGTATAAGCCTTACACACACTTAAATAATTTTCTAGCCTTGATTTAGCGCACCATTCCCAAACGGGCCCATTTTGCCTCGGGCAGAGATGGCTAGTTGTGCACATTTTGAACAATTTATTATTAATTATTAAACATCTTTAGTAACAAATGCTTCTAATACTAAAAGTACAAACAAAGTTGAAGACAAGAAATATTTTTTCAGTTTCAAAATGACTAGAGATTACATTATCAGTTCGGTAAAGCAAGGTCCTTGAAGGAAAAAATGTTTACCAAATTTGGCCTCAAAGGAAAAAATGAGCCCCAATATTTTAAAATTTCGACAGAGAGTCGAATTTTTAATTAGGCTCATTGGATTGGAAAATAAGGCAACGTTTTTTTAATGGCCCCCCAATTACTAAATCAACATAGAGGTTCACAGTTTTAAGAAGACTGAGATAGTTTCTGGTAAGGGTTCCATCACAAAATTCTTTTCAGGGAGATCAATTAGCCATCCTCGATGGAACAGAATTTAGTCAGTTTTTTCATGCCAGTCATCTGTAAAAAATAGGCACAATAAAAGGCTCAATAGAAAGAGAACTATTTAAATATCTTATTACCTAAATCCTCATATCTTTCATCCTCTTCATCTTCTGCATCCATTATGTTGGCGCAACAGATAGAGTAGCAGATAAGCGCAAAGAATCCGGCAGGTAAGCCTTGAAATAGTTTTACAATAAAATTATTAGACGACAGTTTCTTTTTGAAAGGAAATTTTTCAATTTGTTACAACATACCTATCAAAACTGCAGTTAGTGCTGGGTTACCAGCCCACATTTCAATGATGCTTGTTTTAAGCTCATAGTAGGCTCTGTATAACCTGAGTGAGGAAATATTTGTATCAGTTTTGTTTATAAATGAAGTAAGTTAAGTAATAGATTTGTATTCACTTACCTGACAGTGTATGACGATCCTCCATAAACTGGGGCGCTTCCTGTCTGAATGTCATCCAAAAACATTGCTATTGCTTCAGCTGTCATCTCTCTCGGATCATCATCTTAAATAAAATGACTTGGTTTTTTAATTTTGACGAGATAATTTAGTTTTTTCACAGCATTTTAATTATCAGCTAAGTTAAGGGAAACATGAATTTGCATACAAGTTTATTACCAGGAAGGTAGTGCTGATAGCTTGATGCATTGATAACCAACAAGTGGGGTAAACTCAGGGATTCCATTGCTATTGAATTTGCTAATTCTGCTGTAGGAGTCCAACCGAATTGGAAGTTGTCTCTATACCGGTCGAAATTTTTCTCAACAACTAAGCTAATTAACTTGCGAAAGTCCTCCATTTCTGAGGTCATTTCTCCAATCTAAGATGAAAATAAAATATATTGAGCAATGACTTCTAAAATTACCTAAATACCCGATTTTCTTCAAGAACTGCAAGCACCAAGAGTTTCTTTGTTCCCAGTAAATGACTAAACTGGCTTCTTGTGACTCTTATAAACTTTGCAAATCGTTCTCTGCTCAACCAATGAGTCCTGAAACAAAAACATGTATTGCTTAGATATTTTTAGATTTCATTCATTTTGTCCTGCAGAGATATCTAATTCATTATACGTATGAAAATTTTTGTAAAATCAGAAATTTTGTGGAAAAACGTACAAAGTGACAGTTGAATTTTTTTGTTCGGACGCATTTTCTTGCAAGGGTTTTTCTGTCAGGCCATCGTCTCCCTCTGGAGATCTGTAGGATCTTTCCAGATTTTCAGGATCAGCGTCTGAAAGCCAACCAAAACTATAAAATAATTTTTTCATTTTTTAAGATTTTCTTACCATCGAACTTATAAGAGGTTCCATCCTTATAAACGCGTATAGTCTGTGTTTCTTTCACTCCTGACAACTAGAAATCAGAAAAGCATAGAACGTATAGAACGAAGCTCAGTGATATTTCGATTGATATTTAAAAATTTATTGATGGAGAGCCAAAGTGGAGAGACATTTCGTAAAAATGAATTTTCAAGGAGTTGCCTTACTTTTTCCCCAAGATCAGCGGTTACATGATAGAAAAACTCATGGGGCTGATGCTTTGTTGCCAAATTCAAATAAGAGTTCCAAAGTGGTCCTGCCTCCTCACCAGAAAAAATAAAGAATAACTCGCTTCTGCGTGATAAAATATTTTTTTTATATATTGTCCTCAAGTTTTAATTAGTAAAACACTCACTTTGTCTGAGCTTCTTCAAAGTCACCTTTCGTTCTAAGCTGAGTTATCGGAGGGCCAAGAAGTCTCTTAGCGAAGGCAACTATATCATCTCGGCTTCTCTCTCCCTCAAAGGCATATTGAAGCTTTCCTTTGAGTCTAAAGACATAAAAACAGAAACGTTTTCACATGAGTAAAAGACTAATTATTCTGAGTATACATACAATAAGATTGTTGGATATCCAATAATGTTGAACTCCTGGCCAACGGACGGGAACCGAGTACAGTCAATTCTTCCAACTCTAATTGGAGCGTTATTAAGCGATTGTTCAACATGTTTCCAGACGGGCTCTAGCTTTTTGCAATGACCACACCAAGGAGCATAAAACTATAAATTACTTAATTATAACAAAGTGTGAAAAATTAAATAGTTCTTTCGTCTACCTTGATGAGCCAAATGCCTTCGTCTTTGAGCTGAAGAAATCTAAGAATTATTGTAACTTATTATTATAAGATGGCATTTCATTGTAGGCATTCTATGCACGGTCACCTGTCACTTAGCTCAAGAACTTTTCCCTGAGTGGTCTGCAAAGCCATCATGGGTAAAATGACTGCTAAAAAATGCTCCAGAATTAATTTTACAATACAGTTTTGTTCAAAATAATACCAATGAAAAAAAATATTTTCAAATCACCAAAAAATATTGCCCTCAACATTTTGATTCTGAAAGGGATCTTCTTGGCACTACCAAATAAAATGCATGCCTTCAAATCTGCTAAGAATGTCGACTTTGTTTCACAAAAAGTTACTTTGCTAGTGCTTTTATGAGTTTTATCTTTTAAACTTCATATAAATTATTGAACTTTTTTTATAGCTATAAAGCCGAAACAGCTTTTTTGTTATTCTCCGTCGCTCACCGTACAAAATAAACAGAAAGCAGCTGATAGCTCGTTCCATTTGCAGAACAAAAACTTTTTTTATTAGTATTTAACTGCGTTAAGCTACAGAAAGCCTTTAAAATTAAGTCAAATCCGAAATCAAAAATCATGTGAAATATTTGGATACAGAGTAGGAGGCTTGAGAAACTTCATCACTGCCCCTTAGGTAATAACCCTATGACTTTTTAATTTATTTTACAAGTAAGACCCTTTCCTCATCGTGTGCCTGTGCCCGTAAAGGCTGACTTACACAACCGTTAATTCAAACTGTTTTAGGATAGCCGTCCACAAAAACGGCCTCGTATTCAGGTTGGGTCGGCCTTTGACTTTTGGTCAATCCAGTTAAGGGAAGTTTTCTCCAAAAAAAAGCAATTTTCAATCCATCGAATCAAAAGATCTCTGGAATTGGGCTGGAAATTAACAGGGTCATAGTTGGGTTGGGTCCCTTTTTAAAGGAGGGTCAGAAGCACGCTTGGGTCAAGGCCATCTCTTTTGTCACAAAAAGGACATTTTTGATTTTTGAAAATATCGTTAATGGGCTTATTATGTTTTTGTTTTTTTCTAGAAAGCATCTCCAGTTAGATTTAGAAATCTGTGGAACTGATATGGATTGAATATTGACATTTGAGTGACTCATAATTTAAGGGATCGTCAGGGTTGTTGAGTACAATACACGAACACGTTAAACTTCGCTCAAAATCCATTGAAGGAAGTCGAACCCTTAGATATTCCTACAAAAGCCAGTCCTCTGATTGACCTCATCATGTCTCTGTACGAAACAAAAGCTATTGGTAAGCGTAGTGCTGATGGAAAATTTGAGAAAATGGTCGTCTCAAGAGCTGGAACCAGCGACATGGACGTTGACTTTGACATCAAGTTTTGTGGACTCTGTCACACAGACTTGCTTGTGGTAAAATTACTTTTCTTGTTACTTATAAACTGAATGCGATGTAAATAAAGCTCGTTTCTAGAGTGAAGGTTCATTTGGCTCCACTGACTATCCGTGCGTTCCGGGTCATGAAATAGCAGGAGTTGTGACGAAAGTTGGCCCTGGGGTCACTGATATTGAGGCAAAAATGACTTTTGTTTTGTAACAAAACTCACGTGTTCAATTGGTTTTTTTAATGACAACAGGTTGGTGATCACGTTGGTGTCGGTTACTATATCGATTCGTGTTTGGACTGTCATGCCTGCAATAAGGTCGAAGAGAACGTTTGTGAGAAGGGTAACACTCCTGTGTTAGCTGGTAAAATCAAATATGGAAGAGTTGCCACTGACAATCAAAAGTATACCTACGGAGGTTTTTCTGACAAGATGACCACTCACAGAAGATTTATCTACAAGATTCCGAAATCTTATTCGCTTCAGCTTGCAGGCCCTGTTTTCTGTTCAGGCATAACCATGTACAGTCCTCTGAAACGTTTCGGAGCAACCAACGGTGGTTTGAATGTTGGTATTTTGGGCCTCGGTGGCCTCGGCCAAATGGGTATTCGATTGGCAGCTGCAATGGGGAACAGAGTCACGGCTATCTCGACGAATTGGAAAAAACAGGATACTGCCCGGGCACTTGGAGCCAACCATTTTGTTGTGTCGACGGAGACTAGATCGATGGAAGAAGCAGCCAAGTCTCTTGACTTGGTTCTCAACACGATTTCGGGTAACCATCAGATTGCACACTACTTTCCCCTTATGAAACAAAGAGGAACCATTGTCCTTTTGGGTGCGGTCCTCGAGCCGCAGAAGGTAAAAATTATTTCTTTCAACATAACTTTATCTTTTACTATAAATAAAATATGTCCTTCAGATTCCCCAAATTGCTCTCTTGCTCAGTGGAATTTCCATCACAGGAAGTTGCGTGGGAGGCACGGAAGGAACACAAGAGTGCATTGATTTCTTTGCTGAGAAAGACATTAGGTAAAAACTAGAATCATTACGTGTCCCGATAAAAAATCTGACGCCAAGCTATTTAAATTCTTGAAAGGTTCAACACGAAGTTGCTGACCTCGCCTGAGGAAATCGACGAAGCTGCTGCCAACCTCCACAATGGGATGGATTCCATAGTCCGATACGTCATCGACATTGAAAAAGCTGTCAGTTAAATGAAAGATAATTGAGACAAAGAGGAACGACAATACGATCATGACCAAAAATTTGCCCAAAAAAACCTCTAAGAAATATTGATTAAGATTTTTTAATACATTATCAAGTATTTTTTATGCATATGCTTTTTAAACTTCTTACATATTTTTCTTGTAGCATTTTAAAATAATGTTTTACTATCTTTCAAAATCTAACAAATTTAATTGAAAATTATTCATTTATTTTTTCAGTATGTCCGATTATAAATGAATATCTTTGCATGAATAAAAAAATTAAATTTGTTCATGGACAAGAAAATGTCACTCGTGTTTCAAAGTACATATCAGTTTATAAAAGTTTCTTGTTTGTCGTCGACGCTGGGCTCATGGGGTTCAATCTTGCCCGGCTACCCTGACAAAGGCTCACTGCCCTTTTGGTTTTGTGCCAAGTCCATTAGATTCAGGTTATGGATTTACCCACCATCATATTGAAAACTGGCCCGACAAGGTACTCAGGCAAAGCAGATGGGCAGCCTCAATCAAACGGTTTTTACTCTGACGAACCGGAGTGGAATCTGGGCCAAATTGAGAGGCCCACAGGAGGACTCCCTTGGGTGGGATTCTCTATTGAACTTAAGTTATAGTTAATAGTTTTGGCAGACAGGTTAACACTTAACACCGATGATATTTGTTGAATCAAAGAAGTATGTGTCTCATTAAAGAGGCCTTCCTTTTTCAACATGAAAGAGCATTGATCCAAAATTCTGTTTACGAAAGGTTGAGAAGACCACGTGCTTAATCCATTTGACAGAAGAGAAAAGGCACCATTTATTCTCTGAGAAGACCTCGTAGCTGCTGTTCTAAAGCGGATCTAATACAGCCTAAAAAGGTTTAAAAATGCTACTTAAACAGCTTGAAAAATTGCCTTGTTAGTTATTATAGTTAATTCAAAACTCAAGAAAATTTGGAATTCCAGGCTCAATTCCTATCGCAGTTTTTCACTAGCTGTAGCTATCTGTGCAACAAATCTATTGATATATACGTCAAAATAAAAGTTTTTGTCAAAAAAGCATGATTGGTATTTGGTACGAATTTTTTCATATCAAACCAAAAGTAATTTTTTGTCAATATTTGATAAGCTTTTATACAGAAAAAACATTCTTTTAAGTTTAGTACGATGTAGAGTACTACTGATGAGTCATATTACGAACTAGGAAGTGCAGATTTACTTACTCTCCAACCAATATTGTTCGAAATATTTTCAGGTAAACCTCATCTTGAAGATTATAGCTTTTCGATAGAATTAAACATATATGAATTTACTTTTTTGCCTCAAAATTCATTTTTTCTACAGTTCTAAACTATTTAGAGTTTAAAGTGAATCCAGGTAATGTATTTCAAACATAGAACAGGAGGGGGTGTATCAAATTATTAAGCTTTCTATTTGTAAACCACATTAGCTCTTTTGCATAAATAACAGCTTTTGTATAAAATGAAAGCTTGTAATTTTTGCTTTTGAAACTTACAGAAATTCATGTTTCTGTGATCATCATGTCATCTCAATGATTGAGTTTGATTTGGTAACGTCGAGGAGAAGGTTCAGCGGCAACCGGCCCAAGATCTATCTTGAACCTGAAATCATGAAAAAAACAGGCATGACAGCAGCTGACTACTTCAAGCTCATCAACATAGAGACAGCTAAATTGATAGCAATTGTGATGGTTGTTGGGTTCGGATGCTACCATGGAATACTGAATCTGACTTACGCTGTTACACCTTGTAAAGGGCTCTTTCTTGATGGAGTTTATAAGGAAGGAGGAGATGGGCAGTGGCAGCCTTGGGGATGCATGATGCACAAGTACACACACACGTAATGCCTTTTATGATTACATTTTATTTCAATTAAAATGGAAACTTTATTGAAATATTCTATTTAAAGAGACTCTTCTCGGTGCTTTCGTTATCACGGATTTTACGGACAACCAAATCATTTCGTCTTCATTGGAGATTCACGACTGCGGCAAATATATTTTACTTTTCAAAAATTTATTGAAACAGAAAAGTTTGAGGATGCAGCTTACTACGATAAAAGTTTCAAAGTACCTAACAATCCTAATTACCTAAGTTTGTAAAAATAACCAAAACAATCATTTCCTCCAGGCACATCATGATCTCTCTTGGAAGTCTTCAGGAATAAATGCGAAGATAGACTTTTTTTGGGCTCCTGTGGTCAATGATTCAATGCTTGAGGTAGAAATTGTTTAGTTCTCTTAATTTCTATTACATAAATAGTCCTTTTATTATTATTGCAAAAGGCCATAACCCGGATTTCAAAATCTGACGACTTGCCCAGTATCGTCGTTATTGGTGCATCAACTCACTCCATCAAAAGTAGTAACAATTCGGAAGCTTCTCTCATGGATTACACTAGAAATATTACTTTTATGAGACCGGTAATGCAAGTCAATTTTTTGTAAAACAAAAAAGCCATTTCACCGTTAATAAGTCATGTTTTTTAGCTTTTAGAAAACTTGTCGAAGCGTGATCGTACAAAAATTTTTTGGTTCCTTCAGCCACATGTCAATCATGAAAATCTTTTACCGTCTAGGCAACTTATTTCCTTGTAAATAAAATTATTTTTGTAGTTTTATCGTTTTTCAAATCTTGATTTTAGAGCCTCAATAACTAACGAAGCGATAGACCATTACAACCATGCAGCTCAAGACGTTCTTTCTTCCAATCCAGATCTTAAAATAGTCCTTTGGAACAGCCTGTCGAGACTATCAGAGGCAGCAGTTGACCTCATGGAAGACGGAATTCATCTTCCACCTGTCGTACTGAAGCAAGCAGTGATGGTTCGGACCTGTTTTACTTTCATACCATTAAGGTTTAACAAACATTTCAAAAACTGATTTCAGATGTTACTTAACCAGCATTGCAATGAAAAAATGAATTTCAACGATGGAAGTTGTTGTAAGTCTTCGGACCAACCAACCAAGTTACAAATAATAACTTGCTGCTTTTTCCTTTCCTGGTAAATAAATATTATGTATAGTTTTTTGTTTCTCAAAAAACTTACCTTCATGTAATTCTAAAAATTTGCCCAACAGTCTTTTGCTGCTCATTTTTAAACAAATCATGAGGAGATTCTCCAGGCACGATGATTTCAGCAGAAAGGTTGAGAGCGACCATGCAAACATCATTTTGGCTAAAACTTCAAATGAGTGTGAGAAATCCGAGGCCCTGGTGGCTGCTCTTGTCAAAATGGGATTCATTCTTGGGTATTTCTATGTTTGCGATAGAACGAATTTTTTCATGAAAGAGAACAAGTAAGTTGAATATTTTAGTTGAGTTTTCAAGACAACTTTTAAAGAAATTTAAATTTTTAGATATTTCACTCATCTTAATTTTCTTCTACCTGTATTTTACGTCCTTATTGTCGGTCTATTTTTTCATGAGGATGCCAAGCAAACCACTATTCTTCATAGGCAACAGACGGATGAGTGGAAAGGTTTTATTTTATGCGACCCAAGAAGTGCCACAAATATTTTAAGAAAGTCAATATTTTACTTCAGGTTGGATGCAGCTAGTTTTACTAATCTACCACATGACTGGTGGCAGTAAATCGTTGCCTATTTACATGTTTATTCGAGTTCTCGTCTCTTCATTTATCTTCTTAAACGCTTATGGTCACTTTAACTACACATGGAAAGAGCAAACAGGCCATGAAGATTACAAAAAAGCAATAGTGCGATTTTTTACGGTAAAACTCATTTTATGTCGAAATGATTTTTGTAAAAATATAATTAAATGAACTTTATTTCCAGATAATATTCCGTATGAACTTTTTTGCTGTGTTGTTATGCCTTGCCATGAACCGTACTTATCAACACTATTACTTCGTCCCTGTGATATCTTTTTGGTATCTGGTCCATTATGTTACGCACTTTATTCCTCCTAGGGTGAGATGACATTCAGACGAAAAAAGTGTAATGCATTTTATAAATATAATGATATTTAGGTCAATGCAAGCAGTTCTGAGAATCAACCCATGCAATACTTCTACGTCATACTCAAATTTGTTGGACTTGTTTCAGTTATTTCCATACTTTACCTATCAGAGGTATTTTTTGTTTTCACCTGGTTCTAAACCCAAAGCTAAATTTTTGTCTTCCTGAAGGTCTTTTTCGAGAAAGTCTTTGTAACAAGACCATGGAAGGCACTTTTTGTAACCGAAGACGATGACATTAAAACATGGTGGTTCAGATGGAAAATAGATCGTTATAGGTGAACTAAAATTTTCTCCTTGCTTCAACGTAATCACAATTTTTTTTCTTTATTAAAGCTCCGTGTTCGGAATGTTGTTTGGATATTTGTGCATTTTAGCCTCAAGGCACAAGCTTTTTAATGACGCAGAATCTTCAGGGAGCCTTTTCTGTGCTACCTCAGCAAATATTATTGCATTACTTGTGAGATATTTTACACTTTATTTTGTGTCATTTAACATTTCAAGAAATTTATCTGTAAAAAATGTTCGATATTTTCAGCTTTCTCTCGTTGGACTTGGAGGTTATACTTTATTCTCGTTTCTCTGCAGCTACAAATCAGATTGCATCGAAATTCATCCATATATTGTCTTTGTTCCGGTAACTAGACGATATTTAAAAGAATCTAAATCTATAAATTCATACTTTGACAGGTGCTCAAGGCAGGATTAGACAAAAATATGTATTAAAAATAAAGATGATGAGTTGTCTTTGACTGCTCGGCCATGGCAACCACTAAAAAGCTAAGAATGTTAATGAGTGATGTGCTTTGAACTGAGTACTTTTGAAGGAGAGTACCCATGAAAGTGACCCTCACCAATTAAAAAAGGATCAGTACTGAACTGTTTTTGAATACAATAGGTCCTTTTTCATTATAAATGGCTAATCGGTGAACGACCTTTATAAAGAGATCCTCTTGGATCAAGGTTCTCGATACCATCACCAACCTCAGAATAAAGGCTGTAAAAATTTTTAGAACCCCAGCCAAAAAAAGAGGACTCTCTTGCACTTTAAAAAGGTATCATGAACTTAACCACGGAATAAATAAAAGAGGATTTAGAGATCTCAATAAAGTATAGAGTTTTGCAATTTTGTGGGAAAGATTATAACCCTCAAAAATAGAGTAAATGATGAAAAGAATAAAAGCCATAGCATATCTTACAATGAAATACTAACTTTTTCAGGTTGTAAGTTTTGTGGTGATTCGGAACTTATTCGGAAGATTTCGAAGCCATTATTCAAGCTTTTTTGCATGGTTTGGTCGAATCAGTTTGGAACTTTTCTTGGCCCAGTACCATATTTGGTTAGCAGCAGATTCAAGTGGTAAGTTAATTAAAACCTTCTTGAAGAATCTAGAAGAAAAATTTTTATTTTCTAGGAGTGTTAGTTCTTGTGCCAAACTATCCTGTCATGAATATTCTGTTGACATCCTTCATTTTTGTTTGTGCTGCTCATGAGGTTCGAAAAATCACTGAAGTGGTGTTACCATTCATTGCTCCAAAAAATCCCAAGTAAAAATCCTTTACATGTCGTTTTATAGTCTGATTTTTAACATAATAATTTCTTTACATTAAAGGAGTATTATAAGAAATGTTGCCATCTTCGTTGGGATTCTTATTCCAATTGGCATACACGATGGAATGTTCTAGTCAGATTCGACCTTCAGAAAAAAATTGGGCCAAAGAAAACTTTTTGAGCTTTTTATAAAGAAGAAACCTTTTGATAAAAAAAATCTGATTAGATGCTTTCTTTTTCTAAATATTCAAACAAAATTTATGACATCTTTTCTCGTTATCATTCAAAAATAAAAAAATATTTTATTTTTCAGAAACTTTGAGAATTTAATGTTTCCAAAAACCTTTA
>Ga0194133_10005432_pt1 | contig 16226 bp, 13 predicted proteins | sample TA2KigOf40mmetaG_FD_155448 | JGI IMG/M metagenome (GOLD analysis project Ga0194133, IMG submission 155448) | Freshwater microbial communities from Lake Tanganyika, Tanzania - TA2015055 Kigoma Offshore 40m | ecosystem: Environmental > Aquatic > Freshwater > Lake | place: Tanzania: Lake...
TTTTTTTCTGTTAATCTAATTATATCCTCTGTTTCCGATTTTTGATCCTGAATAGTCTTCAATTCGTTTTGCAGATGCAGCAAAGCCTTTTGCACATCAGCTTTTTTTTCTTTTTGATCGGCAGTGAGCATGGGGACGTTCGCAAGGCTCGGGCCGGCGGGCTTTGGTTGTATCGAATAGTAATCCTTGCGTGATTTATTCAATTTTTCTCGAATTTCTGTTTCTCGTTTTGAAAGACTAGCCATCAAATCTTTATTTGTTTTTTTTGTGTTTGCGTATTCTTTGTCTGTCGTTATTTGCTTTTCAAAAGATTCTTGTAAATCTTTTTCAGACTGAACAACACGATCTATTTCCGTTTTATATAATTTAAGAGATTGAATTGTTTTTTTCATCGATTCCGTGCGTTCGTCCGAAATTTTCGTTAATCTAGCCTGTTCTTCGACTTCCTTTTTGTTTTTCTGTTCTTCGATTTCCCTTTTGTTTTTCAAGAGAGTTTGATAATTTCTTACGGAATCATTAAGATCATCTATTTGCTTTCTATATAATCTAACAGATTCTTTTGTTATATCCATCGATTCATTGTACTCGGCCAAAAGTTTATTTAATTTAGCCATTTCCTCGGCTACCTTCGTGAGATCGTGGGGAAAATCCGTATCAGATTTTAATTTTTTGCCGGCCATAATTTATATAAATATAAATATAAAATCAATATGGTTTTGCTGCGTATTTTGAAGATTTATTATATTCGCTAGATTCTTTTTCTTTGATTTCGGTAAGTTGTTTATAGTAGAAATTTCTTAAATAAACAGGTAAATCATAAGCTATATCAACATTTATAGCTCCTTGGCTGTAATAACCAAGCTGAAAAATCTGTTGATGTAAGTAAACTTTATACTCCGGTGTCAGGCCAAAAAAAGGATACCGACAACGGTATGCCCATCCTTTCGTTATGTTGGCAGTCAGAACACTCAAAATCAAACGCCATGTCGATATCAGGTGTATTTTCTTTAACGTAACTTCTAAATGCTAAACTATCCTTGGATAACATCTGTTGATCAACAAACTTGTTGATAATCTGTCGATCTTCATTTCCGTCTATGCTGACAATCATTTTTTTCAAACGAGTAGTGATTTCAGACGAAGCTCCTGACTTGTTGATTTTGTTGAGTGCAGTCAATTCTTGCTCGATTGAACTTTCATCACGATGTGTCAATAACTTGTATTTTAATGTTACTTTTGACGCGGGCAAAACAAATTCAAATAAATTTACTCCACGTTCATACTTTTCAAACTCAAACTCTTTGTTATTTACTTTTGATAAATCTATCAAACAGTTGTTTTCTTTTCCACATTTAGGACATTTAACTTGAAGTGGTCCATAACTATCGCCATACGCCAATCTTCTTGATGCGACAAATAGAGCATTTTTATCGCCAATTAATAATTCATCGGTTTTAACTCCATCGGTAACAATCAAACTCTCCAAAAGTTTTTCCAACACCACTCCTTTTTTAATCAAATTTTGACTCGTTAAAATATCTTCTTCTTTTGCAGTCATGTATTTTATATCTACAACACCTTTACTTAAAGGTGAATTTGAGTTGTAAAAATATCCCTCGCTAGGCAATCCAATCGTTTCTGATGGATACTTGGGTTTCTCGACTGGTTTATTAGCAGTTGATTTGGCTGCCAGTCTGACTGAATCAGGAACGTTGATCGAGGTTTCTTTTTGTGGTCGTGTAATATTAATTGTATCTTCTTCCATATAACATTATGTTTTTAATATATAGTAACCAATTACTTTTTTTTCTTTTTATATTTAATGTATTTTTAAAATTTACTTTTTTACGATTGATGCGGATTTAACAGCGGCCTCTGCAGATTTAACTTTTTCTTCTGCATTTTTTACCGACTGTTCTTTTTCAGTTAAATCTTTTTCTCCAGAATCTTTTGCAGATTTTAATGATTCTTGTGCTTTCTTCAAATTATATTTTGCTTTTTCTAATGATTTAGATTTTGCCTTTAAATCAAACTCGTCACGTTTTAATTCTAAGTCTTTTATTTCTTTATCAAACGTCTCGTTTTCTTTATCTTGTTCATTTTGTTCCAAGATAATTCTTATATAACTTCTCACATATTCTTTTAATTTAACTTTTTTATTCATATAGTTTCAGTAATAAATATATAAAAATAAAAATTATTTTGAAAAAATCCACTTAGAGTGTCCACAATCCCAAATTCTATCGTAATTATTAAGTTGCATATTTTGCCATTCGGTTAAGTTTTTATCAAATTTATTCAGTTTTTTATCAAGATTGTGTTTAACAAACCCGTATCTATGTAATCTATCTGGATTGCCATATTTTATATAAAAATAATTAGGCGGCGTGTTTGATTCAAAAGAAAATCCTAACTTTTTATAAATATCTCCAATACTCCACCTTCTATCCGCGTATGATATTATTTTCTTAGGATTGTAAGTCTTTATAAAATATTTAATAAGTTTACTAGCTCCACCTATTATCAGATTTTCTGAACAATATCTATACATTTCGTATTCATCTTCTTTATGTTTGTTTCCTAGAATGACTCTGAGTTTTCCAAATGTCATAACCGATACAAGGTTTCCTTTAAAAATTAAAGCTAACCGTATCGATGAATTGCATTTTCCCTGAAGATGGTGTGTTTCCAAAAACTGATCGCAATCTTTTGAATTAATCTCTTGGATTTCACAGTCTCTAGCATAAATCTTATTTTTTGCATTTTTACCTAAAATGTGAGATAGTCGAGTTTTGACCACGTTTTCTTTTTTAATCCACTCATCCTCAAATATGTGAATAAGTCTAATGTTCTTCTGAAGACATTCTTCTGTTTTTTTTAAATGATACATTTTTGATTTTTTTCCTGCCAACTCACTGTGCCAATATGTTCCGTCAAATTCTATTGCAACGTTTTTAGCCGGAATGTATATATCAAGTTCACCCGAAATAATACCTCTTTGTTTTTTTTGTATTTCCACTTCGGCACCCATCAACGATTTGATATAATCGGATATTTCTTGTTCCATAATCGATGTTCCTCGAATGTATGGATTGCAAACCAAACATCTGGGAATATGTCCGCCGTCTATGTGATCTTCAAAAATTGCCTCACACTTATTACATTTAAATTTATATAAATTTGATTTATCCGTCGTAACATACTCTTCGTTTTCAAAACAAACAGAAACATGTTCGTTTATTTTTGGATTGGATCTTAACTTTTCCCATCGACGCAACCGATTTTTTTTAACCATTTTTAATTTTATAATATCAGAATTTACAGGTATTTTATTTCCGTATTTTTCTATATTGGTGTTGTGAATTTTAGATTTAATTGACTCACATTTAAAAACATTATCACATCCGTATTTTTTTCTAACCGTGTTTTTTACCTTTTCTTTGACCATCTTAGATTGTGATGGATTTTCCGTTCCGTATTTTTTTAAATTTGAAATTTTTATTTTTTCTTTTACCACGTTTGATTGAAAAGAACACTCAACCCCAAAATTCTTTTTATTTGTAGTTTTAATCTTATCGATGACCTCCGATGATTTTGACGCATTATTTACGCCGTATCGTTCTAAACACGTTTTTTTTGCTTTTTCTGGATTAACATACGTCTCAGATCCATATTTTTTTAATTTTGTGCTCTTTATTTTATCAATACGATTTTTGTCATTCGCCGTCGCTTGAGAACTGCATTTAACACAACAAAATCTTTGCTTTCTTTTTATTAAAGATTCAAATTCGTTATTACATACTTCACAATTTTTTACTATATAATATGTATTTTTTAATTTTATCATGCGTCTCCACCTGTCATTCTAACTTGAAATACATATAATTCAATCCATTAAAAAATAAAAAAGTTCGCCGGTTTAGTGGCGAACTTTCTTTGATATCCTTTAAACAATTTTTAGAATTGGAGGATACAGTAATCCATACTGAGAGTTATGGTGATTCCTATATGCTCGCCGTCGTTACTCCAATCAAGCGTACCGAAGTTGGTTGTACCTGTGATAAATGCTCCTTTAAGAGTCCACTCTTCCACTTTATCTCCAACAGGTCCTAGAACGTTAATTGTGACATCTTTTTTGTAAAAATCACTATATCCGTCTCGACCAGTCACTGATTCGTGGTGTAAACGAATCCATTCCATGACTGCTTGTGCGCCGGACGGAACAATTGGATCATACAATTCTATTGTCACATCTTCCCATTTGCTCTTTCCGCGATATTTTCTTTGAATGTTGATGTGGTTTAATTCTTTTACAGCTGCGTTAATTTTGGGTCGATCTGTTTTCTTGATTAGGAAGGACGGAATTCCATCAAGATACATGATAAAGCGATTTTGAACTTTAGGTTCGAAAGCTGTGAAAAAGATTTCATTGGATTGTAATAAGTCTGCCATAATTTAAAATTCCTTATTTTGATGTTTTGATGTTATATTCATCGTTGAGTATAAATAATAAAAAAAACAAAAAAAATGATTTTAATTTTTACTTTAATAATTATATTTACAGCTTTCGAACTAAAAGGTAATATTTTATGGGTAGACGTAGAAAGAATCCGATTAACGTGACAAAACAATGTCCAACATGTGGCGTTAATTTTTTAATTAAATATTCAAAACAACATCAAGTTTATTGTAGTCGAGCTTGTTCACAGAAATCTCCATCGGTTATAGCAAAAATGAAATGTAGTCAAAAAGAAACGTTTATTGAAAAATATGGAGTAGAACACCCTATGTTGACCGATGCTACAAAATTAAATTTTAAAAAATCGATGTTGAGTAAATATGGTGTTGATCATCCAAGTCATATGGATGGACACAGGGAAAAGGTTAAGTTAACATTGAAAAACAGATACGGTGCTGAAAATTATAACAATCTTAAACAAATGGAAAAAACCATGTTTGACAGATATGGGGTTGTGAACTATAGAAAAACTTCAGCTTGTTCGGACAAAATAAAACAAACGTGTTTGAAAAAATATGGTGTGGAACATGCCTCTCAAAGAGAAGAGCTAAGGCATAAACATCGCTCGAATATGTTTATTAAATTTAAAAATTTGCCAGAATTTGAGAATTTTACACCTCTGTTTAGTTTAAATGATCTACAGGGAATGTCTTCTGAAATTATTAGATACAAATTTAAATGTAACCGATGCGATTCTCTTGATTTTTACAAACTTATAGATGGAAGTAAACCTTTATGTAAAAAATGTGATAAAGATATTTTATTTAAAAACCAAAACGAATTGTGTTTGTTTTTAAAAGATATTTTAGAAAAAGATGAAACGATTATTGTTGATGATCTAACTATACTATATCCTCAAGAAGTAGATTTATATATTCCATCGAAAAAAATTGTAGTCGATCTTGTGGATTTGCAATCTCACAGCGAATTGGTTGGCGGTAAAAATAAAACATATCATTTGTTAAAAACCAAAAAATGTCTAAGAAAAGAAGTTGAGTGTGTTCAGATTTTTGAAAATGAATGGAATGATAAAAAAGAAATAGTGAAATCAATTTTAAAAAATAAATTTAAAAAATGTGATAATAAATTTTATGCTCGTAACTGCACTGTAAAAATTCTTAACAAAGAAGAATGTAAAAATTTTTTAAACGAAAATCATATTCAGGGAAACGATAAGTCTTTTTTTAAAATTGGTTTGTTTCATAACAATATGTTGGTGTCGGCAATGACATTTTGTAAAAGTAGATATAATAAAAATTACGAATACGAACTTAGTCGTTATTGTAACAAATTGTATTCAAACGTTGTCGGTGGAGCGGAAAAGTTATTTTCTTTCTTTTTAAAAAAATACAATCCCAAAAACATTATTACTTACAGTGATCGTCGATTTTTTTCCGGCGAAGTATATCTTAAATTAAAATTTAATTTTACACATAACACCTCTCCCAATTATTTTTATATATCGGATAATTATAAAACTTTATTAGGAAGAATTAGCTTTCAGAAACATAAATTGAAAAAATTGTTGCCTTTGTATGAAGAAAATCTTAGTGAGTGGGAAAACATGAAAAACAACGGATATGATAGAATTTGGGATTGTGGCCACTCGGCCTGGGTTTATACCGCTTAATTTTTTTCAAAAATACTCACCGAATGATCGTATACATCTTTTTTTAAATCTCTTATTCTTTTTATATATCCTTTAGATCTTAAAAGTTTAAACACAACATTTTCTACGCTCATTTCTCCAGACGAATCTAATCCAGTTTGCCTCATTTTATATAAGTCATTAATCAGCGTATTCAACTTATCTACTGTGGTAGGTTCTTCTGTAAATCTATTTATTTTATAAACGTAATCATTATATTTACTCTTGACCATTTCTTTATCTATTATCACCTTTTGTTTTTTCGGCTTAACAATCCAATATCCTTTCATTAAAGAATAAATTCCAGTCGCATGTGTTTTATGATTTACGTCTTGAATATAACCTTCGACGTTATAACCTTTAATAGTAATGTCATGTTCGTAATTCCACTTTGATTTTAAAGCGTTTAAATAATTCTGCGCTTCTTTTTGATCGACTCCTAGTTCGTTAATATCAATAACCAAATGAATATCTATATCACTTGTAGTCGTCCAGTTATAGTTTGCAGAACTTCCTAATAATAATACATCTTTAAGAGCGGGCTTTATTTTTATTTCTGCATAAAAATCAGAAGCGATTTTTAAAAGCTTTGCAGAAATTTCAGGCTTGATGTTTTCATCAGACTGCCATATGGCAGGATTTAAAGTGGATTGATATAATCGATCAAACATATCTGTAAAGTTCTTTAATAATCCTTTCGGCGTTAATGCGTTCAAGATCACCAATTGTTCTATTAGCATTAAAATGCTGAATTCCGATTCCTCCTTTAGCTCTCCAAGAATCGATATTATTCTTGTAGTCGTCAACTAATATTTTTCCAGGCCCCGCATATTTCTGTTTATCCTGCGCTGATCCAACAATAATAATATCCGAAGCATCAATTTGCGATGTAAAATTATATTTTTTAAGCCACAATCTTTTTCCTTCATCTGCATAAATACTTCCGTTTTTCTCACTTGAACTGCTTAAAATTCCAACGCGAACAAAGTTTTTAAATACAAAACTTTTAAGATCTTCCATGTCTTTCATCGGAGTCATGTTTTCCCAAAATTCCACTCCCGCGTCATTTATAAACTTCCACAACGATTGCGATCCTTTGGTTTTTTCATATTCAGCAACATCAACTCCTGATTTAATTTTAAATTCAAGATGAAAATCGCATAATACGCCATCCATATCAAGGTATATTATTTCAATATCAGTCATATCGTTGTATAATAAATATCCATTTAAAATATAAATAGTTGACTTTGTTTTATAAAAAACTATATGTACAACATGCTGTTGCAAGCAAAACAAGCACAATAACTAAAATAAGTAAAACAAGTACAATATAATTAAAATTAAGTACTTAAGGAAAATAAAATATCAAAATTGTCAAAGGTGTATTTTTTATGTAATAGTTGTTCGATCGAATTCTCTCCGTTCCAACCGTCACTCCAGGGTTGACCGTATTCAGGACCGGCTAATACATGTTCAATGTTGTTATCGTCGTACTCAACGAAAATCTTAGTATCGATTTTCATATACTATAAATATCAAAATATAATAAATAATTTATTTTTTTTAATAATTATTTTTTCCACTCGTATTTTAAATGTCCACAATCCCAAATTCTATCATATCCGTTGTTTTTCATGTTTTCCCATTCGCTTAAGTTTTCATCGAAAATTTTAAGCTTATCTTTTAGAACATTTTTTCTAAAATTAAATCTGTGATACAATTTTAACGCATTGCTTTTATAGAAATACCAATAGTTAGGAGACGTTATACTTGACAAATCAAACCCCAATTTTTTATAAAACGCTTCTCCTGATTTACTATATCGCCTATCCGCATAGCTTATTACGGATTCAGGATTATAATTTTTAACAAAATATGAAAACATCCTTCCAGCCGCCCCAATCACGGTCTGAGACATGCAAAATCGATACAGTTCATATTCATCATCTGCGGTATTAGTGGAATTTCCTAAAGCGACACGTTTATTACCAAAGGTCATTACTGATACAAGTTTATCATTATAGAATAATCCTAATTTAATTGAGGATTTATCAGGCCCCTGCAAATGATTTAATGTTAAAAAACGAGAAGCGATATTTGAGCCGACAACACGAACCTCGCAATCTCTAGCATAGATTTTTTCTGCGTTATTTAACCCTAAAATATGAGTCAACCTACGTTTAACAATATCTTGGTTATTCATCCACTCATTTTCAAATATATGGATTAGTCTCACGCCGGCCACCTCACATTTTTCAGTCTTGTTCAGATGATAATTTTTATCTTTACCACAAGACTCTCCATGCCAATAAATTCCATCAAGTTCTATTGCCAATTTCTTCTCTGGAATGTAAACATCCAACTCAAGTGGATTTATTACAGTTCTGTCATCCTTAACAATTAAACACTCATTTCCTAATTTAGATTTAATAAAATCTACCAACTCTAACTGAATTCCACTTTTCGTTGGATACGGTTCGCACGATAAACATCTCGGATCTTTTCCATTTGATATAATGTCACTAAATACATCATTACATTTTTTACATTTAAACTTATAAGGAATTCCTACTCCGCCAACTTTATTTCCCAAATACTCTGATTCCGAAAACATCGGAACGAACTTATCTTCTATCTTTTTAAATAACCTCTCTAAATATTTTTTATTTTTTTCATTTTTAGAACGACGAGAAACATCTGAATTCTTCATCGCATTTTCAACTCCATATCTATCTCGCATGGTTTTTAAAAACCCATCCGTTCCAAATCCTATTTTTCCAGATTTCAAATTCTTCTTTGTAGAAATCGAAACATTTGGAGAATAGGGCAATCCATATTTCTCAATTAAAGTGGTCCGAGCTTTGGGTCTATTATTATAATTCTCATCGCCATACTTTTCTAGTTTAGTCTTTTTAACTTTATCTATATTCACATAATTTTCATCGCCATATTTATCAATCTTTGTATTTTTAACCTTATTTATATTTACATAATTCTCATCTCCATACTTCTCAAGTTTGGTTTTCTTGGATTTAAAAACAAAATCTGACAGTTTGGAAGCATGATCAACTCCATATTTTTTTAACATTGTATTTCTCAATGTATTCATTCTTTTTTCATTTACATCTTTACTAGAATTCAATGTTAATAAACAACCCTTAGAACATGTAATCTTTTTCCTTTTCTTATAAACATCAAACTCTTTATTACACACAACACAATTTCGAGTCTCGTGACTGTTTTTATGTTTAGAGTCGCCCACACATTTATAAGAACACCGATTTCTGTAACCCTTGTAAATTCCATCAAATTTACATTTTTTCCCACACGACTCACATCGACCAACATTTTCCCCATTCAAAAAATGATAAAGCTTTTGGCCAAATGATTCAAAATCATACATACCATCGATGTCACGATAAAAATCTGGATGCATTCTTTTAAGTTGAATAGAATAATTTTCACGATTTTTTTCCAAAAACAAATTCAATTCTTCAATAGTCATATGGATAAGTATATCTGCAACCGACTAAAACTACAATATTTATGTAGTTATAATTTAATAAATCTAAATAAAAAAATTGGCAACTTGTTTAGTCGCCAATTTTTTCGAATGGAATTTAAATATTAAGCGCCTGGGAAAGCAGCACCAGTTGGTAATATATTAAAATCAAGAACAATGAATTCAGCCGTTTTGGCAGGTTGTAGATAGATTTGACCATACAATATGTTTCTATCAATCAAATCCGGTGTATTATTACTTTCATCCATCACAACTTGGAAGGCATATAGACCACTTCTCTGTTGAACACTTTCTAAATATGGATTCACGATACCTAAGAATCTATTTCTTGTGGATGCCACGTTCTGTTCAAACACCAAGAATTTAGAACTGCTTGCGATGAATTTCTTTAATGCGATCAACAATCTACGAACGTTAATTCTATCTAAAGCACTTGGCTTTTGCTGAAGAGTTTTCTGTCCCCACACACAAATTCCTTGACCAGGAAATGCAGCGATAGGATTGACTCTTCCCTCGTATAGAGTATCACGTTCAGAATGCGTCAGTCTGTCTAAAACTTGAACAGCTTGAGTGATACCACCACGATTCAAGCCGGCCGGAGCAAACCACTCTGCGGCAGCGGCATCATTAGCTGCGTAAATAGCAGGTAACACTACGCTAGGCGGAACACTTATAATCTTATTTAGATTTGTATCTAATATCTTCACCCACGGATAATAAGTGGCAGCGTAATTTGTATCATATGTTGAGGCTTGATTTACCGCTGAATCAATTAGTCCTACACTTTGATTGCTCGAGGGGAAAACTACGTTATCCATAATATAGAAACAATCTCCACGAGCTTCACACATGTCAACCACAAGATTTGTTACGTAACTGTGTAAGCTAGAGAAAATGCCTGGAGTAACAATCAAATTAATATCAAATTCATCTGCGTTACCCAGTGCTCCTATACATTGTTTGTAAGCTATACTACCAGCACTATTAATATTTACGCAATTTAATCCTTGAGTATTTCCAGCAATTATATCAGAACCAATATTAATAGGAATGGCGGGCCACTGTCCATCAAATCCACCCTGCATGCCTAAAACGAATTTACGTTTTTTAACGTTAGTAGATTCGTCAGCCGCGATATAATAGGAGGGAACTCCATTTCCTGAAGTAACTCCTCCGATTGTATAATCTGATTCCAAATCAAAATCAACGTTTTCTCCGTTGCTATCATTTGAACCGAAAGCAGGAAGCGGAGCAAAATATTGTTCATTGTCACGATTACATCCTACACCTGAAGAGGCGGTAGGATACAAAGCTCTAAGAGCGTCAGGAGCACCTACAGGCACTTCTCCAATCATTACTCCTGAAGCATATTTACCTGGAGTTTCACTATAGGTTGAAGCTTTCGTATATTTCATTGTAGGCAAGAATGTACTATAGTTACTATCCATTGGAGTAGCATATGCTCGGAAGCCGTAAGGAACCGCATCAACAGGATAAATATCTGTAGTCATCTCGATACGAATATATTTACTCAAGTTGACATAAGTTCCAAATTCAATAATTTTACCGGCAAAGGTAATGAAGTTGTATCGATCACCAATTTTACGAGCAATGAAATTTGCAGAATCAGGATCAAGATTTAAGTTTTGGAAACTCTCTAAATATTTAGGACGTTTCTCGGTGTCACTATAACTACGAACACTTAGAGTAAAACTACCATAATCAGAACCAGGAACAGTACCTGCCAGTTTAACATTACTAATTTCAATTTTAAACCGTGTATTTTCACCAGTACCATCACCTAAAGTATGAACCTTAAACAAATTGAATTTACCTGGAACAGCCGAACCAGCTGTACCAGTCCAGGGAGCAACAGTTTGTGAGGTGATGAATGGAGTCTCAGCCTGTTTAAGACCAAACGCGCTATCTCCTTTATTTAAATCCGTGGAATAACGATCAGAGAAATTCAATAAACTACCAACACGATTTTGACCCTCGATAGTAGTTCCAACTTTAATCATCCAATTTTCTTTTTTTGATTTTACCTGTTCAATCGTATCCTCGAATATTGAATATATGTAAGCGGCTTCAATTTTTTGTCCACTAACTTGTTTAGCAGGATCACCAACCGTAGGATCATCACCAAACACAGAAGTTATATATTTACTATTATTTGGATCCAATGAAAATCTATATGTTCCAAATGCACTACCAGCAGAACTACTTAATTTTAAATCAAATTCTAAGCTTGTGGCTCTTTCTGGCGTAGAAGAAGTAATTGTAGTCAAACCACCAATGAAACCAGGAATACTCAAATCAGATAAATCTTGATTAGCATTTCTGGTATTAGCCAAAACTGCCAATATCTGAGGCAAAGCGCCTGAATTTGTAGAAGCACACGGATCCGAACTTACAGCGGAAGAACTGATGAAATCTCCTGTATAAGGTCCATATTCACCTTGTATACTTCCTGACACAAGATACAACACCGTGCCACAACCGCCTTCAGATCGAAATGCTTTAAATATAGGATTTTTTATTTTTAAAACAGAACCATCTTCTGTATCAAACGTCGATGATGCAGTAATAAAAACTTCCGTTAAAGTCATTGAAAAGTTAGATGTGGTAGAGGTAGATTCTAATAACGCTTGAGTGAGTTTAGATAAACCAGAAGCACTATCACTATTTTGAATATTAGAATTGATATAAAATTCTAGGTTCAATGCCGTGAAAGTCGGATTTACTTTAGCTCCGTTTCCAGTCCCGCCGGTAGTGGCAATTTGTGACTTTCCTGGTTTTACAGTGTAACTGTTCGAACCAGTCAATTCTACCGATGCCGGCCGACCGTCGATGAAGTTGACGTTGACGGCCAAGCCCGTCCCAGTCCCGCCAGAAGTGGCCACCCCAGTGGTGGTGCCCGGCTTTAATGTGTAAGAACCGGACGAATTTAACGCCAAGGACGCAACGCTACCGCTGAGACCTATCGAGGCTACCCTAAATGTCGTGAACGAGCCCGCCCCCCCCTCTAAGGTAACGACGTCATCCACCGTGTAATTTAATCCGGCGTTATTTATCGAACCGCTGGTAACAGCCGAAACTACGTTTGTTACCTTAAAGGTCGCCGGCGTCGTGAAGACGCCTCCAGACATTGTAATTACGCTGTTGCTGGCCGTGTAACCTGATCCACCTTCAACGGTGGCAGCTGACGCCTGGTAAAGTTCAGTTAATTTAGAACTAAACGTTCCAAGATTTACCGTTTTACCGGCGTACTCTGCACTTCCTGAACCAGAAGGATGAAAAGATGATGTATTATCTTCGAACGTAGCTATTACGGTGACGTTACTCATGGTAAGGGATCCTGAGTTAGAATCAGATGTATATGTAATAAAATCTAAAGGATTAGTTGAACCATCTGAACTTACTGCATAGGAAGCATTGGAGCCAGTTTCTACCGAAGCAGTTACTCCCACACGATCCCAATTTCCAGGAACTGCATAAATCATCAACGGATTGTTTTGTTTATAGCCTGTGAGTGCTCCTACTCTGCATACGGTGACTCTTCCTTGTTCTTGTAAATACTCTTTGGCGGTATAAGGTCCGTAATATACACCATCCGCAACTCCAAATCGTTCTTCAAGATCAGTTACGGAGGTAATTAACGTGGGAGAAAAACCTGGTCCTTTTGCAAACGGCGCGACGACAACTCCGCCTATGTCAGCGACACCTTGCGCGAGACCGCTGAGGTCGTTTTCTCTTGTAAAAACGCCCGGAGACACTATTTGGTTAACCGGACTAAATCTTCCACCTTCTGTAATTGGCATATGTTGTTCCTTTCAAAGTTCTACTTTTTTAAAAATAGATGTAAAAATCTAAATATAAATATATTTAAATTTTCCAAACAACATTTTATTATAAATTTATTTTATTTATTTTGTGGGGTAAAAGTACCATCTTTTAAAGAAAGTGTTCCATCTCCATACTTGGTACTTAGATCCGACAACAATTTAGACTCATCTTCTTGCAATTTCAAGTATTCTTCACGAAGTTTATTTTCCGATTCGTTTATAGATTTTATAGCCTGTTCAATAGAAATTCTTTCTATATTTAGTTGGCCAAACATAATCAATTTTTCTTGATATGATTCTTGTAGAGTTTTAATAGCTCTTAATTCTTCGTCGGTAAATTTTATAACGTCATTCATAGTTTATTTATTATATTTGTAGTGGATATATCATGTTTAAATTTTATAAATTTTATATCCGACTTATTTTCGGTCAGAGATTTTTTTTCTTCTTCGTTTAAAGTTTCAAGAGTACAATCTCCACCCTTTATATATATGTCAGGTTTAGAAATTTTCAAAAAATTTACACATCTTAGTTCGTCAAAACATATACAAAATCCACACATTTTAAATTATCTAATATGTAAGCTCTATACGATTGTATATTAATTGGTCGGTTTTCACCTTTTAATTTTTTAACGCTAGAGTCAGAATTTATACCCACTAACAAATAGTCTCCTAAAGATTTTGCTTCATTCAAATAGTGAACGTGACCAGCATGCAAAATATCAAAACATCCATTTGTAACCACTAATTTTTTATTAAAGGTCATAAAAGAATCTCGCCAAGATTTTAAATTTTCTATTAGCATATTAAACGCATTTTACTTTTAAAAACCCAACCTATTTGATAATCATCAAAATTTAAAAACGCAATTTCAACAATTTTAGAAAAAATCAATTCTCACGATTGCTATGAAAGCGCAATGAAAAGATTTACAATAAAAATTCAATGCGATAATTATTTGGAAATTTTTAAGGAATTACAGAATCTTAATTCCTAAAATAAAATAAAACTTGAGCATAATATTCCAAAAAATATTCGTTTTGCAAATTCCATTTAATGTCTATTCCATCTACTGAATAAACTTCAAAATCATTAAATAACGGCAATATTTTATCTCTAAAATTTCTAAATTTTTGCTTATGCAAGTCACTATTATTTGTCAGATGAAATTCTGCGACAATTTTGGGAATTGTTTTTAGAAAAGATACGTTTTTTTCTTGAAAAACATCATATTCGCCGCCTTCACAATCGCTTTTTAGAAAATTTATTTTTGTTATATTGTTTTTTTGCAAAAATTCATCAAAAGTAAAACCAGAAACATTTTCTGTCACGTTATTCCAAGTTATTTCGACTTCTTTTTTATCTGTTATTGCTCCTTGTATAATTTCAACTATCGGAGAATTTATATTCAATTTTAATGTTTTAATATTGTTGGTTAGTGGTTCAACCACATAACATTTTTTAGGCTGATTGTCTAATATTGAATAAATAAATGGGCCAACCGAAGATCCTAAATCAACAACAATATCATCTTTATCTACTTTAAAAAATTTTTCATAGATTTTTGTTTCAAAAATTTCTTTGTTTACAGTCTGTTTAAAAAAATCATCTTGATCTCCCCAATTAAAGTTTTTTTGTTTATTTTTTTTTAAATCATCGATGCATAGATCGATTTTTTCCTTCACCATTTCGAAAGTTATTTCTTTAGAGCATTCAAAATTTTTATTTCTTGGACACCAAAGCCAATTTGATGGATCGAACCTGTGACTTGAATCATTCCAACAACTATTACAAACATTTTTATTAATCACTCTTAAAGGATTAGAAAATTCATTAAAAACATCTGTAAATCCAGAAACCATAACTACAGGTTTTCCACATGCCCAAGCCAGCCAAGCCAAACCTGAACTTAAACCAATGAAAAATTCTGCTCCCGTGATTTGTTTCATTCTTTCCACCAATGGAAAATCTCCAGTTTTATCTATAGCTCCCGCCGGTATCTTGTTAAAAACAGGTGGTTTTCCAAAAATTTTATGTTTATCTATACACCACACCTCATATCCTAGATTATTTAAATATTTAACTACTTCATCCCAACCGGTTTTATTATTCCAATACTTACATTGAGACGTACTTTGTATAGCGATACACACATACTTTTTATTAGAAACCGAAGGTTCTGATAATAATTTAGGTTTTATTTCTTCATAAGACATCCCCAAAATATCAGATGCAATTTTTGGTAGTGGAGTTAATCTAGGATCACTCGGCGCCAAATCTTTCCATTCCTTGAAATATCCGATGTCATACGAAGCGTAACACTCTCTATGAGCATCATAGAAATTTAAATTAGGATAACTTTTTTCAAACAACTCTTTCCAATTACATTTTACATAGACAATACAATTATGCAGTTTTTGAAATTTATCTATTTGAGGAATCCACGCCAATGAATCTCCCAAAGAAGAAGACTGTATATTGATCAATACGGATTTATTTAATAAGTTTAAAGATTCTGACTTAATTAATTTATCTTCACAAAATACGTCAACTTTATAATTTCCAAAATATTGCTTAAGTATTTTAGACCAATGATTGCTTTTTATATTAGTTTTATATATAATTTTATTGTCTTCAAAAAAAACTAACGAATATTCTTTATTTTCGTCACCATTTATAGAAACGC
>Ga0194133_10005433_pt1 | contig 16223 bp, 13 predicted proteins | sample TA2KigOf40mmetaG_FD_155448 | JGI IMG/M metagenome (GOLD analysis project Ga0194133, IMG submission 155448) | Freshwater microbial communities from Lake Tanganyika, Tanzania - TA2015055 Kigoma Offshore 40m | ecosystem: Environmental > Aquatic > Freshwater > Lake | place: Tanzania: Lake...
AGAAAAGAAAACAGCAAAACGCCATCCAACGGCGGCTCGATGGAGAAAAGGCGGTTGATCTTGTGTTTACAGCCATCCACTCAGAGAGGATCGATTATGAAAAAGTTCTTAGTGAAGACTGGCGCTTCAATTCCGAAAGGGTGGCCGTTTATTTTTGTCAGAAGGTTGGATCGCCAGTTCCTGCGGTAAAATGTGAATACCTTTGTCTGGGTTTTCCTAAAAAAATAGTCGACCAACTTCAATCCGAAATCAGGGTTCATCTTCAAAAAACGCCTCACGCGATTCTACGGGTTGAACGACTCCTCATCGACCGACTTAGCCGGATTTCCCTTAGGCTGAGCTGGAAACGAATATCCGAATCTACGATCCGGCAGGTGTTTCAGATTAACAAAAAGGCCCTTAAGAAGGCCCAAAAACGTTGGCCCGATACTTACCAAACTACTTAAAGATTCATGCCCAAGAGTAGTTCAGATCTTGAGTGCTGGCAGTGTGGGAACCCGATTGGGTCAGTAGCGGAGGTGTGCCCCAAATGCGGGAGAAGGGGGGCAGTGCGGCAGGATAGGAAGAAGTATTTGGAGGTAGATGTGGCGCATGCGGGGGAGACGGTGGAGAAGGCCTTGGCGAAGTTGAGCCAGGCGGCTAGCGAGGCTTTGGCGGGGGCTTATCAGGGGCTGAGGGTGGTGCATGGGTATGGGTCCGGCCATAACCACACCCACCTGATCAAAGAAGCTGTGCAAAAGCGGTTGGTTGCCCTGCGGGACAAGTACGGGGGCCGGCTGGTCCAGGATGGCAACCCAGGGGCCACCCAATGGCAGATTGTGCGGAAGCGCTAGCGCACAAAAAACTGGGGCGCCGGAAGTAATCGGATAAAGTCAGGTTTTTGGAATTAAAAAATTGAAGATTGAAGATTTAAAGCAGGGGATTTCAATCGACGGGCCGGTCTTTGGTCAGCCAGTGGAGATCAAGAGCGTCACTCTAGCCGGGAAGACTGTGACTATTGTTTATCACGGGCTTCGGACTGGTGATTATGGTGAACGAACCCTCACCTCTGAACAAGCTGCATACTGCCAGCCTCTTGATGGCGATGGTTCTTTCGGTGGAGATCCAAAAATCTTCAGGCTTGGAATTGAGGCGCTTCGCCTTGGTTTGGCTTATGAATACGATCCTTACTTTGCTCTTTCTATTGCCCGGGTAGATCCATTACCCCACCAGCTGGAAGCCGTTTATGAGCACTTCCTAAAAATTCCGAGAATACGCTTTTTGCTCGCCGATGACCCAGGCGCTGGAAAGACCATTATGGCCGGGTTGCTGATTAAAGAACTTAAAACTCGAGGATTGGTGCAACGAATCCTGATCATTACCCCGGCCAGCTTGTCTTTTCAGTGGCAACGGGAACTGAAAGACAAGTTTCGTGAAAACTTTAAAGTGATTAGGGGCGGAGACCTGCGGGCCAACTACGGCACCAATCCCTGGCAGGAAGAAAAGCAGGCCATCACATCAATCTCCTGGGTATCAGTTATTGAGGATGCGAAGGACAGCCTTTTGCGTAGTCAATGGGATCTGGTGATTGTTGATGAAGCGCACAAAATGAGTGCTTACAGCCGGGACCGAACCACCTTGGCTTATGACCTGGGTCGGCACCTGTCTGATATGACTGACCACTTTTTGCTCATGACAGCCACCCCCCACAAGGGAGATCCCGACAACTTTTGCCTATTTTTAGAACTTCTCGACAAAGATGTTTATGGCGACGTGAAAAGCCTTCAGGAGGCGATGAGCCGACACAAAGCCCCGTTCTATCTACGCAGGGTAAAAGAAGCCTTAGTCACGTTTCCTGACGTTGAGACGGGGAAGTCCAAAACTCTTTTCACCAAGCGGAACGTAAGTACCAGCTCATTTGAAATCACCTGCGACGAAGTCATTTTCTATGATGCCTTAACTAATTACGTCGAAAATCAATCCATCAAGGCTTCTCAGGACACGGTGGCTTCGAGGGGGCGGGCATTAACCTTTACCATGGCTATGCTTCAGCGCCGGTTTGCTTCCAGTGTATTTGCGGTGCGACGCAGCCTGGAGAGAATGAAGGAAAAGAGAGAGAAAATTCTTCGTGACCCTGCCGCTTATCGGGCCGATCAGATTCAGCGAAAATTACCTGAAGACTTTGAGGATCTGGAGGAATCCGACCGCCAGAAGATAGTGGATGAGCTCGAAGGCACGGTTGCCTCAGTCCGACCAGAAGATCTTCAAGAGGAAATTATTGAGCTCTCTCATTTAATTCACATCGCCAAGGACCTTGAATCCAAGGGCATTGAGACAAAGCTTCAAAAACTTAGAAACCTGCTGATGGATAAGGGCTTCTTTGCTGATCCCAAGATGAAGCTCCTCATATTTACCGAGCACCGGGACACTCTTGATTTCCTGGTCGAAAAGCTCCGCGAATGGGGCTTGGTCGTAACCCAAATCCATGGCGGCATGAAAGTAGGAGATCGAACCACTCCTGGCACCCGTATTTTCGCCGAAAAAGAGTTTCGTGAAACCGCTCAGGTCTTAGTAGCAACAGAGGCAGCCGGGGAAGGTATTAACCTTCAATTCTGCTGGTTTTTGATCAACTACGACATTCCTTGGAATCCTGTTCGTCTGGAACAGCGCATGGGGCGTATTCATCGTTATGGACAAGAAAAGGACTGTCTTATTTTTAACTTCGTCTCGACCAACACCCGAGAAGGACGTGTCTTACACAAGCTTTTTGAACGTATCGCTGCCATTGAGAGAGATCTAGATCCGGACCGCACCGGCAAGGTCTTCAACGTGTTGGGCGATGTTTTCCCAGCCAACGAACTGGAGAAAATGATCCGCAATATGTATGCCCGAAATCAGATGACAGAAGAGCTTATCAAAGATCGGATCATTCAGAACGTCGATATTTCAAAGTTTCGGGCCATCACGGAATCAACTCTGGAAGGGCTGGCAACAAAAGAATTGAACTTATCTGCCATCATTGGAAAATCGACTGAGGCTCGAGAGAAAAAACTGGTTCCCGAAGTTATCCGGGATTTCTTTTTACAGGCTTCACCGGAAGTCGGCTTGGCCCCTAAGCGAATCGCGGATGATTCAGACATTCATAAGATCGGAAAGGTGCCGCGAACGTTGTCGGCGGTGGGGGAAAGAATTGAGCCCCGTTTTGGGAAGCTGGATCGCGAATACGGGCAGGTTGCTTTTGCCAAGGCCAGCCTTCAAAAAGATCCCACGTTAGAATGGGTCACCCCGGGACATCCTTTGTTCGAGGCCGTCCGGGAGGAGCTTCTTGAAAAGGCACAGCCCGATCTCCGCCAGGGAGCTATCTTTTACGATGTTCACCGGGCCCAACCATCCCGGGTAGATGTATTTAAGGCCGCCATTAAAGACGGGCGGGGGCGTACGCTGCATCAACGCCTTTTTGCCCTTGAATGTTTCGCCGACGGAAGGATAGAACAGCGACAACCGACCATTTTTCATGAGGTAGTTCCCGCAGAGGCCAAGGTCCAGGTTCCCAAGATCCTATCCGTTGCCTCAAAGGAGGTCGCGCAGACCCACCTAATCTCGGAGGTTTTGGTGGCTTTTCAGGCTGAAATCTCAGCCACTCGAGGGAAAGAAGTGGAGACCGTGAGAAAGCACGTGGAAATCAGCTTCAACGAGCTGATACGCAAACAGCAGTTAAAAATGGCCGAACTTTGCGGGGAACAGCAGAACTCCGGCGACTCCTCTAATTTGTCAAAACAGATTAAAACGGTAGAGGATAAGATTGATGAGCTTAACCGACGATTGGAGACACGACGCGATGAACTAGCGAAGGAGGTTCACTGTGTCATCGGCGGCATCAATCATTGTGGCTCGGCCTGGATCCTACCCCACCCGGACCGATCTGAGCCATCGATCGCCAAAATGGTTCGTGACGATGCTGTTGAACGGGGGGCGGTGGAATTTGTTCGACGCTACGAAGAATCAAGAGGTTGGAGTGTGGAAAGCCGTGAGAAGGACAACTGTGGGTTCGATCTCGTATCCAGAAAATATGGAGCAGAGGATCCTGCTTCTCCCACTGACGTGCGGTTTATCGAGGTTAAGGGACGGTCTTCTTTTGGGGATATTGCCCTGACAGAAAACGAGTACAAAACGGCCGTCCGTCTTAAAAATGACTACTGGCTCTATGCGGTGATGAATTGTGGATCCAATCCTGAATTAAAAATCTTAAGAGATCCGGCCCAACACGAGTGGAAACCTATCGTGAAAATTGAGCACTACTCTTTGTCAGCAGCTGTGATACGTGAAGTCGTGGGGCAGAATCCATGAGTGCCGGGGTTAGCTATCCAAAAAGACTTATCGAAGTCGATTTACCAATAAAACGCATTTCAATGCATGCAAGAAACGAAAAAGATAGCCGCTGTGCGCATATTCCAAGATTACATATTTATCCTGCCGCCCGCCCACTAGCGGCGTGTAGAGCTGTTTTATGTGCAGCTATTTGGCCTGATCCAGCAGATAGTAAATGTCCAACAGAATTTATACAAAAAGCAAGAGAAGAGATGTTAAAGTGGACAACTTTCGATAAAATAAAGCTTTTAAGCGTAGAGAGCCAGGCTCGATTTAACTGTGCTAGAAAAAATAATTCAAACTTTTATAAAAAAGAAGAACTACGTAATGCATTATTTGATTTTATCTCTGATTTTTCAGACTTTAATAACTCTAAAAATGTCGAATTTTTAAGTTCTTGCAATGCAATAACAGAGGCAGCTCATAAAAGCTTTGGAAATCATATGGGAAATAGACCTTTCGTCGTTGATCCTTTTGCAGGCGGTGGAGCAATTCCTTTAGAATCATTAAGAATTGGCGCAGATGTATTTGCAAGTGATATCAATCCAATTTCTATATTAATAAATAAAACTATCCTTAACTACTCAATAAGATACGGGGAGCGACTCGCTAATGATATTGAAAAATGGGGTGCCTCTGTTAATGCTGAAATCTCTAAAGAAATTGGTTATCTTTATCCAAATACTGAATCTGGAAAACAGCCCATTGCATATTTATGGGCGCGGACCGTTTTATCTGAAGCACCAGAAAAAAATACGAATCCAATTGAGATTCCACTTATACGTTCAATGTGGTTGGCACGAAAAGGTGAACTTTTTGCTTTAAGATGGAAAAAAGAAGAAACTGGTTCGGTTGCCACAGAACTCGTTGAGATCGATTATGCAAACGGAAAAAGAATAAAGGTAAGGAGACCACTCCTTGAAGTCTTTTCCCCAAAATCACCTCAAGAAGTGCCCAAAGGGACTGTCTCGAGGAATCGCGCTACTTGTCCTGTAACTGGATATACAACTTCGGCGCGCAGTGTCCAGGCGCAGCTGCGCGAACGTTTTGGGGGTGCTTCTGATGCGCGTCTATTCTGTATTGTTAGCACGCACAAAGAAAAAAGCGGTAGGTACTACTCAGTTCCACAACCAGAGCAATTTGAAGCTTATGCAAATGCAGTAATCAAAGCTGAAAAAAGTAAAAATGATAAAGTAAATGGCCATTGCATTTTCCCTTCGGAACCACTAGCTGAAATGAGTGGCGTATTTAATGCGCCTTTATATGGTCATACAACTTGGGCAAGCCTGTTTAATAAAAGACAACTATTAGCACTTTCAACATATATCCTTCATGCAAAAAAAACAATCGATCATGCAAGGAATCAGGATTCTGAATATGGAGAGGCCCTTGCGGCTGTTTTGGGTTTAACAATTGATCGGCTAGCTGACTTAAATGCTTCTCTTTGCGTTTGGCAATTAAGCACTCCAAATACTGCTCATGTGTTTGGAAGGTGGGCACTTCCAATGGTAATGGATTATGGAGAAGTAAATCCATTAGCAGGTGCTGGTGGATCACCCGAATCCTCAACATGGAGAATCGCTGCGGCTATACGAGATATTTCTTTAGCAATAAAACGAAAAGGCGATGTTTCAATATGCTCGGCGGACAACCATATTCTCCCAGAAAATTCGGCCGATCTGCTTTTTACAGATCCCCCATATTATAATGCTATTCCGTACGCAGATATTTCAGACTTCTTTTACGTATGGCTTAAAAGAACAATTGGGAACGTGTTTAGTGAAATATTTAAAAGCGACTTAAGCCCAAAAGCAGAAGAAATATGCGAAATGTCAGGCTGGGATCCTGTTCGGTATGGGCACAAGAATAAGGACTTTTTTGAAAACAAAATGCAAGTAGCTTTTAGTAATGCACGTAGGTATGTTAAGCAAAATGGCCTAGGCATCGTCGTTTTTGCACACAAGACAACGGCAGGGTGGGAGGCAATGCTAAAAGCTATTATAGATGCCGGATGGATAATTACAGCATCATGGCCGATTGATACTGAAATGGCATCAAGGCTTCGAGCAAAAAACTCTGCAGCTCTAGCCTCTTCAGTGCATCTTGTTTGTAGACCTCGTGAAAAGAATGATGACTCTTTTATAAATAATCAGATTGGTGAATGGCGGGAAATTCTTGAAGAACTTCCCCGTCGCATACATTTATGGATGCCGAGGTTGGCCGCGGAAGGTGTCGTTGGCGCGGATGCCATCTTCGCGTGTCTCGGCCCTGCCTTGGAAATCTACTCCAGGTATTCTAGGGTAGAAAAGGCAGACGGAACGACTGTTGCTTTAAAGGAGTATCTTGAGCATGTATGGGAGGCTGTGGCCAAAGAAGCTCTTTCCGTGATCTTTGAAGAGGCAAATGTAGACGGCTTTGAGCCTGAAGCACGCCTAACTGCCATGTGGCTATGGACATTATCAGGCGGTGGGCAGTCCCCGGTGATAGAATCTGAGGAGGAAGATCAAAATGATGAGGATAAGGACAAGAAAGCCGCCGGAAAAAAGAAAAATGCGGGATACACATTAGAATATGATGCAGCGCGAAAAATAGCGCAAGGCCTGGGTGCAAATCTGGATTCTCTTGATCACCTTGTAGAAGTAGAGGGTAGCACGGCACGACTGCTTCCAGTAATGGAAAGGGCAAAATATCTTTTTGGTAAATCCGAAGAGGCCGAAGACACCTCTTTTAAAAAGAAAAAGAAGTCAAACCAGCAGGAGCTATTTAGCCTCGGGAATGAAGAAGATGGGAAAAATGATTCGAAGGAAGACTCATCTTTTTCTCCGGGTAGCACCACGTTGGACCGGGTCCATCAGTCTATGCTTCTGTTTGCAGCAGGTAGAACGGGCGGATTAAAACGTTTGCTTGTCGAGGAAGGTGCTGGGAACGATGTCAAATTCTGGCGGCTGGCGCAGGCACTTTCCGCCTTGTACCCGGCTGCCACAGATGAAAAGCGCTGGATTGATGGCATACTAGCCCGCAAAAAGGGATTAGGATTTTAGTCATATATGGCTGCAAATTCAAAGACACCCAAACCTTGGTACAAGGTAGTGACCCCCCGGCAGGATTTGCGGGATGATCGCCCGTTAGATGCCTCCGAGTTTGCTGTTCACCTAGATCAAGTTAGGGATGGCCGGGCTACCCCTGATTATCAGGATGCTGCAAGGTTTCTTGACCGGACCTACCTTACTAAAAATCTTCTAGCCCTCTCCTCTGAGGTCATTCGAAGGCTGGCGGGAATAAAAACTGAAACTTCGGCGGTATTTAATATGTCCACCCAGTTTGGTGGCGGTAAGACACACTCTTTAACCCTGCTTTATCATTTGGCCAAACTAGGCCCTAAGGCAGCCAAGCTTTCGGGCGTAAACCAGATTCTGGAGAAGGCCGGGGTAGACACTCTTGCGGAGGCAGAGGTGGCGGTACTGGTTGGAACCGAGTTTGATTCCCTCTCAGGACGCGGCGGTAAGGATGGGACACCTCTTCGAAAAACCCTTTGGGGTGAAATTGCATTTCAATTAGGCGGGAAAAAAGGATTTGAAGCAGTCGCGGAGCATGAGAAGACCCAAACCGCACCGGGCGGTGATGTTATTCGGCAATTTTTGCCGGCAGGAAAACCATGCCTGATTCTGATGGATGAGTTGATGAATTACATGAGTCGATATCGCAAGTCAGGACTTTCTTCGCAGGTTTATAATTTTATTCAAAACCTAACAGAGGAGGTCAGGGCGAGAGATAATGCGGTGCTAGCGGTTTCCATTCCTGCTTCGGAGCTAGAAATGAACGCGGAGGATCAGGGGGACTTTTCCCGGCTTAAGAAAATGCTGGATCGTTTGGGTAAAGCCGTCGTGATGTCTTCGGAGGCCGAATCCTCTGAAATTATCCGGCGCCGACTTTTTGAGTGGGATCCTCGAGCAATTAGTTCCAACGGCAAGGTGTTGTTGCCGGCAGAGGCTTTGGATACTTGTGCTTCATATGCGGCTTGGATTTCCCAAAATAAGGATCAATTACCCAAAGATATCCCCCCGGAAAAGGCGAAGGAAATCTTTGCTTTAACCTACCCCTTTCATCCCACGCTGCTTTCCGTGTTTGAGCGGAAATGGGCAAGTCTGCCTAGGTTTCAGCAAACCCGTGGGATCCTTCGTCTTTTGGCGCTTTGGGTAAGCCGTGCCTATGCGGAAGGCTATAAAGGAGCCCATAAGGATGTTCTAATCACAATCGGTGTGGCTCCTCTTGAGGACTCAAGATTTCGGCCTCCCGTCTTTGAACAGCTTGGAAATCCTGCCCTTGAGACAGCGGTGATTAGCGACATTGTCGGGAAATCAGATTCTCATTCCGTCCGTCTTGATGAAGAGGCTGTCGATACGATCCAACAAATGCGTCTCCATCGTAAAGTTGCGACCACCATATTCTTTGAATCGAATGGGGGAACCAGTAAGAACGATGCGACGATTCCGGAAATACGGTTGGCGGTAGGAGAGCCAGGGTTGGATATCGGCAATGTGGAAACAGCCTTAGATGCGTTGGTTGAATCGTCGTATTACCTGATAGTAGAAAAAAATCGCTACAGGTTCAGTTTGAAGGAAAACCTTAATAAGCGTTTCTCTGATCAAAAAGCATCAATTCCAGCCAAAGAAATTGGAAAACGAATGACAGAGGAAGTGAAGAGAATATTTGAAGGGAAGGATGGGCTGGATCTGGTCTTCTTCCCTGAAAAAACCAACGAGATTCAGGACCGCCCCGTTCTGACCATGATCGTAATGGCTCCTTCTTTTTCTAAAAGTGATCCCAAAACGGAAAAACTACTTGATCAGTTTTTAAAGGAAACGGGATCTTCCGCGCGAATTTACAAGAGCGCACTCCTTTTTGCTGTGGCTGAGGATGAAAGTGGCATTAAAGAAGAAGTAAAAAAGCTCATGGCATGGGAGGCCATCGAGGACATTAGTGAAACGCTTTCGCTCGACCCCACCCAGAAAAATCAGCTAAGTCAGAACCTCGAACGAGCCAAGCGAGATCTCAAAGAATCGATATGGAAGGCATATAAAAATCTGGCCTACCTTGGAAAAAACAATGAAGTAAAATGGACTGATTTCGGTCTCATTCACTCAAGTTCGGCATCCTCCCTGGTCGGATTCATTATTGGAAGGCTCAGGGAGACTAGTGAGGCCGTGCAAGATATCAGCCCTAACTTCCTCGTGCGCAATTGGCCGCCGGCCTTGCCTGAGTGGTCCACTCAGTCCACGCGGGATGCATTTTACGCGTCACCGTCTTTTCCGAAGCTTCTATCGAGCTCGGCAGTTGCCAATGTGGTAAGCAGCGGTGTCACCCAGGGGATTTTAGGGTACGCGCAGGGAAAAAATCCAAATGGGGGTTTCGCGAAGATAACCATCGGACAACCCATGAGCGCCGCGCAGGTAGAAATATCCCCCGACACCTATATTCTTAGGTCAGAGGAGGCTAAGAAACATATTGAGCCTCCAAAACTTACAAAGATAGAGATATCCCCAGCTTTTGCTTCTGTTCAAGTGGGCAAAAAGCAGACATTCTCTTACCGCGGGTTCGACCAGCATGGCCGGGATATTGAGCTAGGCTCCATCGAGTGGTCAGCCTCGGAAGGGGATATTTCAAAAACTGGGGTTTTTTCAGCAGGCAAGGACGAGGGATCATTTATCGTTTCTGCGAGAAGTGGAAAATTATCTGCAGAAGCTAAAATTGTTGTTTCCAAAAGTGGTAATGAAGAGCCACCACCAAGCTCTGGGAGTAAGGAGTTTGCCTGGTCTGGAGAGCTGCCTCATCAGAAATGGATGAACTTCTATACGAAAATATTGTCAAAGTTTGTCGATCCGAATACTAAAATGACGGTGAGGATCGATGTTTCAGCAAAGCATCCAGATGGAATCACAGATCAAAAAATCCGCGAGGCTAAAGCAGGGCTAGAGGAACTAGGGCTCTGAGGCAGGATGCCCGAAGTTTCGCAAGATTCCCTGATTCGTTTGGCTGCCTTTCAGCATGTGCAGAGCCTTGTTGCTACTCACGACCAACTTACGGCCAACGAGATTAAGCCTGGGTTTCAGTACCAGGGGCAGCGAATCCCCTTGATGAACCCGCAGCGAGGCATCTTTAAACCACAGCAGATGGAGTACCTCTTATCGATAAAGACAGTGTACCCAAAGCCTGGTGGAAGAGTTTGGTATGACGACCAGCGGGATGTGCATAAACGAATCTTTGAAGGGGAGGATGTGGTGGAGTATGCCTTCATGGGCGATAACCCGGCAGCTGCGGACAACCGGTGGCTGAAAGAGGCCATGGAAAACAGGGTGCCCATCATCTACTTCCTGGGTATTTCGCCAGGCCGATACCACGCGCTTTTGCCTGCTTACGTGGTTGATTGGAATGCCACCGCATTAAAAGCAAGAATTGCCTTTGGCCGACCTGAAAGAGACGGGTACGAGGCGCCTGAAGATGCGGCTGAGAGGAAATACATCCTACGAACAGTAAAACAGCGGCTGCACCAGGCCATGTTTCGGGAGGCAGTGATGACTGCTTACGGAGGTAGGTGCGCGCTATCGGGTCTTCCTGAGCCGATGTTGCTGGACGCGGCCCACATTATTTCCGATAAGAACGAGAAGCTGGGGCAGCCAATTGTTCCGAATGGAATTCCGCTATCGAAGATCCATCACTCAGCCTTTGACGCTCATTTGATCGGGATCGACCCTGACTACCGGCTGCATGTATCGGGAAGGCTAATGGAGAAGACTGACGGGCCGATGCTGGAGGCCCTAAAAAGGCTACATGGGGGAACGATTCATTTACCAAGCCGTAAGATTGATTGGCCAGACCAAGAGCGGCTACAAGTTCGATTCCGCGTGTTTCAAGAAGCTGGATAAACCACAAACGAGAGTCTCTTATCAAATTGTTGTATCCAACATCATGAAAGTAGTGATTTTAGCAATCTCTAAAAAACTTAATGGCTACTGTGTAGCGGGCAAAGAAGTCAGGCCGGACGGAACTTTTGGCGGCTGGGTCCGTCCAGTTACCCGGCACAGGGAAAACAACGTGATCTGGAACAACGATATGACCTACGTGGACGGCTCTCTGGCTCAACTTCTGGATATTGCAGAAATTCCTTTGGAGGCTGGTCCGGATGCCGGTCCTGTCTACCAAACTGAGAACAGGTGGTGCCCCAACCATCCACGCTGGGTGCGCGCAGGAAATATTGAGCGAGCCGATACTGCACGGATCGCTGCTATGGAAGACAAGCCGGCCAATTTATGGCTGCCGCCTACCCCGAACCTGCAAAGCGATCGGTTGCCGTTGGCCCAGGCGAACGAAAACTTTAATTCCTCCCTTCTTTTTGTTCGGGCTGAAAATCTCAGGCTTTCCAAAGAGACCAACTATGGAGGCCGGGGTATCGCTCTGCGGGTGGCTTTTGGCTACAAGGGAGGGCGTTATCGCTTAAAGTGGACCGTGCAAAGCCGCCTAAAGGAGGCAGCTATCAGCATGTTTGATGAGGCGGCTCAACCCATTACATCCGACCAGCCGACCTGGGTATGTGTAAGCCTCGGAGAACCTTTTCATGACCATGTCTACCGCCTAGCAGCGGCGGTGATCGGCCCGGATTTTCCAGTTTGAAGCTTGCAGTTCTTGCATCAGCCAGCAATTTCAAATGGGACTCATGAAGGTATATACAATCGGCCATTCCAATCATTCGTGGGACCTTTTCCTTGGGCTTCTCCGAAAGCATGAAATCGGGGCCATTGCGGATGTAAGGTCGGCCCCTGTCAGCCGGCACGTGCCGCATTTTAACCGTGAGGTGCTTGAGGAAGCCCTAGACAAAGCCGGAATCAGGTATGTTTTTCTGGGGCGGGAGCTTGGCGCCAGGCCGCAGGATCCCGACTGTTATTGCGATGGAGTGGCCTTGTACGAACGCATCCAAATGACAGCGAGTTTCCAGAAGGGAATTGATCGCATCCTGCAAGGCGCCGGAAAAATGAAAATCGCACTGATGTGCGCGGAAAAGGATCCCATGGATTGTCATCGGACCGTTATGGTTGCCAAGGTACTCCATGAAAAAGGACTGGAGGTGGATCATATTCTGGCAGACGGGGCCTTGGAACCGCAGGAAAGGGTAGTGGCGCGGATGGCTGATGCGGCCGCTGAACAACGAGGCTGGCACTTTGAGCGCGTTAGCGTGGAGGAGGCCTATCGTTCAAGGGCGGAGCAAATCCAGTACCGGGAGCAGCCTCTTGGGGTCTCGGTGCGCGAGGAACCTGCGGAGTGAGAATTTTTACGATCGGTTTTACGCGTAAAAAGGCGCGGGAATTTTTTGAGAGCCTGAAGAAAGGGGGCGTCAAAAAGATCGTCGATGTGAGGCTGAATAACGTCTCTCAACTTGCGGGGTTTGCCAAGAGAGATGATCTAAAATATTTTCTTGAGGAATTTGGGATCGGGTATGAACACCGCCCAGAGCTGGCCCCCACCAAGGATATCCTCGACGCGTATAAGCGTAGGCCAAAGAAGTCCAAGGAGGGGATAGCGCCAGCCGCCAAGATGGAATGGCCAGAGTATGAGAGAAGGTTTCTTGACCTTATGAAAGAGCGGGAAATTGAAAAAAAAATTCAACCGGAAGAGTTGGATGGAGGTTGTCTTTTATGCAGTGAGGACAAGCCCCATCATTGTCACCGAAGGCTGGTGGCCGAATATCTTGGGCGATTTTGGAAAGGTATGGAGGTAAAGAATCTCTAGGAGGTGATATTTGGCTTAGCCCAAGCCTCGATTTCGGACATCAGGCTATCCAGGGCTTCCGCCTTGGACAGGCCGAAACTGAATGACTCCTCGCCGTGCGTTAGTTTAAGAAAAGGCCGCCGAATCTCCCGCTGTCCTACACGGAAAAATTCCTGGCCGGATACAGTGATGGAACCGTCCAGCCAAGGATCGGCGTCCACCTGGGCATTTAACGTCGTGACATTCCGTCCGGCGTTATCAACAAATGCCCTAATCTGCTTGCGAGCGGTGAGGACCATCCTTGCTTTCCGCTTCCCGAAGGAAAAGTGCCGCTGTGCTCCAGGGTGCGAATCGCCCCAAGGGGAGCCATTCTCGAGGATTTCCAGAAAAGGATTTCCGCGAAAGCTTCCTCGGCCAAGTGAGAAGCGACGACCGGGAATGGAAATAGGTTGGACGGGCTCTGGTGCGGGGGGCGGGGCCGGTGCTCCAACCGCCCGGGGCGTCCCGATAGGGGGTGGAAGAACAAGATCTCCCTGGGAGGGTGAAATTTGGCCAGTTACGAGGAATAGCTCGCACCGCTCAGTATCTGTGCGGTAGGCGTACCAAAGACCCTCAAAGGTCAGGGCTTTGCCGGTAAGGTTTTCGAAAATAAGACTGCAGTGGATATTGACGAACTGGTTTCCCGCCTGCCCGCTGTAGGCTTTGCTCGTATCGCGACGCAAAGCGATCTCTTTGGGCCATTCCATGAGACCGTAACTCATCGTAAGACGAAGGCTCTGGAACCCGTCTCTAAAGATGGCTCGTTTGATGTTCCCGTGGGTTTGGTTGCCAGCCTCCGATTGCCAAAAAGCAGTGCCGGAACAGGAAAGAAAATCTTCTGTTTTGAGCTGAGCGGCAGGGGAAGGCTCGGTGACCTCGGGGGTAACCTCTGGTGGGTCGACTTCCAACACATTTGCAAGTGACTCCTGGTAAGAGGGGTCTGATTCGACTACTTCTTTAACAAGGTCAAACTTTTCAACAACAGGCAGAGGTTCTGATTCTTTTGCTTGGGTTGGCGGTTGCGGTTGTAGCGTGATGGTTCTTGAGGCGGGAAGTTTAGATCCAGTTTTCACCTCAGGGGGGTGCTGCGTTTCGACCTTTTTTAATGCACTGGTCGGTTTGTCGGTGGGCGGTAGTACAGTTTCTGAAGGCGGCTGGCTTTTGCGACTGGATACAATTTCCCAGATCCAAGCTCCGAGCCCTGCGATTAGAGCTAAAGCGGCAGTTCCAAAAATGCCTAATGCGACCAGGTTATCAGGGCTCATCTTGCTGAATTAAGTGTAATAGAGGTTGGCGCCCAAAACAGCCGTGTATTCAGCTATTTTTCTGAAGCTTTTTCGACAAATAGTACCGGAGCCCGATGATATCGCGTGGAGCCCCAGGTAGGGGTGCCTTCGAGCTCGATCACTTTGCCCAGCTGGGTTTTCAGCCGGGTCTCATCGGCGGGGATGACGTGGACCATCTGTAGGGTGACCACGTTGGTGACCTTTGGGTTCTCGGGGTCGACCCCGCGAAAAGTCTGCAGGCCCGGGAATACCAGGACGTAGGCGGAGGCCTTGCCCTCCGGCGCCCAGTTGATGTCGTTGAGCTCCTTCGCAATCGGGAACGTGACCGAGTTCAACACCCCACGGAGCTTGGTGGGCTGATCGATGGCGATGGGGTCGGAAGCGAGCAGGGGCGAAGCCCCGAGAAGGAGATAGGAGATAGCAGCTAGGAGATAGGGGAGCATGGTTTAGCGGGAAACGGTCTGGAAAAGGGCGTAAAGCACGATCCCAAGGAGGCCCAGGGCAAAGATCAGGCGGATGATGATGCCAAGAACTGAGCCGGTACTGCTTGCGGGCTGGGGGGATTCAATCTTTTCGGACCAGCTCATACCGGTGCCGGGGATGCCGACGGTGGCTCGGGTGCCCTTTTTGCCAAGGGTAAGCCAAGCGCCCCGGCCACCGACCGAGACGGAAGGGCCGGATTTGGAGAGGTTCAGGCGAAGCCCCTTAAAGATCGAGATCCGGCGGTTAAAGCGAAAGCCCATGGTTTTTTATAGATTAAGATTAAGATGAAGATTAAGGAAAGTTACTTAGTCGGACGCACCGACGTGTTCAGGATCGGGACATGGCCAGAGCGACCATGAGGAAATACGGGAAGAGGTGGGCGAAGAAGAGGAAGCAATTGATTAAGAGCCCATAGGGCTCGGGATCCTCGTTTACGGTTACGTTTACGTTTACGAAACCCTGGGGTTCGCGGTGTTGGAGGACTAGGGAGTCGAGGAGGTCGGGATCGGTCATGGTTTGGGGCCGCCGCCGTTATAAATCCAGTAGCAAAAGGCCAGAAAGCCGCCGATCTGGAAAATCAGCAAAGCCAGGAAGTAGATGTTGTTCCGGCGCTTCTGCTCTTCCTTGCTGTAGGGGGAGCCATTGGTGGAAGGGGGAAGGCGGGAGGTGGAAGATTTCATATGCCTAGGGCTAGCAGGGCCATTTTGATCAGGCCGATGAGGATCTTGGCGCCGGCATGGAGCAGCATGCCCAGGACCACCCCAAATAGGAACATACCTTCCTCGGTCATTTGCGTCCGATCGCCATGGCGAAGATCATCCAAATGAAGAGGCAACCGATGACGTGCTGGAGGGTTTTGCACAAAACCACAACGAAGAAGGTTAAAGGGTCAATCATGGGCGGTGGTGGAAGGTGGAAGGCGGGAGGTGGAAGGGCGCAGATGAAGATTAAGATGAAGATGAAGGAAAACCGGGGACCCAAAACAAAAGCTATTCCCGACATTAGATTCTGAGGCCGCGAAGCGGCCGGAGTTGTGAGTTGAGGGGCATGGGCGAAGAGGAGTAGCTCTGCCTGGAAGAGTGAAGGATGGGGATGGCACAGGATTAGATTAAGATGAAGATTAAGATGAGGTTTAGGACGGCAGGTGGAAGTCGTCGGATGGGTGGAGGCGGTCTTGGTGGCGGAGGAACTTAATGAGGAGGGGGAAGAGTTGGGTGGCGGCGCGGAGGAGGTAGCGGAGGTAGGGCTCGATGATGGGGCGGAGGCCTTCGGGGGTGAGGTCGAGCCCGGGGAGCCAGCAGCGGGTGG
>Ga0194133_10005434_pt1 | contig 16222 bp, 17 predicted proteins | sample TA2KigOf40mmetaG_FD_155448 | JGI IMG/M metagenome (GOLD analysis project Ga0194133, IMG submission 155448) | Freshwater microbial communities from Lake Tanganyika, Tanzania - TA2015055 Kigoma Offshore 40m | ecosystem: Environmental > Aquatic > Freshwater > Lake | place: Tanzania: Lake...
CCCCATAGGGAGCACCCATCGGAACTAGTAGGTCATACTCATTAAAGTTAGGAAAATTAACTGTGATATTTGGAGAGTCATACTTTTCCTCAGGCACTATTAAAAATCGCTCAATCTCATACCCATGTTTTTCCAAGGAGCGCCAGATGGGCCCACCCAGTGAGATGTGATCATGCTCAATAAAGAGGGCGCGCATTTATTTAGCCTACCCTTCCACTGCAGGATTTAGAAATCCACACGGCGTTGTTTATTAGTAAATTAAAGCTAGAGATAGAATGGCTCTTTGCACAACTATAAGCGCGTGTTGTAATTGTATGTAAGAGATTGTTGCAGTTCTATTATCATCATAAAAAAATAGAGATGCAATCTATTGGTAAGGCATTTGGCAATTTGTTTTCAGAAGTACCAAATCTATCTTTACTTTTTTAATTTGAAACTTTAAATCTGGCATAAACCTTCTAGTAGTATCAGATTTAATCACCTATCACTTCATGCCTACGAACTTAAAACATAAAGGTTTCTAACGGTCTTGGCTGACCAAACGATTTTGAACCAAATAACACCAACGGAAATCAATTATTTCTGATTGGAAGGTGTGGGGAGCCTTAAAATTATAACGTTTGGGTAACTTGTACTACAAGAGTTTTCCAAGGATTCACTCTTGATGCGAGCGCAAAATAGGCCTACTATCACGTCAGAAAGTGGAGGAAAACGTGGCTTGGTATGAACCAGATTCCGCTGCAAATATTATTGCTCAGCCTGTTTATGATCCAAAGTATAAAGTTAAAGAAGCTGTGATTTCCTATCTTCGTGCCTCAATTATTCGTGGTGATATTAAGCCGGGTGAAATTCTTCATGAATCTGATATGCAAGAAAAATTCGGAGTTAGTAGACCTCCAATACGAGAAGCGTTGGTTCAACTGACGCAAGAAGGGCTAATTCGAACTTTTCCTAAAAAAGGTTCTGTCGTCACTGAGATTAACAAACAGCATCTGAAGCAATCACTTTTTGTTAGAAGTAATTTAGAAGCTAGTAACATGGAGTTATTGTTACAAAATATTGAAGCAACTGGCCTACTTGAGTTAGAAGAAAGCAACAAGGAGCAATATGAACTATTGCAAAATGAGAATTTTCCTGCCTTATATGACTCGATGGATAAATTCCATTACATTTTGTTTAGCTTGAATAATTTATCAAGAGTGTGGGAGTTAATTCGTCGCGAGAAAATATCTCTTGATCGACTGCATGCCCTGAACATGACTCTTGACTCTTTAACAATTCCTAAACTTGGCCATTTTGAGAGAATGAACCTGATGTACAACCAGCATGTGCAAATTGTCGAAGGGCTAAGAGAGAAGGATTCGATTAAGTGCCTCTCAATAATTAGGTCACATGCCAATATTGATTTTGAGTCTGCCAACAACCCAAGCAAGGTTGATGCAATTGACACATCTGAAAGATCCTCAGAGAGAGTTCGCTGAAAATGGGACCTTTATCTGGAATCAAGATTGCTGACTTCACCCAACTTTATCAAGGGCCACTGGCAACTCAAGTTCTCTCTGACATGGGAGCAGAGATTATTAAAATCGAACCTCCAAAAGGTGATTTTTTTAGGAATTGGGCAATAGGAGATAAGTACATAAACGGCGAAAGTATTTCCTTTATGTCCGTAAATAGGAACAAACGGAGCATTGTTCTAGATTTGAAGCAAGAGAATGGAATAAAAGTTGCTAAGGAGATTATCAAAAACTCAGATGTTGTTATAGAAAATTTCCGTCCCGGTGTGATGCAACGCTTAGGTTTAGGATTTGAAAAGTTGCAAGAAATTAATCCACGAGTAATTTACTGTGCGAGCTCTGGTTATGGAACATCTGGCCCATATTTTGATTACCCTGGTCAGGACTTATTAATTCAAGCAATCACGGGAACAATGTGGCTCAATGGCAGACTTGAAGATCCTCCCGTGGCAGTTGGTTTTGGTTTGGCTGACGTTACCGGCGGATTACATATAGTGATGGGAACGCTTGCAGCAATCATCGAGCGCCAAACTAGTGGGCAAGGCCAAAGAGTTGATGTAAATTTACTAAACTCACAGTTAACAATGTTGACTCATGAAGTTACTTATTTTGCCAATACAAGAGAGCGACCAGTGCGCCCAAAGGCTAATTCAACTGGTGCGTATACAGGTGCACCTCTAGGAATTTACCAAACAAAAGATGGTTTCATTGTGATAGCAATGATGTCGATTTCTAAATTAGCAAAATTGGTGGATGCTCCTAATTTGTTCGATAATAATTCAACGAATGATATTCCGTGCAGAGGTGAGATTCACGCAGAGCTAGAATCGAAGTTTAAGATGAAATCTGTTGAAGAGTGGCTACCCATACTCAGAGCAGCAGATGTTTGGTGTGCTCAAGTAAAAACCTTTGAGCAAATGATTGAGGATGAACAAGTACTTTGGAATAAGATGATTAGAACTATTGATCACCCAGTTGTTGGACCTTTGAGTATTGTGGGGCCATCTATTTTGTTCTCCAGAACCAGTAGCGAAGTGCGCATGCCCCCACCGTTACTAGGGCAACATTCAAAAGAAATTTTAAGTGAATTGGGTTTTAATAATGGTCAGATAACGAATTTTCTTCAGTCTAAGTCAGTTATAAATTACCACGAAAAGTCAGCCTGAAGAATGATAAAAGAGAATTACCTAGTCACCCTGATTAGGTATGTAAGACAGAGGGGAAAAATGAGAATATCAAAAGCGAGAAGTGTCATTCTCGCAAGTGCACTTGTAGCAGCTGTACTCCCATCAGTGGCAGCGCAACAAGCATTTGCGAATACCACTTTAGAAGTATGGTCTTTGCAACAATCTGAAGGACCATTAAAGGAAGCTCAGGCAAAAGCCGTACGTGATTTTGAAGCGGCAAATAACGTAAAGGTGAACTTTACAACTTATCCTTACGTTGAACTTAGAGACAAGTTGTTACTTGCAGCTTCATCTAATGCTGCACCAGATGTGATGATGTTGGATCAAATTTGGGTTGCACAGTATGCAGGTGCAGGTTACATCGATCCAATTGACGCCAGAATGGCTACTTCAGATATTAAGGGCACTGATTACTTTCCGGGTGCATGGAACTCCGGTTTCGTTAAGGGAAAGCAATACACAGTTCCATTTGATGTAGGTGTTTGGGGAATGCTTTACTATAACCAAGACATGTTTGCTAAAGCAGGAATTAAAAAAGCTCCAGCAACCTGGGATGAGTTAATAGCAGCAGCTAGGAAATTAACTATTGGTACTAAGCAATACGGTATCGGTATCTTCACCGGTCCTGGCGATGCTACCAACTGCGTATATGACGCATTTGTGTTCTCTGCAGGAGGCACAATTGTTAATAGCGATGGAAAAACAACTGGACTTGGTACCCCAGCTGCTAAGAGCGCATTGAATCTGTTAAAAACTCTAACTGCGTTTGGTCCAAAGGGAGTCGGATCTCGAGATGAAGAGCAAGCTTTCTCACTCTTCACTTCAAAGAAGGCTGCCATGGCCATTTACGGAGAATGGGGTCAAGATACAATCAAGGCTCGCGATCCAAACCTTAACTACGGTGTTGCATTACTACCAGCACCTAAGGGCGGAAAATCTGTTGGAACATTTGGAGGGTTTAACCTAGGAATATCCTCTAAATCAACCAAGAAAGATCTAGCTTGGAAATTCATTCAATATGCTTCAGGTGCCAAAAAGCAATTAGAAATTACAATGCTTACACCTGCACACAAAGCTTCTGCGACAACTTATCTAAATGAGAAGCGTCGATTCCCAGAGACAGTTTTCAAGCAATTGAACCAAGCTCTATATCGTCCTCTTATTGCTAACTATCCAGACTTTGCTGATGCTCAACGCAGTATGTTGACCAGAGTGTTGTCCGGATCAGAGTCAGTTGATGCAGCCCTTAAAAAAGGTGTTCCTGCATTGAATGCAATTCTGGCAAAAAGCTAAAGTATAAAACTTAAGGGTGCAACAATGAGTAATTTCTCAACAGCATTCTTTTCCCGGTTTAGCGGTAAAAGACTGCTGTTAAGAAGGCGTAAGCCAAGAAGCTGGCGGAATAACTTCAGGAACGCGATGCTGGGGTACTTTCTTATTTCGCCAGTGGTTATACTCATTGTTGCCCTCTTGGGATATCCATTATTTAAGACCCTGCAACAAAGTTTTTACGATGTTAGGCCAGCTGTTCAAGCAAACGAATTTATTGGGCTAAGAGGTTTCACCGAGCTATTTGCAGATCCACTTTTTGCTACAGTTTTAAGCAACTCTTTGTTGTGGACAGTTTTGGTTGTATTTTTTCAGTTTTTGTTGGGATTAGCAGCCGCACTTGTATTAAATGCCAAATTCCATGGACGTTGGTTCTTTCGAATATTAATGGTAATGCCGTGGGCACTACCAGGGATTGTAGTCGCCCTAATGTGGCGCTTAATTCTGAATCCAGATTTCGGTTCATTGCAAATATTCACCACTTTCATTGGATTGCCCATAACGGATTATCTTGGACAATCATCGACTGCATTAATATCAATTGTTTTCGTCGCGGTGTGGAAGGGCTTTGCATTTTGGATGCTAATTATCTTGGCAGCATTGCAAGGTGTGCCTAAGGATCAGATTGAGGCAGCCGAAGTAGATGGCGCAGGACCAATCAGAACTTTTTTCAATATTTACATACCAAATATGATCTCAGTCTTGCGAATCGGATTCATCCTTACAGCAATTTGGACCTTCAATTACTTTGAGTTGGTTTTTGTTATGACAGCTGGTGGTCCTGCTGGGGCAAGCCATACTTTCCCAACGATTATCTATGAACAGGCCTTTAGACGACTTGATTTTGGACTAGCCTCAAGATTTGCTTTCATAAGCATTCTTATCATGTTAGTTCTGAGCATATTTCTAATCAGAGAAGTTAGGCGAGCAAATAAACATGGGTAAAACACGAAAAATTAAGAGGGCTACACTCTTTTGGAAAATTTCTTGGATTACAACTGGATTTATAATGCTTTTGTTTGTAATAAGCCCGCTAATCGCTTTAATCTCGACCTCCTTTAAACCAACCGAAGAACAGCTTGTTTCACCTCCCACCATCTTTCCTGTTAACCCTACTTTAGAAAACTATGTCAGTGCTTTGAATGAACCTGCATTTATAAGATACTTGATTAATAGTTTTGCAATTGCTGTTTCAACGACAGTCCTCGCGATCATTATTGCTACGTTTGCAACTTTTTCATTTACACGGCTTAAATTTCCAGGTAACAGAGTATTTTTAGTTGTAGTCGTTCTTGGACAAGTTATTCCTTTGTCAGCGATTGCTGTTCCTCTATACCAAAATGCTACTGCGTTAGGAGTAATTGACTTTTTGCCGGCACTTGTCGCCGTTTACCTAGCTCTAGTGCTTCCGGTCGCAGTGTGGATGATGAGAAGTTATATGGCGAATATTCCAAAGGAGATTGAAGAAGCAACCTTAGTTGATGGCTGCACGCCACTCAATGGATTTTTCCGAGTGCTGCTACCCATGATTTTACCTGGGATTGCTGCCACGGCTTCATATATTTTCTTCGTTGTATGGCAAGAATTCTTGTTTGCACTTGTTTACACAACTAAACAGGAAAACCGTACTGTATCGGTTGGAATTCTTGACTTCGTAGGTCAGTATGAAACCAACTGGGGAAATCTGATGGCTGCAAGCGTGCTAATGGCAATTCCTGCCATGTTAACTTTCCTTTTCATTCAAAAACGTCTAGTCAGCGGCCTGACAGATGGCGCAGTTAAGTAGTAAATGTTGGCAAAGTCTGAAGTAATCAAACAGCTGCAAATAGATAAAATCGTGGGCATAGTTAGATTAAATGATTCATCTAATTTGGTTGATCTTGCTCGAGTACTTAAAGATGCCGGTGTCAATTTTTTGGAAATAACCTTGACCACCCCAAACGCGTTTGAAGCGATTGAGAAAATTAATCAAACACTCGATGATGATTTTTATGTAGGTGCTGGAACAGTAACAACCTTAGATTTAGCGGAAAAAGCAATAAAATCAGGTGCAAAGTTCATAGTTTCCCCAAATTTCAAAAAAGAAGTTATAGAGATTTCTCATTTGAACTCGATTCCAGCCATGCCAGGTTGCCTAACCCCTACGGAAATTTTTCAGGCGCATGAAGCTCGCGCGGATATAGTTAAAATTTTTCCTAGCTCTTTAGGTGGCACCGTTTATCTTAAAGAGATAAGAGGACCTTTTCCTGATGTTAAATTTATGCCTACCGGAAGTATCGCACCGGAGATGATCATTGAATATTTAAAAGTGGGTGCTTTTTGTTTGGGTATTGGCACATCCATGATTAAACCGGATGATGTGTACCAGAAAAATTGGAAAAATATCACCGAATCTATCACCCAAGTTCAGTTGAAAATAAATAGTGTGGGGGTAACAAATTGAGTCTTATTCCTGAAGCATTTAATGTTAACGGTCAACATGTACTGATAATCGGAGCAGGTGGTGGTTTAGGTTCAGAAGTTGCAAGAGTTTTTGCCCAATCAGGAGCTAGAACTTCGATTGCTGGCAGGGATCTAAATAAGCTGAACGTTCTTGCTAGTACTCCTGAATTTATCGGGAAAAATTGCAATAGTTACAGTGTTGACATAACCGATGCTAATTCTGTTAACAGATTATTTGAAACAGTTAATGGTGTTCAACCAATTGATGTCGTAGTTGTTTGTTCGGGAATTAGCATCCGCTCAAACATATTAGATATGAGTGAGTTAGATTTAAAAAAAGTAATTGACACAAATTTGATAGGGTCTTGGAACTGCGCTAAAAGCGCAGGTGGCATTTTCAAAAACAGATCAAAGGGTAAACTCATTCTCTTTGCATCGTTAGCAAGTCATTTTGGGTTGAATGTTGCAAGCGCTTATTCAGCATCCAAAGGTGCGGTAGTGCAGCTCACAAAGAGCTTGGCGGTTGAGTGGGCAGAATATAATGTCCAAGTTAATGCAGTTGCCCCTGGTTTTGTTGAAACTGAAATGACTAAAGTTTCATTGTCCATACCAGAACGTAAAAAATGGATTATGGATCGTACGCCCGCGAAAAGACTTGGTACGCCAAAAGAAATAGCCAATGCGGTGTATTTTCTAGCCTCTCCTGCTTCAGATTTCATTACGGGGCAGACCGTGTATGTTGATGGTGGATTTATGGCAGGCAGCCAATGGTGAACGAATCAGAATTCTCCACTAAAAGTTATCTAATTTCAGGTGCTGCCAGCGGGGTAGGTGCTGATATCTGTAAGGAACTCTTGAATCATGGTGCATACGTATATGCACTCGATTTTAATGAAGGTGCATTAAAAAAACTCGAAAAAGACGTGAGCCTACCAAGTAGCTTAAAAACAATCTGTACTGATATTAGTAGTGAGATCTCTGTCAAAACAGCTATCCAATCACTGAATTTTCCGGGCGACAAACTTGATGGCCTCGTAAATGCAGCAGCAGTTGTGAATGCAAAGAGATTTGCTGATTTTGATCAAAGCGATTGGGAGAAGACTTTCTCCACAAATCTCTTTGGAACTTATTACCTTATTAAGTACTTAACACCGTTTCTAATCAACTCTGACTCGCCTAAAATCGTAAATTTTGCGTCAATGGCAGGTAAAATTGCTGGTCAATATACTGCGCCTTATGCCGCCAGTAAGGCAGCAATTATAAGTTTGACTCGAAGCGCTGCGATCGCTTTGGCTCCGAAAGTTAATGTAAATAGCATTTGCCCAGGAATTATTGAAACTCCAATGTGGGACGTTCTAGGTTCTGATCTAGAAAAAGTTGGTATCAAAGATCATTTCAATAATAGATCTTCGCAATCTCCACTTGCCAGAGCAGGTAAATCGATGGAAGTAGCACAGGCAACATTGTTTTTACTTAGTAACGCAGCTAATTACATAACCGGTGAAGATCTTAATATTAGTGGCGGGTTGGTGATGCATTAGATGTCAAACAACTTAGCTCAGGAAATTGAGCAACTTATTCAGGAAGAGTCTTTTGATTCAAATCCATATGAAGTTTTGAAGCAAATGCGTGAGAAGGCACCGATCTTTTGGAGTAATTCAATGGGTGGTTGGCTCATTACAAAGTATGAAGATGTGGTTCTTACCTTCAAAGATACGGACGATTTTGGAAATGCAGGTAGACTTGGAAAAGCCGCAGAGTACTTGCCAGAGTCAACGAGAAGTAAACTCACTGAATTTACTAAACATTATGAAACCATCGGATTACTGCACTCTGACCCACCTGAACATGATCGCCTAAGGGGTCTTGTAATGAAAGCTTTCAATCCGGCAGCCATAAGGGCAATGCATGTTCGAATTCAAGAAATTGTGGATCAAATCCTCGATGTTGCTTCAGTCAATTCTGGGATGGAGGTCATCAGAGATTTGGCATGGGGACTACCGTCAACTGTGCTGGCAGATCTGCTAGATGCTCCACCGGAAAGCAGAGAGCTTTTTAAAAACTGGGCTGACACATTATTAGCTTTTCAAGGAAGTAATAAGCCAGATGAGCACACACTTTTCAAAACCCAAGAGGCATTAGTTGAATCCAAAAAGTACTTAACTGATTTGATTCAACAGCGGAAAAAGAACCCAGGTGATGACCTACTTAGTTCCCTAGTTTTAGCTGAATTAGAAGGGGAGAAACTAAATCATGACGAACTGCTAAACACCTGTATCACACTTTTAGCAGCTGGGCAGGAGACAACAACGGCACTAATCGGCAATATGATTTTAATTCTAGGGCAAGATCCAGATTTATTATCAAAGATTAGAAATGATCGAAGTTTAATTCCTCAAACTATTGAGGAGATTGTTAGATTTGAAAGCCCGATCCCTCGGCAACCCAGACTTATAAGGAAAGATATAACAGTATCTGGGGTTGAAATGAAGAAAGGTGACATCGCTTTTCAGATGCTGAATTCTGCAAACAGAGACCCAGATATTTTTGAAAATCCTGATTCAATAAATATCAACCGTAAACCTAATAAACACCTAGGGTTTGGTGTAGGCGCTCACTATTGTGTTGGAGCTCCACTGTCCAGGCTAGAGGCTACAATCGTTTTAAACTCAATGCTGGACAGATTTTCTAAAATTGAATTAATGAACGAAAAAGTAGAATGGGATACACGTAAGCGTAATTCCCGGGTGCTAAAGGAACTATCAGTAAATTTAGGCTAACTTAGATTAAGCCTTTACTTGTAGTTGTCGTATTAATTTTTGTGATGTGCCATCGACCTAAATTTGTTGCGAATATGGAACTACCCCTGAATGCGATGTTTGTTGGATGGCACAGCAAGTGAGCATCTAGATCTTGAATTAGAATGTTCAATTTTCCACTCCTGTCCAACACCATAATTTGCGAAGGTTCATAACAAGCAATAAACAAGTTTCCAAAATCATCAAATGCAAGGCCATCAGGAATCGCCCCTAAGTTCCCCAAATACAGTGATTTTTTGCCCGCACTGCCGTCGCTCTCGATATCAATTTTACTAATGATCTTTCCCCATGATTCAACAACTAATAAGGAATTACCATCTGGTGTAAAAGCTAATCCATTTGCGAAATCAAATGCTTCATCAGACCACAAACTACCTACTCCTGTTTGCACATCAATCGACCAGATTCCTGGCCCAGGTATCTTTGGTGAATTACTGTCAGAGACCAAAAGACGGTTTCTTTGTCGATCCCAAACTGGATAATTAGGAACTTTCATCCCAAGATTAGGATTAGTATGCTGACTTAGAACGCCATTAGTTGTGTTGAGTTTAAAGACACTTGAAGAACCAAGATCGCAAACATATAGATTTGAATCTGCATCAAATGCCATTCCTAGGCTAAACCCCCCGGTCGAAGCAATTAAGTCAAAAGAGCTTCCGTCGGGTTCAATTCTGTAAATTTCACCTCGATCGCCACCACACCATATGCTTCCATCAGCTGCTATGGCAATACCTTCAGGATGACTCAGGCGTACTTTGCCTAAAGTTCCATCAATGAATACATGCGCGTCTACAAAAAGATCATTTTGCATTACTGAATTATCGACCAAATAAATCCTTAATGCAAGATTAATTCAAAATTTCTCGTATATTTGCTAATCCTTGCAAAGTTGTTTCTTCCGTGCTGGCAAATTTGATTTTTAGATTCAATGAATCAGCCACTTTCCTTGCAATTTTGTCCATTTTAGTTCCGACCCCACCTGCAACTAGAATCTCATGAACAGAATTAGGCTCAAATTTGGCAATCACCTCCAAGTACTTTGTCACTATTGATTTCAAAACATCGCCAGCCAATTTGCCTCTATTCTCTATCAACAGATCCTTATGAAAGAGCATTTCTGATTCAAAATTTTCAACATCTACCGGTGAGTGTGTATCTAATCGGTCGATTTGGTTGTTCATCCAGCGAAAATCTGCTTCGGTCGGGTCACTTCCAACTATTATTTTGAGAAACGCTGTTATTGCCCTTCCACCAGGTAAATGAGTTTTGGTTGAAATGAAATCACCTTTGAAATAAGGCCTAGTTTGGATCTCGTCACTGGAAAAGCCATCATCTAACTTAGAAATTTGAGCTCCGGTTCCTAAATTGATCGCAATCTGCTTGTTAGAGAGTTCAATTCCGTACAAAGAACTTTGCTGATCGCCAACTGGAGTGTAAACAGGACAACCCAAAATTTCACTGTATCCGATGGAAGTTATTTCATTGACTACACTCGGTAAATCTAACGTAAGTGGCAGAATTTCTCTGCTTATTGGCATCCAAGAATTGTTCTCCACATCCAAAAATCCGGATGCCGCAGCATCAGTACTGTGCGATACAAATCTATACTTGATACACAATTGGGAACCAATCCAGGATATTATGCTGTGAAATCTCAAATCACTACCAAGTCTGGAGATATTATCAAAATCAGCATACATACCTAAAATAGGGAGCCCTGACCGAAACTCTCTTCCATTTAAGGCCATTAAGTCTGATTTATACAAATTTTCAAACAAACTATAACTGCTCGCACTATGCGAATTTGGAATCATGCTTCTATTGTCTTGCCAACTTACTATGTTAGATTTTGGATTATTCTGTAAATCTGTCAAAACCCATCCACCCATTTGACCTGTGATGAGCAAGCCAGAGAATTTGTACTCCAAGGCTGCCATTTTTTGGAGAAGTTTTAAACATACAGGCAACAAGACATCAGGAAGTAACTCACGGCTATACAAATTAGGTTTGATAAAGTCAGGCGTATTAATTGAACTCAAATATTGCAAACTTGTACTATCAGTTTCAACTAACGCTGTTTTTATCGAAGTACTTCCAACATCTAATAAGACATATGCAGTTTTCATTTGAATATTTCTTGATTTTATTTTTTAAATTCCACCTACTTAGTCTATTATTACTGGGTGCAAGAGACAACAGGAGATCAGTTAAGAGGTTCAACCTGGGGTCATGAAAGAGGTTTTGGTCCACTGCTGGCATTAAATGAGCTACATCAAAAATTATTTCCATGCCCAGTTAATTGGAATATTCGAAGTTTAAAAGAGTTCGGCGATCACTCGATGTTCAACCTGACAGATAATTATGATTTAGTGGTTTTTGACCACCCTTTCATCGGAGAGATTGCAAAAAATGGTTTGATGCTTCCATTAAATGAGTATCTCGGAAAAGACTATTTAGAGGATCAGAAGTTAAATTCAATTGGAAACGCCTACTCTAGTTATGTGTGGGATGGCAATATATACGCCTTACCTATTGATGTTGCTGGCCACGTCAGCGCAAGACGTATGGACCTATTTGAGAAATATGGTTTATCAATTCCAAGTAACTGGGATGAAGTTATGGCTTTAGCAGAGAACACTAAATATTCAAAAGGCTCCTTGGTGGCAATACCTGGTTTCTCAGTAGATTTATGGTGTTTTTTTGTGACGCTACTGGCAAACAAAGGCTTTAGCCCATATTCAAATGCAACTACTTTTGTTACGGGTGATCAAGGTGCAGAAAGTTTAGAGTACATCAAAAAACTTGCGAAATTATCACCTGCAGATTCGAAATATTGGAATCCAATTCAAACTTTAGATGCTATGAGCACTCAAGAGGAATTTCTATACTGCCCAGCCCTGTTTGGGTACTCTAATTACTCGCAATTAGGCTTCCGTAAACACTTGATCTCGTTTGGTGAGTTGGCGGGCGGTTCCAATGGCTCAAGTGGTGGAATTCTAGGGGGAGCAGGTATTGGAGTTTCAGCAAAAACAAAGAACCCAACTGAAGCAGTGAAGGTAGCTGAGATTTTAAGTTCTGCAAAGATCCAAGCCGGTTTGTATGTACAGCACGGAGGTCAACCAGGGCATAGGGGTGCATGGAAGGAAGATAAAAATAATTCACTTACCAACAATTTTTATCGAGACACCTTATCGACTTTAGATAAATCATATTTAAGGCCGAGATTCTCCGGTTTTGTGAATGTACAGACGCTGTCATCAGGTGTAATCTGGGATTATGTCAACGGCAGTATAGGTACCAAAGAAACCATTAACTCTTTGAACTCAATATACGCTCAGGCTTATGCTAATCAAAACAATTAAGGTTTGTTGAAATTTGGCTTTCTTTTCTCCATAAAAGCATAAACTCCTTCTAACCCGTCTTTACTCTCAATCAAATCAGCTGTGATCTGTGTTTCAAGTTTGATTGCTTTATCTAGAGGCAAATCCAATCCTTCATAGATTAGTTTCTTCAGCAATCCTTGCGCTAGCGGTCCATGCTTTAATACTTGATTTATATACAACTCTAGCTCTTCATCAAATTTATCTGACGAGATTACTTGTGAGATAAATCCATACTCAAATGCTTCCAATGCTGACAAAAAACGGCCTCTCATAATTAAATCGTTAGCTCTAACTCGCCCAATCAATCTTGGTAATAACTGAGTGCCTCCACCACCTGGAAGTAATCCAAGCAGGGCCTCTGGTAATCCCAGTTTGGATGAGTCACTTGCCACAATCAAGTCACAATGCAACGCAATTTCTAAGCCGCCGCCAAGTGCATAACCATTTATCGCAGCAATGAATGGTTTTGGTGTAGTTCGGATCAGGTTCATCACCTCGTGCCCATACTCCATGAACTTTAAATAGTCACTTTTTTTAATTCCCACATAATGCTCGATATCTGCTCCTGATATGAAAGCTTTGTTACCCGCACCTCTTAGAATACAAATCCGAGCCGAGCTTTCTTTGAATCTAGAAATTGCTTTTTCTAATTCCTGATAAACCTGAGGCGTGAGCGCATTTAATTTTTCTGGTCGATTAAAAGTAATCTGAAAAACTTGGTTTTTTTCCGCAACCAAAACCACTTGTGGATCCGCCAATTGAACACCTCCCGCTGAAGATTTAGGTTAGGGTAGCACCTAACCTACTTTTGATCTATATCCAATTGTAATATTAGTTTCGGCCCTCCGAGCACATCCAGACATTTACCATCTTACAAAACTACCTTCAGTGAAGTAGAGTTTGTCTGTGATCGAAATTTCAAATGGAAATTTAGTCGTGAAGATTAACGAATTATTGGGCGCTGAGATTATTCATTACGGCACAAAGGATAAAAACTATTTAGCTTATTATGATTGGAATACTCCAGTTGAGGTATCAAAATCTGCACACTATGAAACCCCACTTATGGATTTTATGTCTGAGTATCGTGGCGGCTGGCAAGTATTGTTTCCAAATACCGGCAATAGTTCAAAAATTAACGGTATCGAACTTCCTTTTCATGGAGAGGTCTCGCGCACAAAGGTCGAAATCACTGAATCGAGTGAAAATAAAGTTGTTATCAAAACTGGGTGTCGTCTCCCACTGATATTAACTAGAAGCTTTGCAGTTCTTCCTGATAAAGATGTGCTGGTGATTGAGCAGCAAGTTTTCAATGAGTCAAAGATAAAGATTCCATTCATATGGGGTGAGCATCCTGCTTTTGCACTCTCGAAGGGTTCAAGAATCAAGCTGACAGGTGCTGAAATTTTGGTTGAGCCCAAAAATGCTGGTGACTATTTGGATTTACCTGCCGAAGGTTCTGGCAAATGGCCCTATATCAATAATATTGAGGGATCTAGAGTTGATCTTTCAGTGGTACCAGATGGTCCAGTGGAAAGACTTTGTTACTTGAAGAATGTGAAAGAGGGCTGGGCAGCTTTTGAAGTAGGCACAGATCTTCTGGGAATGTCTTGGGATATAAAAGCTTTTCCATACTTGTGGTTCTGGCAACAAATTGGTGGACTTGGGTTTCCATGGTTTGGAAGAGCCATGATCACGGCCCTAGAACCAGCTTCTAGTTGGCCGTCTTACGGACTTTTTGAAGCGATAAAAAATAATCAGGCAACCTACATTGCGCCAGGTGAGATTAAATCTTCATGGACTAGCCTTTCTTTAGCTAGTAGCCTAGGCAATAAGATTGAAGCGGTATCATCAGTTAGTCATTCAGGAGAGTTCACTTTTGCTGAGGATAGGAGTTTTTAATGAAATACGATTTCAAAGGCAAAGTTGCGGTGGTAACCGGTGGCGCAATGGGTATCGGCAAAGCAACGGCAGAATACTTCGCTGAATGTGGCGCAAAAGTATTTGTTCTCGACATTAGTCAAAAGCATTTAGATGCGAATTCGAAAGAATGGTCCCAGCTAGGCCTAGAAATGTATTCTATTCAATGCGATTTATCCAGTGCACAGTCTGTTTCTTCTGCATTTGATACCATAAAGAGTAAATCTCCTAAATTAGACTTTCTAGCAAATGTTGCAGGAGTCGTTCGATATGGAAAAATTGATGAGTTAACTGAAGGTGATTGGGATTTTATGATGGACACAAATTTAAAGAGTATGTTTTTTACATGTAGGGCAGCAGTGCCATTGATGAGATCTAATGGTGGAGGATCGATTATTAATGTATCGAGCATTCAGGCGATTACTAGTCAACAAACGGTGGCGCCGTACAGTGCTTCTAAGGGTGGAATTGTCTCTTTCACACGCTCGATAGCCTTGGACTATGCAAAAGATGGAATTCGAGCAAACTCAGTTTTGCCCGGTTCGGTTGAGACCCCAATGCTAAGAGCGTCAGGCGAGCAGTTTGCACCAGAAGATCCAGAGGGTGCAATGCAAAAATGGGGAAGGGCTCACCCGATTGGTTACTTAATTCAGCCGATTGATATCGCTCGGGTGATTGCATTCTTAGCCAGTGATGATTCAAAGATAATTACTGGAGCACCAATATTGGCTGACGGGGGCTTGTCATCGCAAGCTGGAGTTCAGTAAAAATCAACGATCAAATACTGCTCTTTCGTCGCTATGGGAGACTGATTTTGACCATCTGAACTCATGAATTTTCCGTACTTTAAGTTCGTGTAACCTCATAATTTCTAGGCACATACTTCATGCCATAATGCTTATATACCGCCTCTATAATCTCCTCAGAGATCTGCTCAGCCCTTGCCTCAGTTAATCGCTCACCATCAACAATTACTTCTTCTTTATCTAGGTCAACATCCTCGCAGATAATCTCATCACCTAGCTCTAGCTTTGTTTCACCAAAGATTTTCCAGGTAGTCATTTTCTTCACCTCCTCTATCTTTAATCGGCATCGTATGAATAACGTAGTAGTGAGTAATAAAGTCGATCGCAATGATTTCAATCTTTTCTCCAAAATCTATATCACCGATCCAGGCAACTTTACCCTTTTTTTCTTGAGATACGCCAATTTTAACACCAGTTTTTGATGTAATTGTTTTTAGTATCTCTAGTTTTGATACATAATGTTTTGTTTCAGAGTTAGCAAATTTTACTTTCACTGGCAAATAATTGCCAGCAATCAATAATTATATTTTTAAGTAATTAATTTTTGTGGATAAGTGGGAAAATGTTACGCAGTGTAATTAAATATTTATTTTTTAAACCGAACGAAGTACGGCAGTTACCTTTCCTAAAATAATTGCATCATCTGCTGGGATTGGTGTGAAATCATCATTTGCTGGCAAGAGCCAGAAGTGGCCATCTTTTTTCGACCAGGTTTTAACAGTTGCCTCACCATCAATCATGGCAGCGACAATCTCACCCTTTTCCGCAGTTTTTTGGGAGCGGATCACAACAAAATCACCATCACAGATTGCAAGATCA
>Ga0194133_10005435_pt1 | contig 16209 bp, 15 predicted proteins | sample TA2KigOf40mmetaG_FD_155448 | JGI IMG/M metagenome (GOLD analysis project Ga0194133, IMG submission 155448) | Freshwater microbial communities from Lake Tanganyika, Tanzania - TA2015055 Kigoma Offshore 40m | ecosystem: Environmental > Aquatic > Freshwater > Lake | place: Tanzania: Lake...
TGAAGGCGTCGATTGCTGCGAACTCCTCGGCTGTGCCGGACGCCGACAACGAATCGATCACAAAGACGATGAACCTTTTCGACATCTCGTGGCTCCAGGATGATCGACACTTGAGGGCAATCGCAGGGTCTCCGAGGGCTTCAACGCCCGCCCCTTCTTTCGGAAAACAGCGACCCGGGCGGCACGATCGAGCATGTCCGCAGTGTGTACAACGGGTTCGCCGGTTTAGGCAAACCGTGCAAAAACGCAAGCCCCGCGCGCCGCGCAGTCACCGCGCCACCAAGGGAAACGCATCAGGGTTCTTGATCGACGCAAGCGCCAGATCGATATCGAGCCTCCGGTAAGTGGCGCTCAACAGCACTGCGGGCTTGCTGAATCTGAACGGCGGTCAATCCGATCCGGGTCGCAAGCGCGAGCTCAGGTTCGATCCAGAATTTCGCCCCGCCGTCAGGATGGGAAACGTGAACAGGCGGACGCAGCTCTTCTCGGGAAAAGAGAAACATTCTGAAAGGCCCATCACGAACAACTGTCGGTGACATGACGAAACTCTACACCGTCGCTGGGGCCGTCTGTAGGTGATGGCGCGTGACCTTTGCGTGACGACTCCCGCGTCAGCCCAACGGAGGTCACCGTCTGTCGTGCAGCAAACCTGGTCGGCGCGTCCAGGCCGCGCTTGCCCACAGGCCCAGAAACGGTCCAGCACCATGCCGTCAGCCAGCCAAAGCCCAAGCGTAAAGAGAATTGACGCTGACACCACCACCCTGCCCAGACACATCCCGCTCAAAGTTGCAAACCCAAAGGTTTGCTACAGCGGCGAGTGATCAGGTGGAGACAGCGTGGAGCCAAGGCTGGCACACCCTGCCCACAGCCGAAGAACGATCCCTGGAAAAGCCTCACGAGCCGAGCGACGCTGCGGGGCATGGAGGACTGAGCATCGATGAGTCGTTGGTCGGGGTGAGAGGATTCGAACCTCCGGCCTCTACGTCCCGAACGTAGCGCTCTACCAGGCTAAGCTACACCCCGATCTCGGGGCCGGATTGTATCGGAGACTATCGGAGACTATCGGAGACTGCTCTGCGCGGGCCCCTCGTTTGCCGTTCGTGCGCCGGAAACCCGGGCAATGTCCGGTGTCTTTGTAAAGCGCCGAGGAAAGAATCCGTTATCCAGTCCGAGGGTCGGGGAGGGGGGTAAACCCGGAAACCCGAACTGCGGCGACCCAAACCGCAGGAATTCAAGGTGCGGGCACCCGAATCCGGCAACCCGAACCGCAGCAATCCAGCGCCCGCGCACTCGAACCGCCGGGACAAGTCCCTAGACCTCACGGGGCGGTGACATGGCGCCGGGCCCTCATGGGGTGGTCGACTAGCCCCGGGAGCACTAGGCCCGGGATCGTGAGGGAAGCACCGAACGGGGCCTTGAGCCAAGCGGAAACCGCGACGATGCGAGCTTCGATCTTTGTGCTCTACATGCTTGCCGCCGCCACGATCTGGTGTGGCGTGGTTGGGCTGTACGCACCGCTTTTTGCCTGGTCTGAATGGGTCAAGGGCATCAACCTGGTGTACTTGCCTCATGGGGTACGGCTGGTCGTGGTGATCCTCTTCGGACTACCGGGAGCGATCGGTATCGGCCTTGGTACGGCGGCGATGGGCTGGCAGGAGATGCAAGCCAACCCGCTTCTGTGGCTCACCCAGTCAGTGGTCGCCGGGGGTGCCCCATGGCTTGCACTGTGGATTGCGGTGCGGTTGCGCTGGGGCGGCGATCTCGAGCGCCGCCTCGGGCGACTGGAATCCGGTTTCGCCTCCTACGACGGGCACTCACTCCTGGCGCTGGCCCTGATGTCGGCGGTGCTCAATTCAGGGGGGCATGTACTCGCGTGGCTCGGTCTGGATCCGCAGGCAGACCGCTTCGATGCGCGTTTTGCGACCATGTTCGTTGGCGACCTCTTTGGCGCCATGCTCGTGCTCTATGGCCTGCGGCTCTTGTTCGTGCGCCTGACCCGCGACGCCTAGTCGAGAGAGACCGACCGTCAGCTTCCACCGTTGATCGGGCCGACGGAAGGCATTTGACCGCCCGCCCGCCCCTCCATCGGAAGCGTTGACGCCCGGCCGGAGGCCCGAGCAGTCAGGCTCCGCCGGTCTCACTCAGACAGTCCGTCAGTGAGTGAGTGAGCCAGTGAGCCGCTGAGCCAGTGAGCCGTTGAGCCAGTGAGCCGCTGAGCCGCTGAGCCAGTGAGCCGCTGAGCCAGTCAGTCCGTCAGTGACCCAGTGAGTCAGTCTTGACAGAAGAACAGGGGGATAAGAAACTATCGGAAGATGTAAGCACCCGAAAAGTCTGTACACAAGAACGTTGGGAATGCTGTACTATATTGCGGGGTTCGTTATCTTTCGATCAATAACTACGGAGTCGGCTCATGAACAAGCCCACGGTGCGAAAAGAGTTGCTGGAACTGTATTTCCGCTTCAGAAGTCTGGTGGAAGGGCTGAAGGATCTGCCTTCGGCTGAGGTGCTTTCGCCCCATATGGAGGCCTTGCTTGCCAGAATCGGGGAAGCCGCGCACCAGGGCAAACCCATGGCGGTGCGAAAGTTGCTGGTGCGCGAGGAACTGGGATCACCCGCCACGATTCACAAGCGCATTCACCTGCTGAAAAATGCCGGGCTTGTGGACTTCGAAAAGGTCGAGAACGACTCGCGCGTCAAGCTCGTCGTCCCGACCGAAGCAGCCAACCGTTTCTTTGCCGAGCATGCGCGCGTTGTGAGAGAAGCCGCAAAGGTCGCCTGAGTCTGGGCGGCGGCGCGGGCCACGCGCCGTCGCTCCGGGATCAGGGAAAAAGCTGGCTGAACCGCCGGCCTCGATATTCGAAGGTTACAGTTTCGCCCTGCTGCACCTGCACCGGCACCTGATTGCAGATGGTCCGATACTCCACTGTGGGTGCGGCGTTTGCCTGCTGGCCGCCGAGCTGGCTGCCAAGGACCGCGCCCACCGCAGTCGCAACCGTCTTCCCATCGCCCCGGCCAATCTGGCTCCCCACGGCAGCGCCGAGTACTCCGCCCACGATCGTTCCACCCATGTTGCTGCCTGTGTTGCTCACCTGCACCGGTGCCTGATGGCACTGCTGCTGCGTCACGGTCACAAAGTTGGGTTGCCGGCCCACCACATAAGCCACATCCTGTTGCGCGAACGCCGCAGATCCCGAAAACCCGGTCCACGCTATCGGAGCAAGGCCCGCCGCCGCGACGAGGAGTCGGAGCTTTCGCTCAAGGCGAACGCTGCAGGGTTGGAGGGATGCAAGCATGAGACACCTCTCTGGTTAACACCGCAAAGGACTAGCATACTCCCAGGTGTGGTTCGGAGGTGGGTAGTCTCCGGTGGCGCGCCTCGGTGCAGCGCGTGGAGTTCCCTCAGGCGGCGGCCACGCCTTCTTCATCCCAACCATCGAAGTCCTGCAACCGGGAAGCCATCTCAGGTGGGGCGTAGCCATGGATGAGCGCGGTTCAGGCGGTGGGGCCACGGTGTTGCGTGGGGCGAGAATCCTCGATGCCCAACGTGGACGGATCCTCGATCCCTGCGAAGTGCTGATTGCCGAAGGCCGGATCCGGGCGATTGCGCCGCGCGTCGAAGCGGCACCGGGCACTGCGGAGGTCGATGCCGGCGAGGGCGTTGTGATGCCGGGGCTGATCGATTGCCACGTGCATGTGCTGGCCTCGCAGTTGCATTTAGGTCGACTGGCGCGACTTCCCAACGTGCTTGCGAGCCTGCGGGCAGTACCGATTCTCAAGGCGATGCTTCGGCGCGGATTCACAACCGTGCGCGACGCGGGAGGTGCTGACTTTGCCCTTGCGCAGGCGGTCGAGGACGGCACGATCGAAGGCCCGCGTATCTATCCTTCAGGCCGCGCGCTCTCGCAGACCGGCGGGCACGGCGACATGCGTGAGCGTGGCGACAGCGTGGAACCTTGCGCCTGCGCGCCGAATGTGGGTGCGATTGCGCGGGTGGTTGACGGTGTGGATGCAGTGCGCAAGGCGGTGCGCGAAGAGATTCAGCGCGGCGCACGCCAGATCAAGATCATGGCCTCGGGCGGTGTGGCGTCGCCCAACGATCCCATCCATTTCCTGGGCTACAGCGAGGACGAAATCCGCGCCGCCGTCGAAGAGGCCGCCAACGCGGGAACCTATGTGATGGCCCACGCCTACACGGCGCGTGCGATCGTCCGGGCGGTCCGTTGCGGGGTTCGCAGCATCGAACACGGTAACCTGGTCGACGCCGAAGCAGCCAGGGTGATGGCAGATCACGGTGCGATCGCAGTGCCCACGCTCATCACCTATGAGGCGCTCGCGCGCGAAGGCGCGGCGCTCGGCCTGGCACCGGAATCGGTGGCCAAGATCGAGGCGGTGCGCGGCAAGGGTCTGTCGTCGCTTCGAATCTACGCCGACGCAGGCGTACGCATGGCTTTCGGATCCGACCTGCTCGGTGCGTCGCATCGCTTCCAGTCCGAGGAATTCCGGCTGCGCGCGGGGGTCCTCGGCGCGGCCGAGGCGATCCGGGCAGCAACCGTGCATGCTGCGTATCTGCTCGGGGAAGAAGGACAACTCGGCGTTGTTGGCGTGGGGGCGATTGCCGACCTTCTTTTGGTGAAAGGCAATCCGCTCGAGGATATCGGGCTGCTGTGCGATCAGGCGGACGAGGCGATTGCCTGGGTGATGAAGGACGGTCAGGTGGTTGCGCGCGCGTCGTGCGCTGCGAAACAGGCCACCTGACGCGACTCACCCGCGCGTGCCTCGAGCAGCGGTCGCTCAGCCTTGCAGCGCGCATCGGCAAGCGGGCAGCGGGGATGAAAAGCACAACCGGTGGGCGGCGCCAGCGGATTCGGGACCTCACCGGCAACGGGCGTGCGCGCCCTGCCGGTACGCTCCAGGTCGGGAATCGCATCGAGCAGCATGCGGGTGTAGGGGTGCAGCGGCGTCTCGAAGAGTTCGCGCTTGGACCCAACCTCGACCAGGCGACCCAGGTACATCACGCCGACCCGATCGCTCACGTGGCGTACCACGGCAAGGTTGTGGGAAATGAAGAGATAGGTGAGGCCCTGGTCGGCCTGCAGGTCCTTCATCAGGTTGAGCACCTGCGCCTGCACCGAGACGTCGAGCGCCGATGTGGGCTCGTCGCAAACCAGGAAATCAGGCTCGGAGGCGAGCGCGCGCGCAATCGAGATCCGTTGGCGTTGCCCCCCCGAGAACTGATGCGGGTAGCGTTCGGCGTCGGCCGCGGCCAGACCCACCTGATCGAGCAAGTGGCCGACCCGCGCCCCGATCGCAGTTTCCTCGCGTTTCAGTCGATGCACCCGGATCGGCTCGGCAATGATCCGGCCAACCGTCCAGCGTGGATTGAGGCTCGCGTAAGGATCCTGGAAGATCATCTGGATGCGGTGACGGACCTGGCGCTGCGGGGTGGCATCGGTGCTGTCGACCGGCGCGAGCGGGGCGCCGTCAAACCAGACCTCTCCAGCCGTGCAGGCGTAAAGACCAACCAGCAGGCGCGCAACCGTGGACTTTCCGCAGCCCGACTCGCCGACCAGTGCAAAGGTTTCCCCCTGGCTGATTGCAAAGCTCACTGCGTCGACCGCGCGAAGATGAAGTCGGGGCTTTCCTTCAAGAAGCCGATTGAGGAAGGGCTCGCTTACATCGAAGGTCTTGCTGATCGCACGGGCCTCGACGAGCCTGGTTCCCTTGGCGGGCGATGCGTTCATCCGACTTCCTCGGCCCGCCAACAGGCGGCGGAGGTGTTTCCGAGACGCTGCAACTCGGGCCGCTCGCGTTCGCACTGCGGGGCACGCCTTGTGCACCGCGGATGAAAAGCGCAGCCCGGGGGTATTGCGTTGAGTCGTGGCATTGCGCCGTCGATCTGTGCCAACCGCTGCCGGGTTTCCCGGACCGAGGGGATCGAGGCCATCAGTCCCTGGGTGTAGGGGTGACGGGGCCGGTGGATCGTAGCGTCGACCGGCCCGATCTCCGCGATCCGCCCGGCATACATTACGGCGACCCGATCGGCAGTCTCGGCAATCACGCCCATGTCGTGGGTGATCAGCATGATCGCGGTACCCGATGCGCGTGCAAGCGACTTCAGCAGCGTGATGATTTGGGCCTGGATCGACACATCCAGCGCGGTGGTTGGTTCATCGGCAACGATCAGCTTGGGTTCGGCAGCGAGTGCGAGCGCGATCACCACCCGTTGGCGCATGCCGCCCGAGAATTGGTGCGGGAAATGGTCGATCCGCACCTCGGGCGCAGGGATGCCGGTGCGCGCAAGCAGTTCGATCGCCCGCGCCCGGGCCTGAGCGCTGCTGAGCGGCAAATGGGTCTGGATGGTGTCGCTCAACTGCCGGCCAACGCTGAAGAGCGGATTGAGCGAGGTGAGCGGATCCTGAAAGATCGCGGCGATTTCCTTGCCCCGTACGCGCCGCATGGCCTCCAGGGGCAACTGGTCGATGCGCCGGCCTTCGAGCAGGATTTCGCCCGCGGCGATTCGCCCCGGAGGCTCGAGCAGTCCGATGATCGCAGCGCCCGTCAGGGACTTCCCGGCGCCCGACTCGCCAACGACCCCGAGTGTTTCGCCCCGCGCGATCGAAAAGCTCACATCGTCGAGTGCAGTGAGCACCCCGCGGCGCGTGGGGAACTCCACCCGCAAGCCGCGCACCTCGAGCAGCGCTGTACCCGGGTCTGCAAGCGGCGGCGCAGGCGCATACCCGGACGCCACCGAAAACCCGGGGTGTGCGCTGCGCGGTTCAGTGGAGCTTGGGGTTGAGGGCATCGCGCAGCCAGTCACCCAGCAGATTCACCGACATGCACAGCAGCACCAGCGCTGCGCCTGGAAACACCACGAGCCACCACTCGCCCGAGTAAAGGAAGTTGTTGCCGTTGTTGATCATCGTACCGAGCGAAGGCGTCGTGGGCGGAACGCCCACGCCCAGAAAGGAAAGCGTGGCCTCGGTGATGATCGCGGTGGCAATGTTGATGGTTGCGATCACGAGCACGGGTCCCGTGACGTTGGGAAGTACATGCCGCAGCATGATCGTGAGGCGCGGCACCCCGATCACCCGCGCGGCCTGCACATACTCCTTGTTCTTCTCCACCAGCGTCGAGCCGCGGACCGTACGCGCATACGAGACCCAGTTGGCCAGGCTGATCGATCCGATGAGCACCAGGATGGCCAGCGTGTCGCCCTGGCCCTCGTGGCTGAACACTGCGCGTGCAACTCCGTCGATGAGGAGGGCAATCAGGATGGCCGGAAAGGACAGTTGCACATCGGCAATGCGCATGATCACCGCATCGATCCGACCGCCGACGAACCCCGATACAAGGCCAAGGGCAACACCGAGCAGCATCGCGAGCAGCACCGAACTCAGGCCCACCAGCAAGGAGATGCGCGAACCGTAGAGGATCGTCGAGAGCACATCACGTCCCTGATCGTCGGTGCCAAGCCAGTAGCGCATGCTGCCCTGCGCAGCCCATGCCGGCGGCAGCAGCGAGTCATTGAGGTCGAGACTGGCAAGATCGAAGGGATTGAAAGGCGCAACCCATGGCGCGAACACCGCTCCGCAGGCCATCGCAAGTGCCACGAGAAGCGCTCCCTGCGCAACCCGGGAGCGCAGGAAACTGTAGCCCACCGGGCCGTCGAACCATTGCCGCATCATGGCGTGAAGGCCCGCCCCGGCGCACACCGCGTCATGCGGGCCCCACCGATCAAGCCCTCGACGCCGTGGGTCGTTCCACCCGCAGTCGGGGATCAACCGCGAAGTAGAGCAGATCGACCGTGAGGTTGATCACCACGAACACCAGCGAAATCATTACGAGGTAGGCTGCCATGATCGGAATGTCGGCGGTCTGTACCGACTGGATGAAGAGCAGCCCCATCCCTGGCCACTGAAAGACGGTTTCAGTGACGATCGCAAAGGCAATGAGCGAGCCCAGCTGAAGTCCCACGATCGTGATCACCGGGACCAGGGTGTTCTTGAGCGCGTAGGTGAAGTTGACCATCTTTTCGCGAAGTCCCCGGGCACGGGCGAACTTGATGTAGTCGGTGCGCTGCACTTCGAGCATTTCGGCGCGAACCATGCGCATGATCAGCGCGATCTGGAAGATCGCAAGCGTGATCGAGGGCAGGATCAGGTGACGCAGCCCGTCGGCCGTCAGCAGTCCGAGGCTCAGGCCCTGCCAGCGGAGGACATCGCCGCGACCGTAGGAAGGAAGCCAGCCGAGCAGCACAGCAAACAGGAGAATCAGGAAGATCCCCAGGAGAAACACCGGCAGCGACACCCCGAGAAGCGAGACTCCCATGAAGATCTGGCTGAGAAGACTGTTTCGTCTCAGGGCAGTGTAGACGCCCATCGGAATCCCGGTTCCGAGCGCAAGCACTCCGGCGCAGACGGCGAGTTCGAGCGTGGCCGGAAACCGCTCGGCCAGCAGTTCCGACACCTTGCGCCCTTGACGGTACGACACCCCGAACTCGCCCTGCATCGCGTTGCCCACGAAATGCATGAACTGCACATGGAAGGGGTCGTTGAGTCCGAGGTCCCTGCGCAACTGCTCGCGTTGCTCGGCAGTCGCGTCCTGTCCGAGCATCGACAACACCGGGTCTCCCACGTACTGGAACAGTGAGAAGGCAATGAACCCCACCACCAGCATCACGATGCAGGCCTGGAGAAGGCGTCGGAGAACAAACACAAACATGGCGCACCGCCAGAGCGGATCAGGATTGCGGATCGCCCCGGCCACCAGCACGCGTGGCGGTCGCCGGGCTTGACATCCTGCCGGGCACCACCCGGGGCAGGGCGTCCTCCGGCACTCGGACGGTCGCGGCACCAGCGGCTCGACGCGTCCTCAGCAAGGGCGGATCCTGAACGTGGGCAACGGCGCGGCAGGTCCGCACCGCCACCCGGGGGGCGTTGGATCCAGCTTGCCTACTTCACGGTCGCGTAGTACATCTTCGGTGCATCGTTGGAGTTGTGCGCGATGCTCACCGACTTCTTCATGGCCCAGGGCCTCATCTGATGGTGCAGCGGAATGTAGAGCGCGTCGTCGCGGGTGATGGTGAGTGCCTCGCGGATCAAGGCGTCGCGCTTAGCCTTGTCCATCTCGGTTTTCATGCTCTCGACCAGTGCGTCAACCTTGGCGTTACTCACTTTGCTGAGATTGAAGTTTCCGTCTGCTCCGCTGGTACGGGTGCGCACAAGTGATTGCAGCGAGTAGAGCGCATCATAGGTGGCGACGCCCCAGCCGAGAAGGTAGGCGCTCGAATCGAAATTCTGGATCTTGGCGATGAAGGGTCCGAAGGGCATCGCGTTGAGCCGGGTTTTCACGCCGACCTTCGCCCACATGCCAACGATCGCCTGGCAAACCTCTTCATCATTGACATAACGGTTGTTGGGACAGTCGAGGGTGAATTCGAAACCGTTGGGGTAACCGGCCTCGGCGAGCAGCCTCTTCGCTCCCTCGATGTTGGCGGGGCCGACCTTGTCGAGCTCAGCACTGTGGCCGTTGACACCCGGCGCAACAAGGATGGCGGCGGGCAAGGACAGGTTGCGCATGATGGTGCGCTGAATGGCAGGACGGTCGACCGCCATGGAAAGGGCGCGCCGCACCCTCACATCCTTGAAGGGGTTTGCGCCCTTCTGGCCGTATTTGAGTTCATCGCTGCCCTGGTCGAGTCCGATGAAGATGGTACGTACCTCGGGACCGTCGAGCACGAAAAGGTTCGCGTTGGAGCGAAGCTTGCTCACGTCCTGCGTGGGAAGATCGGTGACGAGATCGACGTCGCCGGCAAGCAGCGCGGCAACGCGGGTTGCATCAGCCTTGATCGGCGTGTAGATCACCTCGGTGACGTTGCCGTCGAGCTTGCCCCACCAGTTCCGGTTTGCGGTCATCACGATCCGCTGGTCGGGTGCCCACTCCTTGATGATGTAGGGCCCTGTGCCATTGGTATTGCGCGAGGCGAAGGTATCCTCCTTGGCCTTGTAATCCTGGACTTTTTCCGACTTGTTCTTGACCGCCCAATCACGGTCCATGATGAGAAAGGTCACCAGACTGTTGAGGAGAACGGGGTTGGGCTTGTCGAGAATCATGTCGATCGTGTGGTCGTCGATCTTGCGAATCTCCTTCACCCCCGCCACATAAATCTGCATCGTTCCCTGCGGCTGCCGGATGCGGTCGAAGGAAAAAACCACATCGTCGGCTGTAAACGCCGCACCGTCGTGGAACTTGACGTCCCGGCGGAGGTTAAACCGCCAGGTGGTCGGATTGAGGGCCTGCCAGCTTGTGGCGAGACTTGGCTCGATATTGTACTGTTTGTCGTAGCGAACAAGTCCCTCGTAGGCGTGCCCGACGACATTGTTGGTCGTTGCGTGGTTTTGCGAGTGCGGATCAAGGGTGAGGATATCGTTTTGGGCGGCCCACTTGATCGGTGCGGCCTGCGTCCCGCCGAGGCTGATCAGGGAAAAACCGAGGGCAAGGCATCCGGTCAGCGCGACGCTGCGGATTCTTGCGGTGACCGCCACTGGAAAACCCCGCATGCTCCGGGCAAAGGAAACGGCTTGAGGTTTGAACATGATCCACTCCCTGTTGGTGAATCCGGGATCTTAGAACTCTCACGACCAAACCGTAAATCCCCGACTGCTCGAGGTGGTTTGGCTGGCCCGAAGCAGGCACTGAGGTGCCCAGGGTTTGCGGGTTTCGTTCGGAGCCTTGACCCGGAGTGTGATTCGGGTGGAGGACAGGGTTTGCAGAAGGCGGCGGCCGGCAGCCCTGGGGCAAGGCTTGGCGTTGCTCAATTCAGCAGTCTCACCCTCTTTTCGGCGTAGAGCGCCGCCAGCAACTGGCCCAGGGCTTGCCAGTGCCCGGGTTGCAAGTGCTGCAATTCACGCGGCAGAGGCTGACTTTGGGGGTTGGCAATGAAACAAAAAGCCTTCTCCACAAGCTCGGTCGACAGTGTTTCGATCTGCATGGTCAACTCCATCCTTGAGTGGGGGCCGGATCGGTTGTCCCTGGCCGCCTTGCGAGAGGGAGTTGGGGTCAGCAGTCTGCGAAATCAACCCCGCAGATACGCTGGAAGAGCAGAAAGCCGTGACGTTGGAAGAGCAGAAAGCCGTGGAGTTGGGGGCTTGGGAGCCTGATGCCACCGCGAGAACTGTCAGATGTCCGGTTTCCGGTGCATCTGGTCGGTGGCCGACCAGACCCGCAGGAGGGCCCGGAGGCCCTTAGGACAGTGGATCTTTGGCCCGTGACGTTCAAACGTCCCAGAGGGTTCAAAGCCCAGGAGGCCCGCAAGCCGTGGAAATCTTTCAACCCAAAGCGTGATGGACCGGAAGACCCGCCCTCTGCTCGCCGCCACGGCGGCAGTTTGGGTGCACTCGGAGGATCTAACCCTCCAATCCGGCCTCAGCGCAGAGCGTCCTCTGCAAGTGCGCGCGCAACTGCGCGGTCGTCGATCATGAAGCGACCCTCGCGGATCGCGGCCTTGATCTCCTCGAGCATTCCGGTGTTGAGCGCTGGCGGGTCGCTCATCCAGGAGTCGTCGCTGATCGAGGCCATCCGGTCGGTACGGACTGCGGGCTGGCTTGACGGGGCTGAGGTTTGCGCTCCAGCGGGATTCTGCGTGAGGCGCGCCAAGTCCGGACTACGGCCGCCAGCGCTTTCACGCACGCCCTCGGCACTGACCGTGGGCGACCCGGAATTGGCGAGCGGAGAAGAGATTGGAGCAGCGTGGATCTTCATGCATCGGATAGTAAACGAGTCCGTTCTGCAATGCAAGCTCTGCCCCTGGTCCATAAAAAGGTTTTGGCCCCTTTAGTACCCCAATCAACCGCAGTGTCCACGTTGGCGTGGTTCGGGATTCAGTTGCGTCGTTCGAGGGCGTAGTCACAAAGCGCAACGAGTGCCCGTTGCGCCTCGCCTTCGGGTAGGAGGCGGGCCGCCTCGCGAGCGGCAGCGGCTTCGCGTTGCGCCTGGCATCGGGTGTAGTCCAGCGCTCCGCTGTCACGCACTGCAGCGAGGATGCGCGGAAAATCGGGGTGTTCGCGATCCACCCCACCTGCGCCAAGCGCCTCCCGCACCATGTTGCGCTGGCTCAGCGTGCCGGTCCGGACGACATGGATAAGGGGCAGCGTGGGCTTGCCTTCCCTCAGGTCGTCGCCAGGGCGTTTGCCCGTTTCGAGGAAAGTCCCCTCATAGTCGAGGACGTCGTCGATCAGTTGAAATGCGGTTCCGAGCCGTCCGCCATATTCGGCACAGGCGAGTTCGAGGCTGGCCGGGACCTGACAGAGGATTGCAGCCAGTTGGGCAGCCGCCTCAAAGAGTCGGGCGGTCTTGTAGCGGATCACCTTGAGGTAGCGCTCCTCGTCCACGTCAGGGTCACGAACATTGAGGAGTTGCAGCACCTCGCCCTCGGCGATGGTGTTGGTGGCGTCTGCGAGCACCTGCATCACCCGCATCAGGCCCGGTTCAACCATCATCTGAAATGCGCGCGAATAGAGAAAATCGCCCACGAGGACCGAGGCGGCGTTGCCGAAGGCTGCATTGGCGGTTTCGCGACCGCGGCGCAGGTCTGACTCGTCGACCACATCGTCATGCAACAACGTGGCGGTGTGGATGAACTCCACGACCGCCGCAAGCAGGAGTGCATGCCGGTCGGGCGCGGCATCACGGCGTAGCGCCCGACTCAGCAGGCAAAGGATCGTAGGCCTGAGCCGCTTGCCGCCTGCCCCGATGATGTACTCTGCGACGGTCTGGATCAGCCCCACCTCGGAGTGGAGACGCTCCCGGATCACGTCGTCGAGGCCGCGCAGGTCGGTGGCAATGAAGGGAAAGCGGTCAGCGGGTGGAGTAGCGCTGAAGACCGACCGAGGCATGGGTACTTGGTTCACCGCGCGATTATACGGAGCGACCGTCGAGCGGGATGGGGCCGGGGTGCGCGCATGCACTTTGGCGATCCACTGCGATCGAAGCACGTGGACGGCAGCGGATCGATCCAGGGCAAACGAAGGAGATGGGCCTGGGGAGCGCGCGAAAGTGCGACCCGGGACCCGGTCCAGTCTCATCAGAGCTGATCTTAGGGATCTGATCTGATCTGATCTGATCTAATCTGAAGGATCTCATCCGGGCTTTGACCCGAATGATCTTTACGGATAATATCTGCGGTTAACCAGAGTTTGGGTCGTTGCTTTGCCGGGTGGGTTCCGGAGGGGATCCCGACCCCGCAAGCGCTTCCGCAGGGTTGTCCGGCGGTTCCGTGCCGGGGGCCCGTTGCGCTCCCCTCGAGTCTGGGTTGGCTGGCTCGGATTGCCTCAACAGGTCGAGTCGCCTGGGTACTCACCCAGGGCGTGAAGGATTTTGCAGGGAATACTTATGTATGCAGTGATCAAGACAGGTGGCAAGCAGTACAAGGTTGCTCTGGGCGAGAAACTGAGGATTGAGCAGATCGCAGCCGAAGTTGGCGCGGTGGTGAGGCTCGATCAGGTCTTTGCCGTGGGAAGCGGTGAAACGATCGCTCTAGGCGATCCGCTGCTTGCCGGTGCCAGCGTGCAAGCCACGGTGCTTGCACACGGTCGCCACGACAAGGTGCGGATTTTCAAGATGCGCAGGCGCAAGCACTACCAGAAACGGCAGGGCCACCGGCAGAACTTCACCCAGATCCAGATCAGCCACATCGGACTCGGGGAAGCTGTGGGAACTGCAGAGGCGGGCGGGCCAGCACAGGGACCAACATCCGCCGACCGCAGCGGAGACGCCAGCGGCGCCAGCGGCGGAGATGCCATCGGCTCTAGCGGCGGAGATGCCAACGGCGCCAGCGGCCGCGTCTGAGGCAATCGCCAACTGAAGGGATCCCAATCCACCTCCACCGGTGCGAAGGCTCAGCGATCGGCACCTGAGCGAAGCCCACGCCTCCAACACCTGAGCGAGGGCTCAGCCATCTACAACCAAGCGACGCGGCCGCGAGCGCCGCGCGCAATCCGGGCACGAAGGAACTGGCAGACATGGCACAGAAGAAAGGCGGCGGATCGACCCGCAACGGACGCGATTCCGAATCCAAGCGACTTGGGGTGAAGGTCTTCGGTGGACAGGAGATCTCTGCTGGAGCCATCATCGTGCGCCAGCGCGGCACCCAGTTTCATCCAGGTCCGAATGTGGGGGTGGGCAAGGACTTCACGCTCTTTGCGCTTGCCGATGGGCATGTGCGATTCCGGGTGAAGGGCCCCTTGAACCGGCGCACCGTCAGCGTCGAACCGCTCCAGGCCTGATCGCCATCCGCTGACGGGAGCGCTGCTCCGGGCGGATCGATGCGCCGATGGCGTGATCCCTTGCCGCCATGAAGTTTGTTGATGAGGCCTGGATCGAGGTGCTCGCCGGCGCCGGCGGCAATGGGGTGGTTTCGTTCCGACGCGAAAAGTACATCCCCTTCGGAGGGCCCGATGGCGGCGATGGGGGCCGTGGAGGGTCGGTTCATGCGGTGGCCGATCCCAACATCAACACCCTGATCGACTACCGTTATGCGCGCAAGTTCACCGCGCGCAAAGGGGAGAACGGACGAGGCTCCGACCAGTACGGCGCAGCAGGCGATGACGTGCTGCTGCGGGTGCCGGTCGGTACCCGTATTCGCGATGCGGAAAGCGGAGATCTGCTTTTCGACCTCACCCAGCCCGGAGAGCGGGTCTGCCTTGCCAGGGGAGGCGATGGGGGCCAGGGCAACCTGCACTTCAAGACTTCAACCAACCGCGCACCCCGCAGGGCCACCCGCGGCTGGCCGGGTGAGGAGCGCAAGCTGCAACTCGAACTTCTGCTGCTCGCCGACGCTGGACTTTTCGGGCTTCCAAACGCCGGCAAGTCCACGCTGATTGCCGCCCTCTCCAACGCACGACCGCGGATCGCGGATTACCCGTTTACGACACTGCACCCGCAACTCGGCGTCGTGCGGGTGGGACCCGAGCGCAGTTTCGTGTTGGCCGACCTTCCCGGGCTGATCGAAGGCGCCTCCGAGGGTGCAGGGCTCGGGCACCAGTTCCTGCGGCATCTGCAGCGCACCCACCTGCTGCTCCACATCATCGATGTGCTGCCCTTTGACCCCGGAGCCGATCCGCCGGCCCAGGCCCGCGCGCTGGTGCGCGAGTTGCAGCGCTACGACCCGGCGCTTGCCGCCAAGCCACGCTGGGTGGTGCTCAACAAGATTGACATGCTCGAGGCCCCCACCGCGCGAGCGCATCTCGATGGCCTGCGCAAGCGGCTGCGTCTTGCACGCGGCACGCCGTGCTTTGAAATTTCGGCACGCACCGGCGAGGGCATCCGTGCACTGCTCTACGCCGTGATGGACCATATCGAAGCGGGTCGGGAACCGTTGGCGCCGGAACCGGATGTGCGCTTTCAGCCACTTGGGGCCTGAAATGCCAGCGGCCCCGCGGCAAGTGCTCTGCGATGCGCAAAGGCTGGTGGTGAAGGTAGGGTCCAGCCTGGTGACCGATGAGGGGCGAGGACTGGATGTGGCCGCGGTGGCCAACTGGGCGCATGAGATTGCGGCCTTGCGCCAACGCGGGCGCGAGGTGCTGCTGGTGAGTTCGGGTGCGGTCGCCGAAGGCATGAAGCGACTTGGCTGGAGTCGCCGACCCCACGCCATGCAGCAGTTGCAGGCTGCTGCGGCCGTGGGCCAGATGGGCCTGGCGCAGGTGTACGAGAGCGAGTTTCGGCGTCACGGCATGCAGACCGCGCAGATTCTGCTCACCCATGACGACCTCGCCGACCGCACCCGGTACCTCAACGCCCGCTCCACGCTCACGACGCTGCTCGCGCTCGGTGTGGTGCCGGTGATCAATGAAAACGACACCGTGGTAACCGACGAGATCAAGGTGGGAGACAACGATACGCTCGGCGCGCTGGTGGCCAACCTCATCGAGGCCGATGTTCTGCTGATCCTCACGGATCAGGCAGGGCTCCACACCGCCGACCCTCGCATCGACCCCCAGGCGCGCTTGCTCCACAGGGTGCGCGCCGGCGACCCAGCGCTCGAGTCGGCGGCAGGAGGTGCGGGGAGCCCTCTGGGCAAGGGCGGGATGTTGACGAAGGTGCTCGCTGCGCGGCGCGCAGCCTCGGGCGGTGCACACACCGTGGTGGCGAGCGGTCGGGAGCCCGGGGTGCTTCGGCGGCTGGTTGAGGGTGAGGAGCTCGGTACGCTCTTTG
>Ga0194133_10005439_pt1 | contig 16202 bp, 5 predicted proteins | sample TA2KigOf40mmetaG_FD_155448 | JGI IMG/M metagenome (GOLD analysis project Ga0194133, IMG submission 155448) | Freshwater microbial communities from Lake Tanganyika, Tanzania - TA2015055 Kigoma Offshore 40m | ecosystem: Environmental > Aquatic > Freshwater > Lake | place: Tanzania: Lake Tanganyika...
AATTCCTAGCCAAATAGTCTGTCTTCAATCAGAAAAAGGTAAAAAAAGCTATAGCAATTAATTTATCTACTAAAAGAAAATCTGTGGAATTTGTTCCCCCTGAGTGTCAATATTTTTTCCTCCAAAATTGTAAAAATAAGTTATTTAAGTCTTTTTTGTGGATTTGCCCAAGTAATATTATTATCAAATCAATCAAGGTAGTTGTATTGAAAATTATCAGTATGAGGATCCTGAAGAAATATCTTGGAATCTAGTAAGGTATACATAAGTTATAACATACATAGTAAAATTATTTGGTTCAAATACCATTTTAATTATGTTGTTGGATAAACAAATAAAATCATGTGTCTCATTAAGGATCTGATTCTTTCTGGGGAAAATGGAATAAGGAATTCAAAATACAAATAGAAGAACATTTTTATCACTTAATTGATGCTTTTATGTTACATGAAAAGATGCAATATAAAAACATTACCATGATTTTTAAATTTGTAAGGAAATTTTTTCATTAAAGGCATTCTGTGGCTGGGAATTTTTGCTGTTGAGGGAACCTGTAGTCAAAGCTTGCCTGGAGGTGCCAGGATCTGAACTCCCAGCCCTTATGATATGATCCTGAGAAAGTGTTAAGTTCTTCTATGGGGTTGCCGTACCTGAGGGGTAATAGACACCTGACTGAGAACAAAGATCTAAGATTGTGGGTTCAATCCCAGCGGCCCATGCCAGCAATTTTTCAACCTCGGATTGCAAAAAAATCAGCTATAAGCATCCTCACAGTCAGGGTAATAGTAATCTGCATTGACCATGACTTCTATGGTGGGACACTTAAAAAGATGTTGATCGTGCATTAACATTGGATGAGTCTATACTGCACAAGATCATTATTATTATCATGTGCCTGCTCTGAATTGTTTGAGCTATTGTAGAAATGAAATCAATCCAACCTATTTGATGATTACTTCATAATTCTCAGGAACTTTACTTTTTAATCCTGATTAACAATTTTTTTAAGGAGACCTTTCGAGCCTGCTCTGACATAGCAATAGTTCCACATCCAATGTTGTCATCACTAATAAAAAACAAAGAGGAAGAGGCAAGATTAAGACAAAATGGAAATCAACAGTTTTTAACATGTTTTTTTTTAAATTTTAGACTGATAATGATGAAGATTTCTTTGACGGATCGGTTGTGGAGAACGAAGACGATTCCGACGACGACGAAGACGACAATTCATCCAAATTTGATATTGAGCAAAAAGAGGCTCTCTTAAGGTTATATATGAGTTTCTCATGATCTTTTCCTTTAAAGAAAAGTTAAGCACTTTTATTTGTCAAACAGGAAGAAGAAAATTTTACTGGAAAAAGTTTTGCGTAAAATACGTACTTTGATGAACAATTTGGACATCCAAACAAATCCGGATGGAAAGTTTTATGAAACAAAAGACTCATACAAAGGTGATTTCTTAAATTTTCTACAAATAATCTTTTTTTCATTTTACTTAGAAAGTTGATTAATTTCTTCAAAGGTTTGATTTAGACCCTATGATTTCTCTATCTCAGTCTCTTTTTACTTTGTTGTCTTTTCTTGTTGGAAAAAAATCAAAATCAGAAGCAGTTAGTCTTATAATGGATTATGAAGGCTGAAGGACAGATGGGACTTTCCATAGTTGTAGTCACTGCTGCTCCTTTAAAACTTAGATAAAAGCCAAACCGGTGTTTGTCGTACCTGAAAAATCTCAGGCAAGAGATGTTTTTAGAGAAACATTCCCTTACCCTTAATTAGAATCAATCAGACTGACTTATCTCTCTATTTTCTATCTCAAGCCACTATAATGAAATTATTCTTTTCTTCCTTTGATTTAAAATCAAACACTAAACAGCTCAAAAAAGAGGATAATTATGTTTTTGTATTATTATTAATAATCCATAAAACTGTCAATTTTCAGGGAGCAGCTCTAATGGAAAATTTGAAATTGAGCATGATGATAAAAGGTAACAAAATACCCGAAGAGTTTTTATCCAACTATAATCTTTCCCACCTTTCAATGATAACTTTAGGTCTCCTCGAAAGGATTCTCCTAACTGGTGGGAAAAGATAACCTCAAACAGGCACTAATGTTACTCTTCAAAAATTATTTGGTTTGACATCCAATAAATACAAAAGTTAACCAGCAATTTTTAACTTCATTATGAATACTTAAGAAATGGTCAAAGTTTAACCATGTGTACTATAGTATACCCAAAAGTTTAGCTTTAGATATGAATCAATCAGTTATCTTTTAGAAAGACAAATTAAAGTTTCCAAATCAAAGCAAAGAATCATATTGATCTATTATTGAATTCAGAAGGCCCTGCATTAACTAATTAGATTAATCAGGGTATGGGTCAAAACTGATCATGATTTTACCTTAATTTAAGGATAGACCTATTGGTAGAAGGACAAACTGACATACAAGAGACAAAGTGAGCTATATTGGTTCTATGATATTTTAGCTGAAGAGCCTGAAAGACTAAATCCTATTCTAACTAGCAACATGTACTTGAAATGCAGAAATCCAAACCAACAATATTTTTTATTTTTCAAAACCAAAGATTGGCAGATAATGTATAACTAAAAGAATTTCTTCCAAAGGTTACTTGAACCCCGCTTTTTCATCCCTTTTAATGTTTTTTATTACCAGACAAAGTGATGATAATGTTTATGTTCTAGTACCTAATTTAGATTTTTTAGAAATGCATCTTATTTCATTAAACTATGGATGCATTTCTTAATGTTAAATTTCATTCTCTTTGATAGGCTGTTCTTTCAGAGGCGTTAAGATTCTTAAAAAGGCTATATTATTTTTATGAGTGTTATGGTGCAGAAAGAAAGATCCAATAAATTGAATTTGAAGGATCTAAGAGATGGGTTTAAAGATTTCCAGTTTCAAAGGTAAAAAAGAATTGGATGTTTTTCTATTAAATTGACTTTAAAAATAAATATCTTTTCTCTGTTAGTAGTGAGATTCAAGACAAAAGATATTTTAAGTTGACCCATGGAATGAATCTGATGCCAAATGACAAATACTCTTTAAAAAATTTGGTATCAAAGTCATGTCCTGCAATTCTATCTCTAAAAAAAAGAGAAATTGCTACCTGAACTGTTTTGTCGCACTAACACAAATAAATATGTGTGTAATTGGAAAAACCCCAACATCTGCCGGCCAAATTTGCACAGAACTCAACCCAAATTCAGGATTACTCAATAACAGGGTTGCCGTGGCCTAATGGTCATGGCACTTGGCTGGGGATCTGAGGGTCGTGGGTTCAAATCCCAATAGGAACCTCCTGGCATTGCCACAATAAATGCAACAAAAATTTTTAGTCAAATTAGGGTATGCCTTTAATGATTAACTTCCAAAGGTGTACTACTAAAATTAAAAAAAACACCTCTGTTTCATGCACCTTGGAGGCCAACAACGTCAAATTATCCTGGTCAGTGCATGGCCTTAGATTTCAATTTTAGAATGTCATTCCTCTTAATAGGTTTGTTCTGCAAATTCTGTGTGGCCTTCATAGAGTAGCACAAATATTATTCCTTTTTGAAACCATTATTTTTCTGACGGCGTTGAAATCTCCGTCTAAAAATAAAAATAAATCGATAAAGAAAGAAAAATGAAAGTGAATGCAAAGTTACACATAGATTGAGATTATGATCCACTATATTAGAACTAAGAGAAGTATAATGAGGGAAAGTTAATCATGTTGTAGAAGCTAGAGAAAGAGAAGTTTATTTTTAATCATTTGGATTTTTTGCTAGCATCTGGATATAAAAAATTAATATCAATATTCTTATTCTTATTCTTTTATTGAACTCAGGCGATTCAACATTACATGATGTAAATCTTTATAAGAGTTGTGACCCCCCAAAGAAATTTTGGGGGGATAATAATGATAAGAACAAGTACAATAAACCAAAATTAAAACAAAATTAAAAGTTTAGTAGTTTAATATATTGACTGATTATCAGTATTGGTCAAAATCTTTACAAACTTTCAGCAATTTCACTGTCAATTAAGCACTGATAGTGGAGAGATTTACGGATGTCTCAATGGATGTTCAATGATGGGAAAAATATTTATGTGATCTCAGTAAGAATAACACGCCTTCTAGAAATGACTTTGAAAACTATTTTTGTGAAAGTTTTCCAATCAATTGCTTCTAAAACTTTTTTTTGCAACTTGAAATTGCAATTTTTTTCAAAGTTTTTGGCTTAAAGGTCAATATCAACCAATAAAATTAAACTACCACAACCTTCAATTGACGAAATAAATGAATGGATTTGTCTTTTCTTGAAAAGCCATTCATTTCACGGTTGTTTTATTTCCAACAAAGAACCATAATAAAGTTCTTAAGAAGAGAGAAGAAAATTTGAAACTTCAGGTCAGGTTTACAACCGAATTTGTGCCTTCCTTATCTAGTTTTTGGGCCAGCTAATGGTGAAATTTCCCTTTGAAAGAACCATTGGATAATTGTTTTGAGAAAATTTGGCAAATGCCTTTTTGCCTTTTTTTGTACATATATTGTTTTTAGTCATTCTAAAAAACAGCAAACAAAATTTAAGATGCTTCAAAATAGAAAATCTTTATTTATATTTGAAACAAATGAGTTTCTCTTTTAATTTCAAAAATATATTTGGATGCATTCGTTGTTCATTTTGTATTTACAAAGGAAGCAAAAATAGTTTGAGAACAAAAAAAATCACCCTCCCCTCACACAACATGCAAATCCTCTCCCTCTAACAAGAATGGCTGGCCTGATGGATCTAGTTGGACCAAGTAGAGATAATGTTTTCTCTGAGAATTTAAGATTTCTCCAGATTTTATCCTTCTGGCCTTTTAACGCCTTGCTGCGCTGGAGCAAGCAGATACAAAATTGGATAGTTGATCTTTAAGCGTCCAAAGTCAGACTGGATTTTTACTGCTGTGGGTTTTTTTCTTTAAAAAGTGTTCAAAGAAACAATATAAAGTTGGTAAGATATTTTAAAATCCTGAATATCTTGAAAATTATCGATCAAAAAACACCTTTATTAGAGCTCTTTCCACGTCAACCATGAAAAAATGAGCCAAAAAAATTTACTAAATAGTTTTGTACTTTTGTTGGCTTAGTTGCTACACCTTTGAGTAAAAAATAATCAAAAAATGTTCAATAGTAAATAATAAAATAATGGTTGGATTTAATTGAGGAAGCCCTCCAAAGATTGCCACATGGAACTGTTGTAAAGTCAACACTGATCTCATTCACTTGATTTGGTGTTATAATAATCAGTTCTCTATACAAGCTATCTTTAGATTACTTTTCATAGAATTACAAATTAATTGAAAGAATAATTCAATGTATAAGTGGTCACTGTTGGTTGAATTGGTTCACTTGGGGTTGTGACTTTGACTGGGAGCCAAACTCATAATTTCACCAGAGTGGATTAATGATCTTATAAGGGCTAAATTAAAATATCATATCAAGTAATAGTTGTGTTATGATATCAATGTGTTCAACAGCCTAAAGTGTCCAACATTCATTAAAAATGGGCGCTTTGAAAGTGTGCAAACAGAACATTTTCCAGTACAATTCAAACCTTTAAAACAATTCTTTATTCATTTCATCAGGATTTAGAGTATGCCACTTCAATATGACATAAATTGATCAATTATCTCTAGCTTAATGAATTTACCATGGTAATTCAATGGACTCTAAAATTCAGCTGCAATAGAATTGTTAAAGTTAGCATCGCATCTATCAATTGAAATAAACTTGACAAAGGGTGTCAGAGATGGTTGTTAATTCAATTTCACAGTCGCTTAAGACAACTATTCGAAACTTTTGAATGCTCCTTTCAGTCAAGACACATTGTTTCCCAACCTTGATCTTGAAGATTTTGCCTTTTTTTCTCCTATTTCAGTCGACAGATGGTCAAACTCAACTGATGGGGCAGCTGTAGTTGAGCCAAGCCTTTTTCAAAGCCAATAGCTAAAAAAGAAATAACCTATCTTTGTTCTATCAGCAATTATTCACAGCTGGATATGTAGAAATGAAAAAGGTGTTAGAAAATGCACAAAATGTTAGCTTGAATCCATTAAAATGATTTTTTGATTGATTGATTGACAGCTTTTATTTTGGAACTAATTATTCTAAATACAAACAAGTGTTGACTTTACAATAATTGTCAAGTGGCAGTACAAGATGTAATTAATCAATTATATTATGCAATAAATTAAGTTATTAAATCTTGTAATTAGGCATTATGTTGAAACTACCTAAACAAAGAGTCTAGGACTCTAATGCAATCATTACTGAAGTTTAGGCCATTCCATGGTTGCTTAACATTTTAAATGAAATCTAATCTGTCTTCATTGATTACTTTACAGATTTATTAGTTGAATTATCATAGAATTTGCCTAAACCAGGTTTCCTCTTCATAGGTTCTATTTAGAAGATCTAGGAGTGGTTATGGTTTACAGTCTCTAAATGTCTTAATTATTTTTAGAGGCTGTAAGAAAGTATGTCCATTCAGTTGGGTTAGCGCGTTTGCATCCAGGTCTAGTCTAGAGAGTTTCTAGTAATAGTCCGAACATGCTGATCGTAAAAGTCTATAAGGGAGTGAATTAAATTTTGCTTTATATCTCCGTTTAGTGAATTCGAACCAACCACTGCAACAATAAAAGACAGTGCTATAAAAGTGGACTTGAGGCAACTGGTCAGTTTTCTTTTTGTCTGGCTTTTCTTATTTTGGTTAGGAGGAATTAGTTCTCCTTAAAACAAAAAAATTCCCAGCTCTGAAAACTGGGTTAACACTTGAGTGTCATTCAAACTTTACTTTGAGTCATGAGTAAAACTTTGCTTTTATCTGGATGCTCTAAGCTAGAGCTTACTTGATAGAACTATTCACAGCATGGGGATGCCCTACAATTTTTGCTTCTAATCTTGAAATCTTTTTTCAAAGAAATCTTTTTCAAAACTATCAAGTGTGAGTTTGAGAATTCTTTTCAAAAGTTTGACAAAACTAGTTTGCTTTATCATCTTCATGGTTACAAAAGCAAAACAAGTTTCACAACCAAATCACGACTCACGAAGTTGACAGAGTTGAAAACAGCTTTCAAGAGCAGTAAAGAAGTTTCAAACTGATTTCTGCAGATTTCACGTGGCATAATATTTTTTTCTAAATCTAACTTTTTCAGATCAAAGAATGTCTATTCAATAAAAAAGCAATGATTGATATGCTCTGATAAAGAAGGCAAATGAGGTATACCTGTGGTTACCCATCCAAATCTAGAATAAATCAGAACTTTACTGATTATTGGTTGAAACACTTTCTTAATATATCTAACTTGAGGTTAGAATAAAAGGATGGTGAAAAAAACTTTATGGAAAAAATATTTTAAGAAATTATGACTGCATGTGGTACCAGAGTTTCTGAATTGTATGAACTTATTTGAAGAATCAATAAGTACAGTTTTCAGTAAAGACTCACTTAATGTTAATTTGTTACAATGAAAAATTATTCTGACTGTGATATGCCTGGCATTTTTTACAGTTTGGTATGAAATTGCAATGCCAGAATCCAAAACACAAATCTCAGCTTTTGATAAAAGTTTCTCAGTTGTATGTGTTATGATTCATTTAAAGATAAAACATCAAATTTCTACCAATTTTATTAAATTTTCAGAAAAATTTAACATGATGAGAACAAACCAGTGAGGAAGACTCCATTCCAATACAATCCTGAGAATGGCATTCCAGGGACACAGGCCACTTTCCAGGCTAGAGGTCAGCAATAATCCAAGGATCAAATCCATGATTGCTGTTCCAACAGAGTTGGTGAATACAATAATTGATAATTTTCTCATGAGGGATATTGAAAATGAAATAAATTTTGTAAAAGGTTGTCACAGGAGGAAAATTACCTGCAAGTGCGTTTCGATTACGAAACTCACATATTATGCCAACACTGGAATCCAATAGTAGTGAATCCTACTCTGGAAATGATATTGATGATTCGGACAGTGTGAGGTCCAGCAACGACAGCGATTTGGCCAGAAGTCCGGCGGCAGATATTATAAGGGCAACTTACACAAGCCCATTGTTTGACCAATTAAATTCCAATCAGACAAACGAGCCCTGTCCAGTTGACGGATGTCCATTGAATCCGAAATCAAGGGTAACTTTTACTTTCTAACATGTAGATATATGTTGACTTACTGATTCCTAGCGGCAGGCTTGAGCATGTCGCTAGGTTCAGGTAAGGGGTGTTAACTTTAGTAACTCCTACGCCATGACTATGAGTATTTAAGGCCCCCAGTTCTTATAAAAGAAATGCAGGTATTTAAATATGCTCATAATGCTTTATTGAGTAGGTACTTTACAATACTTTAAAAATACACATAGAATATCCTTAAAATAACTATTTGCTATCTACTCTATACGGCTTACTTCTAAGCACACGGAGAATAACTAGTTAACTATTTTAAGGCACGCAGGCCTTTTATTGACATGTGAGGCGGGAGCGCGTTGATCAGGTGCGCTCAGGGATCAGATGTGAGTAAAAGTTGCGTGATCAAATAATGATACTTTACGTAATTTAAATCTTAAGGCTAAGATCCATGTGCCATCTACATTTATTACAAATTAAGCCTTCCTGTGATTTTTTATGAGTCTAATAGTAAGTGGGTAGAGATTGAAACCAGAGAAATCTTGGCGATGCCATTAAGTAAAAAAACATAATATCAGATCTGACCATCTGATTTCAGATAATAGGCTATTACTGCTATTAAAATTTACTAAATGTGACATCAAACGAAGGTAATCTTCATAATAAATAGGCCTGTTTTTGACTGAAGTGCCTTTGGTTTTTTTGCATTTCCAGGCTCAGGGTGTATGGAAGTCTAGGATTAGAATCTTCCCTAAGTAGATTGATTGACAGCTTATAGCTGGTTGAGGAGCTAATTCTTCTAATATCGAAGTATTAGACTTTACAATAATTCCTGACCCTATTATTGTGTCCTGCAGTCATCTGAATTGAATTTTGGGAATTGTATTTTTCTGATGTAATTATTTTGTGTTTTTAATTATTAAACCAGGCTTTTTTTAATTTCATGTGATTGATCTGCATAACCATCAATCCTGACTGAAGTAACCATCATGTTAGATAATCATTTAAAGACAAATCCTGGGATCAAAGATTTGCCCAGACCGGGGATTAAACCCCAGCCTCCCAGTCCACAGTCAGATGCCATAACATTAAAGTTACTTTACTTGATGATGTAAAAAAGGAGGGAATAAAAAATTTAAGATTTTTTTATTTTTTAATTGGGCAACGGCGACCCTAGAGCTTGAGTGAGTTTTGGTCAAGCATTTAAAAAAAATTGTTTTTATGAGTGCTTCAGAATTTTGGTGATTCTAGCTCTTGCAGCATTATTAGATATGGTAAAATTGGTTAATTTTTAGTTTGTGCTATAGTTAGGTCAAGGGGTTGAGTCAACTGTAGCATTTTGGGTTCAAAACCCACCAACCTCAAAATCCAATAAAAAGTAAAAAATAGGCTACTCCAAATTTGTTAAGTTTTAAATTAAGATTTTAACAAGGACAATCGAAACCCAAGAATTATGATTGTAGCCACTGTTGTTAAAATTAACAAATTTAAAAAAGGTGAAAATGGTTTTTTTTCCAATATGATTTTTTACTATTTGATTCAATATATAATTAATTAATTTTTATTCTTTTCAAGTATTAATCAAAGCCCCATTGCAAATTTGTATTATTTAATTTTTTGTGCATTTTTAAAGGAATTTTTAATCATTAAATAGTATTGTGGTTGGCCATTATCTTAATCATCAAAAAGGATGTTTTTTCGTTGTTCATTCGCTTCGTAAAAATCTTGAAAGGAAAACTTTAACTAAAAGAAAAGAGAAATTGAAATGGAGAAAAAAACTTTATTCTGTCATGTGGCGATTGTACACTGTAAAAAATTTGAATTTTAGCACAAATATTTTAGAATTTAAGTTACATTTTGATGTCTTCTTTTATTTGTGCTAAAAAAGCAGCAATGAAAAAGTTGTATATTTTTATTGTAAAGAATACTCAAAAACAAAAATTGTCAAAGAAAGTGTTTCATCTACATTATGGCAGCGAAAGAAATTTTGTTTAGGGCAAGAGTGAAAACCTTCCAAATGTTGTTTTCAAGCCACAAATGAAAGGGACAGTCGTTGTAGGATTTGCTCGAAGATTGGTTTCAATTTGATTGTTGCTGTGAAGGAAATAAAATGTGTTTAATTATGTAAACATAATGCAATGGTGATAGTTGCATAGTGAAAATCTAATTTTTAATGGGCATTTGATAAACCAAAAAAAAAATGGTCAAAGACAAGGTGGTTTTAGCATGTAAACAATTGAAAATTAATAATCTTATGATTTCTTTTGTTTATTGATAGTATATGTGTGGGAAAGCTGAACAATCCTTGTTCTCGAGATCTTCATCCACAAGTGGGACAGACTCATCCCTAAGAGTCAGGAAGACCAGAGCTGGATGTACTGAAAGAAGATGGTTTATATGTGTCAGTCTTGCAATGATATTCACAGTATTGGTGGCTTCTGCTGGAATCTACTTTGGATGTAAGTTATTCTAATAATTAAAAACACATCAAAAGTTTGTCTGAATTTTTGGGAGAATCTAGTCTTAACAAATTAGCAAATGAAACTTTTTTATCATTCCTTCATCACTGCTTCAGTTTTGAAAGACTTGAAATTTGTACAATTTTTGAATATTTACTTAAATCTTACAGATTTTAGACTATCTTTAAGCTTCAATATAGAAATTTTTTAATTTTAATTTTTTCTTTTGATGATTATCCTTAAGCTAAGATTTATTTTTACTTGTAACCATTTAAATCATCTATAAATAAACATCCAAAATTAAAGATTTACAAACTTTTAATAGCATAACTTATTTTGACAAACTTTGCTTTTTGAATCTTTTTGGTCTTAAAATATTTATTAATAGATGATTTGTAAGAAAGTAAAACTGAAAACAAAACTTTTGGATGTAAAAACCCACAACCCTCAAATTTTCAGCTTTATTCCATAACCACAGGCCAAGGCAACCCCCTTTTAATAATATACAAAACTACTTCTCTGAACACCAAAAGTTAATTGAGAGAGATTATTTTAACATTTCTAAATTATTAGTAAAACAAAAATCAAAGTCAGTGATTTCAGTGATCAAAAGCTGTCAATTGGGTAGCTTTTGAAATAATCAATATCAATATCAAAATTTTTGGTTTTGGTATAAAAAATGACAATACCTAAATAAATTTTATTTAAAAATGGTTGTAGATTTAGGTGAAAAATTCCAAGTTTAAAATCAAAAATTGATTGTGCAAGGACTTTTTGCTTTATTTTTGTTGACAGAATAAAAAAAGGATCCTTTTAATGGACTAAGTTTCTTTTGATGCTTTACCAAAATTAAAACTTCAACAATGGATTTGTTTAGAAATTTTTGCCAAAATTACAAGATAAGCTAAGTATCTGTCCTTGGTTTAATTATAAAGAATTACATCCTTTTACTTTCCAACAAACGTGACAATCAGTCACTCACTGCCTTGAAGCTCTATTAACCACTTGAAAATTTTATCAACACGATATAGTTCAAAATGTTATGAAAGTGTGACCTACAATATGTGACTTGCTGCTTCAATTTAATGTGGAAAATAGTTTTTTTCAAACTGTGTCGAAATAAGCAAACTTTAACAGCAAATCCTACATTTTTTGCTAAATACTGACCATACATTTTTATTTTATTTCAGATCAATTTTTAAGAACACATTTACCTGAAACTGAGAGAGTTTTCAAAGGATCTTTCTTAGTCTCAGATAGAGATTTCACTTCTGAAGGTATGAAAAGTTGCTTTACAAACCCTTAGTCTTTTTATCACAAGTCAAGTAAATTTGCTAAAAAACTAATGGATATTTCAGACTTGGGAGATGAAATCCAAACAGAAAAGGCTCAGTTTTTTCAACACAAACTTGATCTTCTATTGACAGGGAGTAAACTTGCTCAAAGTTACTTACACAATGAAGTGTTTCTTATAGAGAAGTATAATTTTTTTTCACTTTTGAATTACTTCCTTTTTATATTTCAATTTTTTTGTTCGTAGTGAAAGCAACAACAGTTTAAAAGTTCATTTTAACATACATCTGGATCCTGCAAAAGGGGAGTCAAATAGTCATGATATTGTTGAAGTGATCACTCAGGAAATAAGCCATAACAATTCTACTGAAGAGCAAAGCTTAATATTGGGTGATTTGGTGGTTGATGTGGACAGTATTACAGTTCATGGTAAAGTACTAAAATCATCAGTATCCCTTAACAATATCTAAAACACAACATTTTTATGTTATTGTGGCAACATTTTGTTAGAGGTTTTCATTCACTGAAGTTTGAATCTGGATTTCCTCTCAAGTCCCAAAATACAAGACACTTGAGAAACAATGTCTCGTTTATGAAAAAATTTTTGTTTCACTTAATGTCAATTGATTAAATTAAACCAAAAAAAGATTGATAAGGCCCTGCAGTTTGAAACCAAAGTCCTTCACCTTTTCCTTACAGATAATTGCCAAATTTTATAGTTTGATACCAATTAAACCTTGAATTACAATAGATTTATTTTGGATGGGCTTTTAGGATACTCTTAATTATTTGTGTTTTGTTCTAGTATTAAATTATCTACAGTCAAAGCTAAAACATTCAATATTATGTTTCTTGCAGAACGGTCACCTTTGTTGGAATCCACCAAAGATCATGAGACCCCTGGCCTTGTGTTTGGAGACACTGCAACATCCGAAACACCTGATTCAGATTTGCCAAAGAGACAATGCCATCCATTTCAAGTAAGATGATTGATCCACGTGCTTCATAAAAATAGTTCATGAAAATCAATGCCAAAGATATGAAACCTTTAGTTCAGGCAATAAAATTATCTTGGCATTTTACATTTCAGATCGAATTTTGCAAACAACTGCCGTACAATTTTACAACTTTTCCAAATGCCATGGGCCATAAGAATATGGAGGAGGCTAAAAATGACTTGGAAAGATTCAAGTAATATGATTCAAGGATTTGAATAATAAATCTTTCTCAACCTTCCATTTCAAAGTTTTCAATACCAACTTTTAATTGCCATTTTCGATTTACTTTATACTTTATTTACATTGACAGAGAAATTGTGGATTCAAAATGTTACACTTTGACATATGAATTCGTTTGCCAGTTGTTGCAGCCAGTTTGTTTCCAGGTAATTGAATTGTCAATCGATTTTTAAGATTTTATTAAATTAGTTATCTGTTAACGCCGAAGAAAACTTGTGGTTATATGCCTACAAAGTTGCTTGGTTTACTTTCCATATCAGTTTTTTCCATTAAAATTAAAGATTTTCTCAACATATGCTATGCATGTCTTTTTGCTGTCACTTTCAAATCATATAAATTGTCTTCGAAAAAAGATAGATTGAAAATTACTGTAGTTGAAAATCTCTATGTAGGAAATAGAAATTATTTTGACTTTTAAAAAGTCTCACAATTACAAATATTGATTGACTAAGGATTACTAAAACTGTTGAAATGGACTCATGATAATACTGAGTAGTGGGATAAAACTTTGTGAAATCCATACTGAAAATTAGAAGTGGGAATGTTATTTCTCACTAACCGAAACATTCTCTTTGTTAAAAAAATAGCAGTATTAGATAACAAGCTTTTCACTGGGTATTTGTAGTTAAGCAATGGCATTCATTTTTCAAAACTCTCAAAAAATATTTTAGACTTCTAGCTTTATGTACCCCATTATCATTCCTGAGTTCAACCATTTCCATATAGACAAAATCTATTTGTTAACAGGAGAGGATGGTTCTACCCTGCAAAGACTTTTGCTTTGAATTCATGCAAAGTTGTGGGAATATTCTACCAGGGGAACTAAAAGATAGAATAAGGTATTTCATTATCTTGATTTGAAATTTGAACAGAAAACTATTTGGGGTACTTTTTCTTAAGGTGTGCTAACTTGGCAACTGAAGCAGATGGTCCAGGATCTTGCATTTCAAAGCCAGGTAATGACACATCAACATGCATTATTGTCTTTTTGATTATCTAAGACAATTGTACTTAAGGTTGTGTTGCTGAAATGCGGAATGTTGGTCAATCTTATCGAGTATGTGATGGAGTTGTTGACTGTCCGGATTTCTCGGATGAGCTTTATTGTCCATATTGTCCAGAACAGCACTTCCATTGTGGGGTTGGAAAATTGTGCATTCCTAAACAAAAAATGTGCGATGGAACTGTTGATTGTGAAAATGGGGCTGATGAAAAGGGATGCTGTAAGTAAATTTCATATATTTAAAGTTTTTTTTATCAGCATGAGACTGAGATTTGCCTCTAAAGCTGGAAAATGCATGAAAACCCAAATGAGGTTTGAATGAAGCCCTTGCAACTTAGATTGCCCTAAACTGAATCATAAAAAAATATATAATGATTTGATCCATAAATTTGATAAGACAAGATTTAAAACTATTTGTATTTGCTTGTACACCTTAGTATCACTTGCACCACATATGGACTTTTCAAGCTATGTTCATCAGTATTACAAATCAGGATACCTTGTCTATCAAGAGAGTGGCATGGCTGGAAAAGTGTGTGCAGATCATATGAACAGGTAAATTTTCAAATTCAATTTCACCTGCTGTTTAAAAAGAGGCCTTAAACAAATTATTTTTAGAACTATACCTACCGAAGAAGTTGGAAAAGTATTGAACAAATTGGGACTTTCAATGTGTAGCCTTTTGGAATACCGTGACTTAAAGTCCATTCAAATTGAGATAGACAATGAAGAGATGAATAAGGAAAAAGAAGTGCGTTATGTTGACATGATTGGACCAATGTCAGAAGAAAAAAGCTTCATCAATGTTCCCTGCAGTTCAAGGTAATTAATGAGAAAACCTACCATATGTAATACAGCTGAAGTGTGAATTAAGCCAATTGGCTATAGTACTGTCGAAAAACCTTAAGCATAAATTACTTTTCCTAGCCAAGTTAAAATGATCTCAAATCGGTGCTGCAATTTTTTCACAGATGAAGATTTCTCAAATGCATTTTCCAGGAAAAAAAGTTTTGGCTAACATAACTTAAACTAGCCACTCTGATTTTTTGGGAAAAATGCATTCAGGAAAACCTCATTTTACTAATTTCTGGAAAAACTCAAAGTACTCCCAAATCAAACAAAAACTGGTCCTTCCCTTGACCACTTTATCAAAATATAAGCCTTTTTAAACAGTTCAAGTCCTATGAAGCCTGACTGTTCTATTTCTTATTGTTATTACTTCAAAGTCAGATATGGAATTTTCATCTATTTAGAGAGGTTGTCCACATTGAGTGTCAAAATTTAGAATGTGGAAGAAGGCCTGCACATGTAAAACCAGAATCTATTGCCAGGTATCCTTCAAAATATCTTTTTTAACCTTTCTTTTGAATTTGACCAAGTTTGCGGCTTATTCAGAAATGAAGGGGGTACCTCATCTGCTTTGCATGGTGACTGGCCCTGGCATGTTGCATTGTACAAAAATGGCTTCCATGTGTGTGATGCTACTATCGTTGGAGAACAATGGTTGATGACAACTTCTTCATGCTTTCAAGGGTTTGTGCCATAATAAAAAAACATGGTTTGGTTTGAAAAGTAAGTTTTTAATTCTTTCAGACAAGGAAAGTCAAAGTGGGTTGCACGTTTTGCATCAGTTCGGCTGAACAGCAGGGCCCCCTGGGAACAGAAGCGTCGTATTGTAGGGATGGTTGAATCTCCTGTGGAAGGAAGTTCTATAGTTTTACTTAAGCTAGAAAGTCCTGTGACTTTTTCCGATTTTGCCAGGTAATAAAGAATTGATTGATTAAGTATGACCAACTTTATGAAAGAAGAATTTACCATTATTTTCAGACCAATTTGCGTACCATCCTCAGATGAGTTTATTTACATGAATGCCAATTGTGTTACATTAGCATGGGACAACAAAGGTTACCTTTGATAATAGAATACCAAATTATCTTTTTTATTTTACTGACTTTCAAAGGATAAGTCATTCAAGTAAAAACCTTAGGCCTCTGTATAGATTCAAACTAATTTTCTTCTAAAAAAATG